>FWWL01003478.1_pt1 | contig 19168 bp, 15 predicted proteins | sample 2228331 | NCBI WGS metagenome assembly FWWL01 (sample SAMEA103939775, study PRJEB20133) | metagenome | reverse complement strand
GAACCACTTCCACCTGTTTTTCATTATTACAGGCTATAAAACATCTCCCCAATTGCCCCGACTCCATTAAAGTCTTTGCTACAACTTCTGTGGTAAATTCATCACCATAGACATGAACATTGCAGAGTATTCCATAAGGAATGGTATTTATGACCTCATATAGAGAAGGAACTTTTGTCCCTGCAAATTTCTCATCAAACCATTTTCCCGCGTCTAATTTATAGATTTCTTCGCTGGTTAAATCTTGAACTCTGCCTTTTCCATCAGTTGTTCGGTCTACCTTTTCATCGTGCATGATAACCAGATGTCCATCTTTTGTCATCCGAACATCAAATTCAATCATCTGCACACCTTTTTTCACAGCAGATAGAAAAGCAGGTATCGTATTCTCTGGAGCGTTTTTAACATCCCCTCTGTGTGCACAAACATAAGTTTGTCCTAAACTTATACTTGAGATAAAAAGGAAAGCGGATGTAAAAAAGACAAATTTCTTCACTCTATTTTTTGATAAATTTTTTAATAATATTAGGAACATTGTCTATAGCCTCTCTATATTTTTCTATGTCTTTTCCACCTGCCTGTGCAAAGTCTTTTCTGCCACCACCTTTGCCTCCGACAATCTGAGCAAGTTGATTTACGATGTCCGAAGAACTAAATCTATCAATCAGGTCTTTAGTTACACCGACACAAAAAGTTACTTTATCTTCATACTTTATACCCACAACTACAATACCCGATTTTATTTTATCTTTCAAATGGTCAACCAGAATTCTTCCTTGATTTATATCTTCATTTTCTAACTCCATTGTTATGTATTGTATACCCTCAACCGTTTTCACATTTTTTTGAAAATCTTTCCCCTCTCCCAATAATGCCTGTCGTTTCCATTTTTCTACTTCTCTGGATAATTTTTTATTTTCGTCCAATAATTGTTGTATCCGTTCTCCCAATGTGTCAGGAGTGCTACTTACCATTTCTGATACTTCTTTAATTACTCGTTCCATTTTTTGAACCCATTGAATAAAAGGTTCTCCACATATTGCTTCTATCCGTCTTACCCCTGCTGATACGGAAGACTCAGACAATATCTTAAAACCACCTATCACGCCAGTTTTAGGAACATGACATCCACCACAAAACTCTGTGCTAACCCCATCAATTCGGATTACTCGCACAATTTCCCCATATTTCTCGCCAAATAAAGCCATTGCCCCTAATTTCTTTGCTTCCTCTAAAGGTAAATAAAGCACTTCAACTTGATGGTCCTCACGAATTTTCTCATTAACCCATTTTTCAATATCTATAAGACGGTCATAGCCCACCGCTTCAAAATGCGTAAAGTCAAAGCGAAGTCGGTCTTCAGTTACCAATGACCCGCATTGATGAACATGCTCACCTAATATATCACGCAAAGCAGATTGAAGTAGATGAGTTGCAGTATGGTGATGCTGAATCGCATATCTTCTGTTTGAATTAATAGATGCCATTACTTCCTCACCTACTTTTAATATCCCATTAACGACTTTTGCCTGATGGACAAACAATTTATCCAGTATTTTTTGTGTATCGTTAATTTCAACTAATGTTTTTCCATCTTGTCCTGTGAAATTTCCTATATCTCCTACCTGTCCACCACTTTCTGCATAAAAAGGAGTTATATCCAGAATAATATTCCCTTCTTCTCCTTCCTTTAATTCCTCAACAAGTGTTTCATCTTTAATTATTGCTATTACTTTGCCATTTTCAATGTGTTTTTCATAACCTACAAATTTTGTTTCCCCATGTTCCGCTAAAATCTGATGATACACAGGAGATATTTCCTGTTGACCACTTCCCGCCCATGTTTTTCGTGCTAATTCCCTTTGTTTTTCTTTCGCTTCAGAATATCCTTCTTCATCCAGTTCAAATCCTTTTTCTTCCGCCATATCTTTTACTATGTCTAATGGGAAACCGTAAGTATCGTGTAATTTAAATAAAATATCCCCAGGAATTAGCTTTTCCCTTTTGCTATTCATCTCCTCAAACAACTCTTTTAGTAAATCCATCCCTCTTGAAAGAGTATTTGCAAATCGTTCCTCTTCTAAATAAATAATTTTTTCAATCTGCGTTTGAGTTTCTATCAATTCGGGATAATACTTTCCCATATTTTGCACAACTACTTTTGATATTTGATATAAAAACGGTTTTGCTAATCCAATCTCTCTGCCAAATCGTGAAGCACGTCTTAATATTCTTCTCCACACATATCCCCTGCCCTCATTCGCAGGCAATATCCCATCCGCTGTCATGAAAGACAACGCCCGTATATGGTCTGCTATTACCCGAAAAGGAACAGGGTTATCCGTATAAGAATAGGAGGCAATCTCTTGAGTAACTTCTATTATGGGAAATAGAACATCTGTATCAAAGACAGTCGGTTTGTTTTGGAGTAATAGACACATCCTTTCCAACCCCATTCCCGTATCTATTCCCCGATTTTTCAGAGGTAAACGAGTCCCATCTACCTGCTGGTCATACTGCGGGAATACCAGATTCCAGAATTCTAAAAATCGTTCATGAGGGTCATTTTCCGGAGTTGCAGAAGGGTCTATCTCCTCTCCCCTATCAAACAAAAGTTCAGAACATGGACCACAGGCACCCGAATCCCCTGCAGGCCCCCAAAAATTATCCTTCGCTCCGAGGCGGACTATCCTTTTTTCTGGCACACCAACTTCTTTGTTCCATATATCAAATGCCTCATCATCTTCTTCGTATACAGATATCCAGATTTTTTCAGGTTTAATTTTCATAACTTGTGTAGAATATTCCCATGCCCAGTGTATCGCTTCCCTCTTAAAATAGTCTCCAAACGAGAAATTGCCCAACATTTCAAAAAAAGTCAGATGACGGGAAGTTTTACCAACCTCTTCTAAATCATTTGCTTTACCACCTGCTCGTAAACATTTTTGGACAGTTGATGCCCTACGATAAGGCACTGGAACTTCCCCTGTGTAATAAGGCTTGAACTGAACCATTCCTGCACTGGTAAATAGTAGTGTCGGGTCATTCTTGGGGATTAATGTATCGCTTTTTTCAATTACATGTCCCCGTTCTCTGAAAAAATTTAAAAAACTTTCACGAATCTCATAACTTTTCACGACAATTTCTCCATACTAAATAAAGATTTGTAACAGTGTGGGCATATTTATTTTATCAAAAAAAGATTACTCATTTACAGATAAAAGCCTGTTATAAGGAAAAGAAGAGAGAATGTTTTCTATTCTCTCTTCTTTTGATTTCCTGAATTTACAAAACTATCTTAAATACTCTTTTGTCTCTTTAACTTGAATATGGATAAAGAGACAAGAATTGTAAGGAGGAAAATTACAAGCCAGTTGTTGGATATAGGTAGTGTCTCTCCTTTTACTATTACATGAACGGTATATACCGCTTTTTCATTACCATAGTTACAAATATAGGTTCCAGTATCTTCGGGCTGTGCATTGTATATTAATAAATTCCTACAATGTATCCCGCTAATTCTCGGATTGCTACTTATGTCCGCTCCTACTTTGCTCCATGTAAAGTGACTATTCTCGGGGATAGTTTCCCCAAAAATATCCAGACAGATATTCTCTCCAACACGATAGATAGATTTTCTTCTTGGTTCACATTCTGGACAAATTTCCTCATTCCTTAGAATCAAGTATCCTGTACCATATACTATTGCCAGTATTGTATCGGAATAAATGTTATAGAAAGCAGAGTAGTATCCCTGATTACTTGCAGGGTCCCACACACGAACAATCTCTCCTGTGATAGGATTAACTTCTTGAATTCCACCTGGTAGCATAAAACCTTCTGACCCTGCAATTATCAATAGGTTATCCACTGTTATCCCAGCTACACCTCCTGAAAAATATGTTCCAGGACTTCCAACAAGAATCCCGTCAGCATTCCAATCAAGTGTTGCACTCGTTTCATAAGCATTTATCAGTGAGGCAATGGAAAACTTCCGGAGTTCACGACTGTTTCCATCCATAACATATACCCATGTATCATCCTTTGCTAATGTTGCCGAATATGCGAAAGGTGGTTTGTCAATCACCATATTTTTGGAATTTGTGGCAGGCTTTGTTAGAACAATTTTTGAACTGCCAATACCTTTAGTCCCAACAGGTATTATATGAATTTCACTTCCCGACCAATCTGATTTGCCTACATCCAGTAATAGTAAATTTTCTGTTAGGTATATTCCATAGTAGTGAAATGGAATATTTGTAATTATAGACGAGGGATTGAAATTTTGTGGGTTCGCCAAATCTAATAGATAAATATCTCCAAGAAATCCCTGTCCCAATATTGCTTTATTCCCATCTGGACTTACCGCAACAAATGCAGGGTCTCCGATATACCCTTCAGCAATGAGACTATAATTATCTGTTTTAGGCGATGTTTGCTTGTATACCTGATTTCCATTCCATATTAAAAATGTTCCATCACTTAAAGGTGCAGAGGTAATAAAATAAGAACCTTCCGCAGGTTGTGGAATATTGGGTAGGTTAACTATTACTTCTGCAGATACATAACTTACACATAAGATTAAAGATAAAATAAAAATAATAGGTCTTCTGTAATTCATAATTCTTCCTCCTTCTGACAAAAACAATTTTGTTTAATTTTTTAGAACGATTTGAATTTTTTTTGGGGGAAAAGCAGGCAGGTAGGCTTTCACAGAAGGAGAAATGCCATCCCGCAACAACCTTTCCGCGAGTTGTTACAGTGAAACATCTGACTAATGCAGGTTTTCTGGCTTCCGGCTCAACCTACTCATCACGCCTTCCCGTATTCACAGTGGCATATTGTGACTTTCGTCCCCGGTTACAGCAGCGCGTCTGCGACGGACTTCCACCGTTCTTCCCTACTCATTAGTCAGTTTCTTCTAATATTCACCTCCTTTCATAAATTCAAAATTAATTTAAGTTGGATATATTTTAGTAAAATGGTTATTCAGATGCAAGTTCTAATATTTTTTGAGGTATTTTGTCCAGTGGTAATACATAATCTACCCCATTTAAAGCGATGGCTTCTTTAGGCATACCAAATACGACACAGGTTGACTCATCTTGTGCTATAGTTTTAGCCCCCTGGTCGTGCATTAACTTCATCCCTTCTGCGCCATCTTTGCCCATACCTGTCATAATTACACCGATTACATTCTTTCCACCATATTGACTTGCCGATTTGAATAAGACATCAACAGAAGGTCTATGTCTTGATACTAATGGACCTGACTTGACTTCTACATAATAATTAGCACCAGACCGTTTCAAAAGCATGTGATAATTCCCCGGTGCGATTAGTGCTCTCCCAGGAATGACTGTGTCTCCATTCTCCGCTTCCTTCACTTCAATATCACATAACTCATTTAATCTATTTGCAAAGGAACGAGTAAAATGTTCCGGCATGTGTTGAACTATGGCTATTCCGGGGGAATTCGGCGGTAATACCCTTAATACTTTTAATAATGCTTCTGTTCCACCTGTTGAAGCGCCGATTACTACAACCTTATTTGTAGTTTTTGTAAGGGATAATTTTTTATATGTCTGGTCAAGAGAAGGTTTTGCTTCTCTCTTCTGTACACGAACCCGTGCTGCCGCCTTTATTTTATCAATAAGTTCTACGCTCATATCCCCAACTGTATATGCCGCCCCTGGTTTACACATTACTTCTACAGCACCCGCTTCCAGGGCTTCCATCGCAAGTTCACCCCCTTTGGGAGTGAGGGAAGATACAATAATAACAGGTAGAGGATAATATTGCATCAACTTTTTCAGGAAGGTAATTCCATCCATCCGAGGCATTTCTATGTCTAAGGTAATTACATCTGGCTTTAACTGAACAATTTTATCCCTCGCAACATAAGGGTCTGGAGCAGTACCGATAACTTCTATATCAGGGTCTTTGGATAACTCTCTTTGTAAAATACTTCGCACCATTGCAGAGTCGTCAACAATAAGAACCTTTATCGGCCTCGTTACACCTGGAATATCTATTCCTGGAATGTTTCTCTCGCCCATGGCTCTCCTTCCCTATTGTTGCTGATATTCAAGCGATACATAAATAGGATAATCATCTAAACATAATTCTACATAGTTATTATCCTGTTTTATTTTATCCCACATTTCTTCGCTTATCTCATCTGCGACAGGTGGTTCCAATTCAAAAACAGGCTCTACTCCTGCCAGAGATGTTAGTAGGTTCCCGCAAAAAATGTTTAAAAACTCACATAAAGCATCTTTAGGCTCCACATCTATATCAGTTTCTTCATCATCAATCCCCAGCACATTACTCATCATTACTTTACATAACTCTTCTGATGTTACCATTGTTACTTTACCTATGAATGGCCCAGCAAATCCCATTTCAGACTTAATATACGGTGGCGATACCTCTTGAGGTTCAGAATACTCATCCGCAAACATAAAGGCGAATTCCTGAGCTACATTCGTTAATACTTTCTTAACAAGGTCTTTATCCATTGGATTCATCTTCTGATACTCCTAATAATTCAACAACTAAGTTTTTTAAAGATTCTGGTGTAAACGGTTTCCTGAGATATGCTTTAACTCCTTTTGCTTTCAGTTCCTCTACTCTTGTTTGACTACCTTCTGTAGATACAATTGCTATAGGTATCGTTTTCAAGAGTTCATCCTGACTCATTTCTTCAATCAGTTCAACTCCATTCATAACAGGCATATTAATATCTGTTAATACGAGGTCTACCCAGTTGTTCTTTAATACTTCTAATGCCTCTTTTCCATTCCCCGCATGATATATGTTTCCAATCGTAATCCCCGACAATCGTAATGTCTTCTCTATCACCGCTCTCACGGTCTTTGAGTCATCTACAACAAGAATATTTATACTCATGAATAATCTCCTGTTTTGATATTTTCCATAAATGAGTTGATTTCCCCTATTAGTTTACACAAAACTGTCTCTACAGTTCTTGTATCTATGTTTAATCTCTCCACTGAATTAGGGTTATTAGAATAATTTAAGCCATCTATACCCGAACCAATCCCACATTCTAAACAGAGGTTACTTGCGATATGAACCAAATCTGTAACCGTCCGAAACTCATCAGGAACATTATCCGGTTCATGATGATATAAAATAGGCTGGACTAAATTATTCGGGAAGTTCCATTCCTGCATAAGCAAAGCACCTACCTCTGCATGGTCAATTCCTAATATTTCTCTTTCTGCTTTTTCAAAAGACATCTTTTCGGTATATGCTTTCTGAATTATAGGTTCCGCATCTATTTCTACAAATGTCCCTAACACAATCTTTCCAATATCATGAAGTAGTCCTACTGTAAAGGTATATTGTGGTATATCTATTTTTAGTTCCTTCCCAAGTAACTCACAACCTATAGCCGTTCCTATCAGGTGTTTTATAAGTTCCCCAGCAGGTAAGTCATACCCGCGAAGTGGTTTCATAGTCATTGGAAAAATTGCTGAGGCAATTATTAACTGTTGAATTCTGTTTATCCCCAGAAGAACAACTGCTTCACGAATGGTACTAATTGTCTTATGTCCAGCAAAATATGCTGAATTCGCCAATTTTAATATATTAGCCGTTAAAGATGGGTCCAGTTCTATCTCTCGGGCTATATCGGTGATATGAGATTCCATATTGTTAATTTTATTTAATATCCTTGCAGAGTTGGTGGGAAAAGCAGGAACCTCTTTAATTTTTTCTAAAATTTTTTCTTTATAATTCATCGTATACATTCCTACTATATTTCATATTCTTTCCCGGCACTTTTAATAACTGTTCTACCATCATTTATATAGAGATATACAGTGCGAGCAATAGTCCCACCTACATCTTCTGCAGAAATTAAGATATTATTCTTCCATAAAAGTTTCCTGACAACAATGTGATTCCTTTCTCCAATACGGAACATTCCATTATCATCTAATAGAACTGCTCCCCCTGCTATTTTAGCAACAAGTCTTTTTTTATCTGCTCCCATATTTAATAGTTTTTGCATCATCAAAGGTAATCCAGTGTCCACAAACATATATGGAACTTCGTTGGCACGTTCGGGGTCAACTTTTGATAATGGTAACATACAATGAATTAGCCCACCTATTTTTTGAAGTGGGTCATATAAAGTTACCCCTACACAGGAACCTAAAGAATAGGTTACTAAAACATCCTCCGGATTACTGGATACCTTCATATCCGATATGTTTACCGTTAATAACACTTTATAATACCTCAAAATTCTGAATTAGGGCTTATAATAAATAGATGGCTTTAAAATTCGAAAACCTGTTTGAGCAGAAGTTATACTCTCTGAATGTCCAACAATTAAATATCCTTTAGGCTTTAAAAGGCGATACATTTCATTGACCAATTTATTTCTTACACGCTCATCAAAATAAATCATCACATTTCTACAAAAAATTATATCAAAAGGACCCTGCATTGGATAAGGTGTTTCTATTAAGTTGAGCCTTGCAAATGTAATGACTCTTTTAATTTTGTCTGATACAATATATACCCATTCGTTATCTACTTTTTTCTTATTAAAGTATTTTTGCAAAAGATAGTTAGGGATGTTTTCTACTTTATGGGAATAATATTCTCCCTTCTTACATTGTTCTAAAACTCTCGTAGAAATGTCTGTTGCAAGAATCTTTAAATCAATAGAAGTACTATTGAGTGCTTCCATTGCTGTTATTGCTATTGTGTAGGGTTCTTCACCTGTTGAACATGCAGATGACCATATTCGAAATCGTGTTTGTCCCTCTTCTTTCCATTCAATTAATTTTTCTTTTAAAAAATCAAAATGGTCACTTTCTCTAAAAAAATGAGTTACATTTGTAGATATAAAGTCTATGAGTTTTACTATTTCCCGTCCCGTTTTATCCTGCACTACATAATCATAATAGGCTTTAAAGTTATCTATCCCCAATTCCCGTATTCGTTTTGAAAGTCTACCTACTACCAGAGCCTTTTTTTGGTCACTTAAATGGATACCACTGACTTCATATATTAATTGACGAAATTTATTAAATAAATGGTCATCCATATCTTTGTGTTACTATTTTGGTAGTTCCAATATCCAGTCATCTTTTCTTATTTGATAGACTTTCAATATCATTAAATGCCCGGTATAACTGTTAAACACTATCTTTCTCCCCATAGTTCCACCAACATCTTCCGACACTATTTTTATGCCTTTACTCCGCAAGATTTTCCGAGCAATCTCTACATTGTTTTCTCCTATATCTTTATTTTTACAGGGAAATGGAGGAGTTGCTCCTCCTATTATTTGAGCAAGGAGAGAATTGGTTTTTGCCCCCACCTTCTCCATCATTTGTATTAACTGCAAAGTTGCCACATTACCATATTGCGGAGTTGCCTTATCCCTTGTTTCTACTTTTGGATAGAGAAAGTGGTTCATTCCCCCTATTTTTAGTTTTTTATCCCATAAACATACAGAAACACATGAGCCCAAAACAGCATATAAATTTGTTGGTACCGTAGGTAAATATATATACCCCGGTTCTATAAATACTTGTTGATATGATGTCAATTCATTTGACATTGGATTTTATTATTAAATTATTAACCTTTGTTTTTGTTTAATACTTCCTGTATTTTTCCAACAATAGTATTAGGCTCAAATGGCTTAATTACATAATTTGTCGCTCCGGCTTTTAACGCTTCCAGCACTCTACTCTTTTCTGCTTCGGTTGTTACCATAATAATAGGCATGGTTTTGCCCATGGCACGAATTTGTTTTAATGCATCTATGCCTAACATATTCGGCATATTCCAGTCCATTAAGATAATGTCATAATCGTTCTGTTGCACAGCCTGCACCGCCTCAACCCCATCTCCTGCCTGGTCAACTTCTGTAATATTAGCTCTGCCCAATGCTCCTATCAAAACTTTTCTCATCACTGCGGAGTCATCAACTACAAGTGCTCTCATTTCTACCACCTCTTCCTTTTATTTTTCTTGTTCAAATGTAACTCGTAAGGTAAATGGACCTAAATCACTATCAAAGTTGATTTCTAACCAGACGGAATTTGTGGGATAATCCACAGAGAAATCTCCACCGCGAACTACTGTAGGCAAACTTAAATCCAGAGGTTTTTCATTACCTGTGTTCATTTTTGCTTTTGCCCCACCTGCTACGATATTTACCATTTCTGCAATCGCATCAGATACTGTATCATCTATAACCTTTATTTCTGCACTCAATAATCTATTCACCATTGCAAGAGCCGTAGATACAGGAAACGCTAATGCTACCATACCACGAATTCTACCACTTATCCCTATGAGTGCCATTATATCTCTCGGATTTGCACTTTTCGCGATGCCTACATTTTTTCTTTCCGCTTTTGCGTTTAACATAGTTGAAAATAAATCATATACACTTTCAATAAAAGGGTTTATATACTCTACTTTCATAACTCCCCTTGCCTTTTTATATTTTCTTAATTTTTACTATAATGAACTCAAACTCTGTAATTCATTCGCAGTAAGAACCTTGTCTATATCTAAAAGTATTACTACAGTCTCGCCCAATTTTCCCATCGCCATAATAAAGGCGGTATCAATACTTGCTCCAAAGGAAGGAGCGGGCTCTATTTGATTTTCTGCAATATCCACTACTTCCGATACCTCATCAACAATCACGCCCATAGTAATAGGTCCGTTACTACCCATAACCTGCACCACAATAATGCAGGTATGGTCTGTATCTTCTACTGTTTCCATATCAAATTTTTTGCGAAGTTCTATCACAGGTATTACCTTTCCACGAAGATTAATAACCCCTCTCACAAAACTCGGCGTTTTAGGAACTGTCGTGATGCTCATGAGCCCTATGATTTCCTGAACTTTTAGTATCTCTATACCATAAGTCTCATTGGACAACTTGAAAGTGAGATACTTTCCTGCCAACGATTTAATATCGTGCTTTCCTGATGTTCTTTCTTGTTCTGTCATGGCTTAGCTCCTTATGTTTGGGTTAATTTATATTCTACATCATTTATGCTACCTATACAAAGGTAACAGTTTCATCAGCTAATTTTATTAAACCAGGAATATCCAGTATAAGTCCTACTTTCCCATCTGGCATAATGGCTCCACCTGCAATTCCCGGAATTCCTTTTAGTGCTTCACCAAGAGATTTAATTACAATTTGTTGCTGTCCCAGAATTTCATCCACCAACAAACCTATCTGAGTATTTCCTGCTTCAACCACTATGACTGTTCCATCTGTGTATTTTTCAACTGCATTTGGAATGTCAAATAATTTATATAACTTATATAGATTTATAAGTTTTCCATGAAATGATAGCACTTCTCCTTTTCCGATGACGCTATTTATTTCTTTCTCGGTGGGTTTTAATGAAATAATTATAGATAAGGTAGGAATAATATATCTTTCTGTGCCTACACGGACCACCATACCATCAATTATGGCAAGTGTTAATGGTAGTCTAATGGTAAAAATAGTCCCTTTCCCTGGTGTAGAATGTATATCTATTTGTCCTCTTAATGATTCTATATTTTTCCTTACAACATCCATTCCTACTCCCCGACCTGATACCTCTGTGACAACTTTTGCAGTTGAGAAACCAGGTTCAAAAATAAGGTTCCAGACTTCCTGGTCAGATAAACCTTCTGCAGAGCGAATCAAACCTTTTTCCATCGCCTTTTTAATAATTGCTTCTCTGTTCAATCCCGCTCCGTCATCTTCTACCTGAATATGTATGTTCCCTCCCGAATGGTAGGCTCTCATATATATATTCCCTACAGGAGGTTTTCCTTTCTTTATTCTTTCTTCAGGAGTACTCTCTATTCCGTGGTCAACGGAATTGCGAACCATGTGCACTAACGGGTCTCCAATCTTATCTACTACTGTTTTGTCTAATTCTGTATCCTCTCCGCTCATGTGGAACTCTATTAATTTTCCTGTTTTCTTTGACAAATCACGCACCAGCCTTGCCATTTTTTGGAATGTACTTTTTATGGGTATCATCCTGAGTGACATTGCCATAATTTGCAATTCTCTGGTGATTTTATCTAATTGGCTCACATGTCGGGATAAATCAGTATACAAATCCCCTTGTAATTCAACCTCCCTTGCCACCATGGATTCTGCAATGACAAGTTCTCCTATCATATCTACCAATTGGTCTAATCTATTCGCATCTACTTTTATTGCTTCTGTTACTGTTGTTTGTTGAATTAACGATTGTGCTCGCTGAGCTCTTAACGCCTGGGCAACTTCTTTTGCATCAGCCTCTCCTGTCTGTACTAACAATTCACCTAATTTAGGAGGTTCTGGTTCCTGCTTTTGTTTTTCCAATGCTTTTTTAATTTCTTCCTCTGTAGCATATCCCAACTCTACTACAATTTCGCCTATTGGCTTGTTCGGAAACTCATTTTTTTGAATTTCTAATACTTTCTCAAACTGTTTTGATGAAATCACATTATATTTAACCAAAATCTCTCCCAATTTAGGCAGTTCTGGAGATACTTTCTGCAATGTTAGTGCTCTTTGAATACTATCTTCCGAAGTGATTTCGGAATTTACCATAATTTCGCCCAACTTCACCTTATTTCTTTCAGACTTACCTATATATGTAGTTTTGGCTTTTTTGCCCTGAATCACGAGTCGGATATTTTCAATCAACTCTTCCGAATTTTCTCTGGGTTGAATAGGCTCACCTGTGGTTAAAGATTTTCTTACAGATTCCACACACTCTTTTAAGGCATCGACAGATTCAAAAACGACATCAATAGCATCACCCGCAAGGAGTAATTCTTTCTTCCGTGCACGGTCTAAAAGATTCTCTGCCTCGTGCGAAATTTCTTTTATTTCATCCAAACCCAGGAAACCAGCCACACCTTTAATGGTATGGAATGCCCGAAATACAGCATTTATAGCATCGCTATCTTCTGGGTCAGTTTCAAGTGTCAATAAGTGTACATCGCAGTTGTCCAGATGTTCCGTTGCTTCCTGAACAAAATCTTTTACTAAATCCAAATCCCCTTCCAGTATTTTCGGTTTAAACTTTTTAGACACTGTCTTAACTTCTTGTGGAACTTGTTCATCCGATTTTTTACCTTGCTTTGACAATCTCCTCTTTAAATCGTCTGGAAATCCAGGCATTGTCCCCTTACCCGCCAGGAAATCGAACTTCTTTTTAAGCCAATCTTTTAGTGCAAATAAATCATCAATCAACTCCTGACTCATCCCCCGTTCAATTTGGTCCTCTGCTAAATGACATAGTTCTTGTATGTCATTTAATCCTAAAATCCCTGATTCTCCCTTTAATGTGTGAATTTTCCTTTTTAACTCCGCAATCGTATCACTTTTGTCCCCCTCCCCACTTAAGCTAAGCAACAATGCTTCCATCTCTTCAAGATTTAAATCCTGTGATTGAATAAATTGCTGGAATATTTCAGGGTCAACATTCTCAGGCAGTTCAAATACCTCACCGGTCGCCTGAATGATTATATTTTCTGTTTTTCTCTTGAGCAATTCTTTGGGATATGCAATTTCATTTTCGTTGGTGTTAGATAAGATTATTTGCTGAAATAAACCTATCACTTGCGATATAGTCTTTAACGCATCCTCAGGATTGGACATTTCCTGCAAAACAATTTTTTCTATCCAATCAGCACTATTATCCGCAACAATAGATGTTTCATTTAGTCCCTTTTCTTTTGCCCATTCTCTTATTTCAATAAGATATGTATGCATCTGAGCTAATTCTTGTAAATCTGATGGACCTGCAAATACCACTAACTCACTCAATTTTTCTATTGTTTGCTGAATGTTAATATCAGGCATAGCCAGCCCTCCTGAACAATTTTTACTTCAAATATTATACTAAAAGAAGAATAAAATAACAAAATATATATAGATATTTTTCATTATTCTATTTTTATAAGTTTTTCTAATTGCATTCCTGTCTTTATTTCTTTTGCGGAAATTAAATACCACCCAATAGGTAAATTTTTAGGTATAGGAATAAATACCTCTTTCATTTCATTATTTTTGGCAGTGATAGTTTGAGAATAAACTGCTTTATCCTTACTCTTATCAGTTTTTAAATCTATTTTTATTATTGCAAAAAAATCTTCCTCACATTGAAACTTTATATCTCGTTCCCCTCAATACATTTTTTAGAACTGTAATATCCATATTCATTTTTGTATTAGGGTAGGAGCAAAGTATAACAGGTTCTTTTTGATGGATATTTAAACAAATTTTCTTTTTACTTTTAATTTTTTCTTCCAAAACATTTCTGATATGCTTATTTTTATTGTTTTGTAAATTTATATATATCTTTTCATTAATTTTTAATGGATTCAGATTTGCCTGCCATGCTACTACTTCTCCATTGTTATATGAATACAATCTGCCATCTATCCAACCATCCTTGTTTATGTATGGACTCTGAATTCCTTGTTTTGACAATATTTCATTCAATAATATAATTTCTTTTTTAATATTTTCTATTGGTGTATTTTCAATACTTGCAAACACATTTTCATCTAATATAAAAATATTATCATTTTTTATTTTGCTGTTCCGAATATCCAAATTATTAAATATATCCCGCAAATTATTTGATAAATTGTTACTATCTATAATCCCAGGCGTTATATCTGCAACTATTATACCTCTTTCTAAATATTCTGATAATTTTTCCATTTCTTCTTCCGATAGCCATAAACAACATGGAAAAATCAAAACTTTTAGTTTATCTTTTTGTAAGATATTTTCTTTTGTAACAATAATAGGATTTATACTAAAACCATTTATCAACCTTATAAAATGGGTAAAAGCATTCTTATAACTAAATTCTGGGTAGTGCATAGTAATAAATAGATTCTCCGGTGAATAATATATTCCAATTTCTTCATTATAATCCGGTGTTAAATTGGCAAATACTTCCCTTATCCCATAATTTGCTGTTTTTACTGTGTCTATTAAAGGCATTAAATCAGATGATAAATTTCCTTTATTGGAAAAAAGTTTTATAGGTAGAGAATTATATATATCCCCATTTATATTTAAGAACCACACTCCATTGGCTTGATTGAGAATGGAATTCCAAAAAATCCATTGAATTTTTTCAGCAGTAAGTTGTGGATTTGCAAAGTCAATATACATCCAGAAAGATTTTCCTTTGGATTTGATATATGGGATTATTGAATAAGAAAAAGGTTCTGGCTCCAGAACAACCCAATCCATTACATTACCGGTCTCAATCCAATCTATACCGCTTTCAATGCCACCTTTGTTGTAATACCTATATCCAATAGGAATATCGGGAAATAGTGTTTTTGCTTTATTCTTCAAATCTGTTTCAAAATGAATGAAACTGTCACTCATAAATTTCTGGTAGAACGATAGATAAATAGGAAAGCCATCTTTTGAAGCAATCTCATTTATAGTTTCACTATTGGACAACAACGAATTTTCTGCTAATTTTAAGATGTTCGTATATTCATTAATTTGTAAGAAATGGAAGAACTTACTTATACATTCATCACAGAAACAAACCCATTCCTCCGTTTGGACAAGACAATTATTTAGTCCCAATGACATAGCATAAGGAGTAGGAAATGGGACAGTATTTAAAAGTTGTGTTAAATTGTCTTTTGTTTTCTTAACATATTCTTCATCACTAATGCAGGGTTCCCTTTTATTTTTAGATACTGCACCCTTAGATGCTTCTTCTGCTATCTGAACGATACTTGGTTGGTATAATGTAATTATTCCAGGAGTTTTATAATGTTCCAATTCAAGATAACTTCCCGAATCAAAAAAATCCATATAAAACTTTGCAAGATTTATCTGGTTATACTCTCGGATATGCTTCCACTGAACAAAATCTTTCCAATCTCTTTTGAATATTTTTCTTTGAATTGGAATATACAAAGAATGATATGAAAACAAATTAGAATAATATGTCCCTAACTGAGCAATTGGAAAGGGGACTCCCCATATTTTTATTTTTAAATAAGTTCCTAACAGGTCTGCAAAATTTAATGTCAATATAACTTCATTTTCCTTTCCGGTTATGGCTCTACTGTGTTCACATATTAGAGATTCTGTGCTAACAGGTAAATAAGGATAATTATCAAATCCTTGAGCGACAATAGTTCCTCCCCTACTTTCCAACATACTTTGCGATATACCTATTTTGAGTGTAATGGAATCATTCGGAAAAACAACCTTTTTATTTGTTTCCACAGATAAAATTTGAGGCCAGGAAGAGAAACTAAATCTTTTTGTATAAAAATCCAATACCATATTTTTATGTAAAAGCCATACATCTAAAAAATAATTCCCCGCCCCTACAGGTAGGTCTACCTGCGTTAAACTATTCCCTTTTTTTTGTAAATTTGATTTAAACTCATATTGTTGATAGAAAGAATATTCATTTTCCCTTCGTATCTGGATTTTTATAGAGTCAATTTTTTGTTTTTCTTTTCTTTGTATTTCTATATAAAAAGGATTTACTCCTGGGACGAATAAAGGTTGATTTAAATTTTGAATTACCATCATGGGCAAATCCGGTGGAATTTCTTCTTCAACAGGTCCAGGCGGTTTCGCATCTAAAATATTTACAATCTTGCAGTGATTTGTTAAATGGGCACACCAAAAAATTAAGGAAATAAGACCTGCCCATCCATTTTCATAAAAAGTTCTTTCACCTGTTATTGTTTTTTCGGGAAGAAGAACATGATTGAGCACACCTGCCAGATAGTTCTCTATAAAAACCACTCTACCTTTTTCATATTCGGCACACATAATAGGCATACTATCTAAATACGCTTTCATCTCATTTTCACCACCAGAAAATAAATATGACCACCTCTCAACAGGTTCAGGATTTAGTTCTAAACTCTTCACAAAATCTTCTAAATAATGGGGTGTATTTGCAGTTTCTGAACGAATTGGGATGACAACTAATCCACTTCCTTTTGCAACATTGTTTATAACGCTTTGATAAATATCTCTGGGCAAAATATCCAAATCAATCCCTGCAATTATAATTAAGTCCCATTTCTTTTCAAGGTAATTTTTTATTTTCTGGATAATATTTTCTTTTCTCTTCTCATCCGGGCACCATTCCCCCCATAAAGGGTCACAACCAATATTAAAGGCATCTTCAGTTGTGACCAATTGAACTGAACAATCCAGTCTTTTTTCCAGTTCGAGAAAATCCATAGAACCAAAATAAGGAGCAATTGCAAAAATCTTCAGGTGTCCCTTTTCCAGTGGTTTTCCCCACAACACAGGATTAATAGACTCATAAAAAGGAGGTGTTATCTCCTTTTTTCCCTCTTTTTTAAACCAATTAATACTAAATCCATAAGGAATAATCAGCAAATATACAATAAAGAAACAAAGATAAGTAGATTTTTTTGCCAACATATTGCTATTTTAATATTCGTATTTGAAGGTTTATTTATATTATGTTATATCATAACGAAATAATTAACTTTTATTAAATAGGAGACCGGCCATGCAAATGATGAAGGCCCTTTTAACACTAACCCTTATCTCATTATTTTTCCTGTCCAGTTGTGCAAGAAAATCCCCTATGTTTCTGGAAGAATACTTTATCATTGCTGAAAATGGTGAACCTCAGTGTAGCATAGTTATTCCTGAAGATTGTATACCTTCTGTAAAGTATGCGAGTGAAGAACTCCAGCGGTTTATTAAAGAAATGAGTGGAGCAGAATTACCTATTATTACAGACGCTTCTCCTTCCCAGGGAAAAGAAATTATATTAGGTAAAAGTAAACGATTAGAAAATTTAAATTACAATGTTGACTGGGCATATTTAGGCGAAGAAGGATACAATCTGCGTGTTACGAAAGACTATATTATCATCGCGGGAGGTGACCCAAGAGGCACTTTATATGGAGTATACGGTTTATTGGATGACCATTTAGGATGTCGTTGGTTTACACCCACAGTGAGTAGGATTCCTAAGATGGAGACGATTGCTTTACCTGCTTTTAATGAAGTCTTTGTTCCTCCTTTAGAATACCGTGAGCCGTTTACGATGGATGGATTTATAGATGGTGATTGGTGTGCTCGCAACAGGGCTAATGGGAATACCTGTCGGTTAGAGGAAAAACATGGTGGTAAAATTGTTTATTGCGGGTTTGTTCATACATTTGATTATCTTGTTCCTCCCGATAAATATTTCGATTCTCACCCTGAATACTTTTCTATGGTAGATGGAAAAAGAATTAAAGAAAAAACACAATTGTGTTGCACAAATGAGGAAGTGATTCAACTCGTTACTGAAGAAGTAAAAAGATTAATGAGAGAACACCCGGAAGCAAAAGTATTTTCTGTTTCCCAGAACGATTGGTATAACTTCTGCCAGTGCGATAAATGCTCTGCTTTGGCAAAAGCGGAAGAATCTCAAATGGGACCGTTACTATATCTCGTAAACAGTGTTGCGCGTGCTGTTCGGGATGAATTTCCTGATAAAATTGTAGATACCCTTGCCTATCAATGGTCTCGTAAACCACCTAAAACAATGCGACCAGAGCCTAATGTTGTTATTCGCCTATGCAGTATTGAATGTTGTTTCTCTCATTCGTTTGAAAGTTGTGTCTCCAAACAAAATCGTGATTTTGTAAAAGATGTAGAAGGTTGGTCTCAAATATGCGACCGCCTCTGGGTATGGGATTATGTAACATCTTTTAGTCATTATTTAGTTCCTTTCCCAAATCTTGAAGTGAGAGCCCCCAATATTCGTTTTTTTGTCAAGCATAATGTCACGGGTATATTTGAACAAGATACTTATACTACTCTCCACGGTGAGTTTAACGAACTGAGTGCATATTTGAATGCAAAATTACTATGGGACCCCGCATATGATGATAAATTAGCAATTGCTGAATTTGTAGATGCCTTCTATGAAGATGCCGGACCTTACATTATGGAATACTTAAAACTTATTCATAAACCTATCCAGAAAAGAGAGGTCCACATGAATATCTGGGTTGGACCCGAGGGGAAACATCTGTCTGACGAGTTACTAAAACAGGTGGAAATAATCTTTGATAATGCGGAAAAAGCCGTATCTGATAAACC
>FWWL01000799.1_pt1 | contig 19171 bp, 18 predicted proteins | sample 2228331 | NCBI WGS metagenome assembly FWWL01 (sample SAMEA103939775, study PRJEB20133) | metagenome | reverse complement strand
TTCGGAAATCCTTCGCTTGGAAGAAGAGATTTCTCAAAAAGAAGATCAAAAAAAACTTATAGAAGAAGCCTTAAAGGTTAAAGAAGAACTTCAAAACTTAAAGAAAAAAGAAAAAATAATAGAAGGTTCAAAAAAATTGTTAGAAAAGCTCAAAAAATTAGAAACTAAAAAAAGTTATTTTGAAATTTTTATCCAAAATAAGCATCTTCTTGAAAAAAAATTTCGTGAAAAAAACAAATTAACTACACTTTTAGAAAGAAAAAAAGATGAATTAATCTCTCTAACTTCCAGTTTAAAGGAATACGAAGAGAAAGAACCCCTTGTTAATTCCAAAAAAGAAGATCTTATCCAAAAAAGGCAATCTCTAAAACATTTTGAGGAATTGAAAAAAATAGAAGAGGAATTGAATAACCAAATAATTTTAGAAGAAGAATTAAAAAATCGAAAAGAAAAGCTTAAGGAAGAGAAAAAAGAACTTTTAGAAATTTTGGATTATTTAGAGAAAAAAAAAGAATTAGATAATAAAAAGAAAGAATTAACTTCTTGGGAAGAATTGAGAGCCAAGGAAAAGGGAATTCAAAGCTTAGAAAGGGAGATAAAGGAACTAAAAGAAAAAGAAGAAGGTCTTAAAAAGAAAATTGAAGAAAAGGAAAGAAAAAACTGGGCTATTCTATTAGCTGAAAACCTAAAGGAAGGAGAATCTTGCCCGGTTTGTGGATCTAAAAAACATCCCCAAAAACCTCAAAGGGATCTCTTCTTTCCCTTTGAAGATTTAAAAAAAGAGTTGGAAAATCTACAAGAAAAATTAAACTTAAAGGAAAAGGAAATCTCTAAAAAATCTGGAGAAATAGAAACTCTTAGAAAAATCCTTTCTCAAGAAGAAGATATCCTTAGAAAAGAAATTTGGGAATTAGAAAAACTTCTTAACTCTTTTAAAAAACTTCAATATAAAGATAAAAAAATTTATGAAAGTGAAGAAAAAAAGATTAAAGAAACACTAAAGGAAATAGAAGCTAAAGAGGAAGAAATTGAAAAGCAGTATTCGGAGATCACGCAAAAAAAGAATCAAACTCAGGGAAGGTTAGAACAAATAAAAAACCTTCAAAGGGACCTAAAAGATGAAAGTCTTCTTAAAAGGGAAATTGAAGAATTAGAGAAAGAGATAGAGACCTTTGAAAGAGAGTATAAAGAGACTGAAAAAAAACAAAATGCTTTGGACAAAGAAATAGCTGAAATTTCTGCAACCCTTAACCAGATAGAAAAAGAAATCAAAGAGCGTCTAAGGGAATACAAGGAGGGTCTTAAATTTTTGGCTGGTCTCCTTAAAGAGGGAACTTTCCAAGATTTTAAAGAATTAAAGAAAGCTTACCAAGAATTAGAAAAGATTCCAATCTATGAGGAAGAAATTAAAGAATTTGAAAAAAGATTTTCTCTTTTACAAGCACGCTTGGAGAGCCTAAAAAAAGATGAAAAAATAAAAGAACTGGCTTTAGAAAAAGAGGTCCTTTTAAAAAAAGAGGAAGAAATTAGTATTTTAAAAGACAAAAGGGAATTAAAATTAAAAAATAAGGAAGAACTACTTAATAAAAAAGGAAAAATAGAGAGGCAAATAGAGCAATTAGAAGAAATTTCTATAAAACTAAAGGAATCTTCTGAGAAAAAGCAAAGTTTAGAAGAGGAATATCCTTTTCTTCAAAAAATTAATTTACTCCTTTCCGGTGGACGAAAGGATATACCTAATTTTCACTCCTATGTTCTTTCTAAATTCTTGGGGATTGTTCTTAAGAGGGGTAGTGAATATTTAAAGGATTTTTCTTTTGGAAGATATCGTTTTGTGGAAGAAAAAGTTTTTAGCAAAAGATTTAACTTAGAGATTTTTGACACTTATACAGGAAAAGAAAGAGAGGTGAGGACTCTTTCAGGTGGAGAGGCCTTTCTGGCTTCTCTTTCCTTAGCTTTAAGTGCCAGTGATGTTTTGTTAGCCCTTTCTAAAAAAAGTCCTTTAGAAATTCTTCTAATTGATGAAGGCTTCGGATCCTTAGATGAAAATACCTTAGAGAGGGTTATTCAAGGGATTTTAAATCTTATTCAAAGAACTGGAAAGGTTATTGGAATTATATCTCATTTAAAGGAGTTTTATGAGCGCTTTCCTATTGTGCTAGAAATAATTAAATCAGAAGAAAAAGGAAGCCAATTAAGAATTCGGAAAAACTTTTAATGGAATTTGCCCTTATCTTAGCAGGAGGTGAAGGCCACCGAATTGGAGGAAAAAAATATCTTAAAAAACTTTTTAATAAACCTCTTCTTTTTTGGGCTCTCAAGCCCTATCTTGAATTAAAACTACCTATTATAATTTCAGTTAAGGATTTAGAACAAAAAAAAGAAATAGAGGATCTTATAGAAAAAGAAAAAATTAAGGAAATTTTTAAAATTATTGAAGATCTTCCGAATTATCAAGGAAAGGGACCTTTAGCGGGACTTTTTTCAGTTATGCAAAGCCTATCTAAAAATTTTTGTCTAATTGTCTCAGCAGTAGATCAACCCTTTATAAAAAGGGAATTAATTCAAGAGCTTATTTCTCAGAAAGACCTTCCCTTTTCCACTTTGGTTTTTAAAAAGGACTCTTCCTTAGAGCCCTTCCCTGGGCTTTATAAAGAAGCCCTACTCCCCGAACTAAAAAAATTTTTAACCCTTTCCTCTAAAAAAAAGTTTAAAAGCTTTTTAGAAAGCCTCTGCTCAAAAAAATCCCTTGGAATATTAGAAGATTGGATTAAGATAGATCCTAAAGGAGAAAGCTTTATTAACATTAATACTTGGGAGGAACTTTATCACATAGAAAGGAGATTTTCCTTTGTTCTTCCCTGAAAAGGAAATAGAAAAAAATTTTAAAATCTTAGTTGTTGATGATGATCCTATTATTAGAGAGACCTTATCGGAAATTCTTAAATCTGAGGGATATTATGTTGAAACAGTGGAAAATGGTCAAGCTGCTTTAAATAAAATTTTAAATTTAAATTTTCAACCCGATGTTATCCTTAGTGATTACGTTATGCCTGAAATGGACGGAATTACCCTTTGTAAAATTATAAAAAACAATCCTGAACTTTTTAATATTGGTGTAATTATTATTACAGGTGTAAATGATTTGGAAACAAGAGTTAAAGGCTTAGAAGCCGGAGCTGATGAATTCTTAAGTAAACCTGTAATAATCCCTGAACTTTTAGTCCGTATTAAAAATCTTACTAAGATTAAATTATATCATGATTTGGAAAAGGAATATCAAAGAAGATTAGAGGAAGAGGTTGAAAAGAAAACCTCAGAACTCTTGAAGGCCAAGCTCCAATTGGAAGTGGCTTACGAGGAAATTAAAGAACTTTCTTTGGAAGTAATTTATCGTTTAGCTAAGGCATCTGAATACCGAGATGAACATACGGGTTATCATATTCAAAGGGTAGCCCATTATGCGGTAGCTATCGGAGTCCATTTAGACTTACCTACCCAGGCTTTAGAGGCCTTAAAATATGGATCCCCTCTTCATGACATCGGAAAATTAGGAATCCCTGATAGTATCCTTCTTAAACCAGGAGCACTTTCACCCAAAGAATGGGAGATTATGAAAATGCATACCCTTATTGGAGCAGAAATTCTTTCAGAATCAAAGATACCTTATCTTAGGGCTGCCTCTAAAATTGCCCAATATCACCATGAAAAATGGGACGGAACAGGCTATCCCGAAGGACTTATTGGTGAAAGGATACCTCTTTTAGCAAGAATTACCGCTTTAGCAGACGTTTTTGATGCCTTAACCACAGATAGACCCTATCGTAAAGCCCTTTCCATTGAAACAGCCTTAGAAATCATCAAAGAGGGGAAAGGAAAACATTTTGATCCCGAGCTTGTAGATATCTTCTTTAAAATTAAAGAAGAAATCTTAGAAATTAAAGAAATCTTCAAGGACACTAATGAAGAAGCTCATATCTTTAAGCTTGTTAGAAAACTTAAAGAAGATCTTTAAAAGTAAGAGCATTTAAAACAGCATAACCTTGAACGGTATTATCAAAATATACATAGGCTAAGGAAGGCTTATATTTTTGGATTATTTCAGCGTAGGTTTTCAATCTTTCTTTTTCATAATTGGAGACATAAAGCTGGGGTGAACCGTGAAGTCTTAGATATAAAAAATCCGTTGTCTTTCTTTCATACCAAGAAGGATAACGGGAACCACAATCAGAAAAACATAGACAAACTTTATATTTCTCTAAAAGCTCTACAAATTCTTCATTATGAAAACTAAGATGCCTTATTTCTATGACATACCTATAATCTTCAGAAAGCAATTTTAAAAAATTTTCTATCAAAATTTTTTCATATTTCAGAGAAGGTGGAAGTTGGAAAAGAACAACCTTAGCCTTTTCTTGCAAAGGTATTAAACTCTTAAAAAAAGTCTTCAAAGATTCTTCAACCTCCCTAAGTTTTTTATTATGCGTAATTATCTTAGGAGCTTTAATGGAAAAAACAAAATCCTTAGGGGTTTCTTCATACCATTTCTTAAAAGTAAAGGGACGGGGAGTTCTATAAAAGGTAACGTTTATCTCTACCGTATTAAAATGACTACTATAAAACTTTAGCCAATCTTTAGATGTAAGCTCTTGAGGATAGAAAACATCCTTAAAAGAGGAATAACTCCAGCCTGAGGTTCCTATATAAAAACTCATTCAGATGGCTCTTGTTTTTTTAATCTCATAAGGGCTTTTTTAGCCGCCAAATTTTCAGCCCTTTTTCGAGAAGGACCCTTAGCCTTAGCTAAAATTTCTTCTCCTATCTTTACAGCTACTTCAATTTCTGGTTTATGAGCCGGACCTGAAATCTTAAGAATCTCATAGTAAGGCACTAAGTCTCTCTCCTTTTGAAGATATTCCTGAAGCTTAGTCTTAAAATCATCTACCCTATCTCTTTTTAAATACTTAAAATAAGGAGAAAAAAGATACCTAACTATTTCCAAGGTCTTCTCCAAGCCCTGATCTAAAAAGATAGCTCCTAAAAGGGCCTCTAAGGTCCTTCCAGCTATATTTAACTTACTCTCTAATTCTAAATTTTGTTCTCTCTTTCCTAAAAACAAATAATCCTGCAAGTTCAGTTTTTTAGCTATTTCAATGAGGCGTTCTTTACAAACTAAAAAGGCTCTTTTCTTAGTAAGATCTCCTTCTTTATCTCTGGGAAACTTCTCATAAAGGATAAGAGAAATACAAAAGTTTAAAAGGGCATCACCAATAAATTCCAACCTCTCATTATCTTCAAAGTCTTCATATTTATAAGCTAACCGATAAGAACTGTGGGTAAGAGCTGTTTTTAAAAGTTTTTTATTTTGAAAGGTAACCCTTAAGGCCTTTTCTACTTCCTCTAACATTTTATTTAATAAAACTATTTAACTACTAAGAAACCATCTCTAAAGCGATCCCTTTTTAACTTAAAGGCCTTTTCATAAGCTAAATTAAGATTCCTATCTAAAAAAACTAATACCCTATAGATTTGACCTAATTGGGGATGTTGATAAGGCTCTATTAGAACATTCTCAAAGATTTCTTCTAATTCTAATTTCAATCTTATAGCATTGGAATAATTTTTAAAGGCTCCTACTTGGAAATAAAACTCATTCCATCGGATTTCTGGTTTATTTTTATAAACTATTTTGGAATCAACCATTTCTCCTTCAGCTAAGGCTACAATCTTCACTAAAGCGGTTCCTTTTTCGTAAATTCCCAATTCTTTAGCAGCTGTATAACTTAAATCCAAACATCTTCCATCCACAAAGGGCCCTCTATCATTAATTTTTACTACTAATTGTTTTCTGTTTTCTAAATTGGTCACTAACACATAGGTTCCTATAGGTAAAAGCTTATGAGCTGCGGTATACTCAAACATATTATAGATCTCACCACTTGCCGCTTGACGCCCGTGAAAACCTGGTCCATACCAGGAGGCTATACAAACCTCTTCATATCCTTCAGCTTTGGGAAGAGGATAATAGGTTTTTCCGAAAAGAGTATAAGGTTTTATCCAACCTGGAACAGGTTTAGCTGATTCCTCAGGTTTAACTATTGGGGGCACATAGGAAAAACGTGGGGGCTGGGCACAGGAAACCAAGATTATACTCATTAAAAATAAAATAAAATAGTTCACCTTCTTAACCCTTTTGTAAAGCTTTACTTGCCTCTTTAGCAAAATAGGTAATAATCAAATCTGCCCCAGACCTTTTAAGGCTAATCAAACTTTCCATCATTACAGCCCTCTCATCTAAAAAACCCATTTTTCCAGCAGCTTTAAGCATTGCATACTCCCCACTTACCTGATAGGCTGCTATAGGGTGATTAAAATTTTCTCTTAACATCTTTATTATATCCAAATAGGGCATAGCAGGCTTCACCATTATTATATCGGCACCTTCCTCAATATCCATTAATGCTTCTCTAAAGGCTTCTCTACTATTAGCTGGATCCATCTGATAGGATCTTCTATCTCCAAATTTAGGAGCCGATTCTGCAGCTTCTCTAAAAGGTCCATAAAAGGCACTACAATATTTAACAGCATAACTCATAATAGCCACATTAGAAAAGCCAGCCTCATCTAAAGCCTCTCTTATCCTCCTTACTCTTCCATCCATCATATCCGAAGGAGCTACCCAATCGGCTCCAGCCTTAGCATGAGAGACCGCAATGCGAGCTAATTGTTCCAAAGTAAGGTCATTATCTACATAACCATCCTTAATTATGCCACAATGTCCGTGAGAGGTATATTCACACATACACACATCAGTAATAATCAAAGCCTCAGGAAATTTATCTTTAAGAGTTTTTATCGCCCTCTGAATAACTCCCTCTTTATTATAAGCGGAAGATCCTACTTCATCCTTTTTATCAGGAATTCCAAAAAGAAGGAATGCCTTTATTCCCAGATCTAAAGCTTCTTTAACCTCTTCACTTACCCTATCCACGGAAAAACGATATATACCAGGCATTGACCGAATTTCCTCTTTAACTCCTTTACCCTCTATAATAAAAAGAGGATAAATAAAATCGTTAACGGAAAGGGCAGTCTCTCTTACTAAAGCCCGAACAGTTTCATTTTTTCTAAGTCTTCTTGGACGATACTCAGGAAACATCATCCTCTTCCCCCTCTTTTATCTCTCTTCTAAAGTTTTTTGTATAAGTTGATAAACTACCTTTAAGTCTTTTTTATAATCTTCATTAAAGAGATGGATAAGTAAAACCGGTTTTTGTCTTTCTACTAAGGCTTGAAAATCTCCAAAGGCTTGAGCAAACTGTTGATCCCAAAAGGTATAACCTTCATCAGAAATAACTTGAGAATCAATACGACCCCTTCGAGTAAAAATTATAAAACGAGAAAGAGGAGGGCCTCCTTTAAAAAGTTGCCCAATTGAGTGAAGATACCTTGGACCGTATCCAAAAACAGTAGCACAATTTTTCTTTTCTCTTATAAGAGCTCTTATATCTCTAAATATCTCCTCTAACTCATCCTCATAGGGAAGATAAGCTAAAAGCCCTACATAAATCCAAGGGGCAAAATCAGAAAAAAATTTTTTTATAAGGGCTGAAAGCTTAGGATAGGCTATTGAAAGAGTTTTATCATAGTAAAAACCTAAAGAGGTATCACTATCAAAATAGAGTTCTACACCAAAGTCTCCTTCTTTTTTAAATCTTTCAAGAAGCTCCTTAGTCTTTCTTTTAGACAAAATTACATCGGGTTCATCAAAGGGATTTACCCCAATAAAATAGGCAGTTAAAGCAGTAGCCAACATAAATCTAAAGGCTTCTCCAAAAATTTCATATTTCTCCTCAAGGACAATTTGTTTTACTCTAAAATTACTTTCCCTTAATTCAGAAATTAAAGAATGATAGATTTTTTCTCTTCCTCGGAGGGCTAAATATATAAAACTCCTATCAGAAGAGTAAATAGTAGGAGAACCCGGAGATTCTCCTACTATCGGTACTACTCCAGTTCCCATTTTTCCAAGGCTTTCCGCTATAAGTTGCTCAATCCAAAGAACAAAAGGTCTTAAAAGAGGATCTACAATAAAGGTAAGTTTATCTTGCCCAAGAATATAAGACTCGGCAATAAATTCAGCCAAATCACCAGCCAGATTATACTCCCAAGGGATATCTGGTTCACAGGCTACATACATTTCTTTAGCATAATGCAAGGCCCTTTCCAAATCTAAACCCATAAGAGCTGCTGGTAAAAAACCTATTTCCGTTAAGGCTGCATATCTTCCCCCTATATAAGGAGGATGCCCAAAAATCTTTCTAAATCCCCTTTCCTTAGCTAAATTTTCAAGATAAGATCCAGGATCAGTTAAAGCCACAAAATGCCTTCCTGGCTCGGGAGTCTTCCCCTCTAACTTTTTCCAAAAATACTTAAAATGCGAAAGAGTTTCAATAGTTGTTCCTGACTTAGAAACGATTACAAAGAGAATTCTCTCTAAAGGTAATTTTTCTACCTCTTGAACACAAAGGGGATCATTGGTATCTAAAACTTTTAATTCCGGATATCCCTCCTTAGAAGAAAACATTTGAGATAACACTAAGGGAAAAAGCCCAGATCCTCCCATTCCACACCAAACTACATAACTAAACTCCTTTTTTATTTTTTCAGCAAAATCCTTTAATTCCTCCAATCTTGGCTCAATATACTTATATCCTTCAACCCATTCCATTCTCTCCTGAATCTTTTTTTTAATCTCAGGATCTAAACTATAGATCTCAGGATCTTTATTGAAAAGCCTTCGAAGGATTTTTCCCTTTTCCTCATTAGAAAGTTTGGAAGGTCTTTGGATTAAACCGAATTCTCCGTAAACCTTCTTAATCTTAGGAAACTCCTTTTCCATATCTCAACTCCTTTTTAATTTTTTAAAACTCTTAGGCATTTTATATTTAATTAACCACCAATACATCCAGGTATAAATTACACTAAAAAAAAGGGTAAAAAAAATTAAAAAAGAGGTTTTATCCCAAAAGAGAAGAGCAGGAACTACTGCTAAAAGATTTAAAACCCATAAAAAAGAGGAAGTGATATTATTTCTTAAATCATATTTGGCAACCCCTAAAAGTTTCTTACTTACAATTTTATAAAAAAGCGTGTGTAAATGTAATCCATCCGGTTGAAAAGGAGAAATTCTTCGCAAGATCTTTCTTCTATAGATAGAAAAAAGGGTTTCATAGACAGGATAAAAGTTAATTAAAAGGGCAAACCAGGGGGAGACCTCTAAATGCCTTTTAACAAGAAGAATAGATAAAAGTCCTATTAAAAAACCTATTAAATAGGCTCCGCCGTCTCCTAAAAAGATAAAACCAAAGGGATAATTAAGCACAAAAAAACCAAGGATAGCAAAAGCTAAAATCACACAAAGAGTAGTTATATAATAATCTCCCAATTTATACGCCACAAAGGCTATTCCCATAAGGATGGAGAAAGCAACCATACTAGCTAACCCATTAAATCCATCAATAATATTAATAGAATTGGTAATACCAGTTAGGGCAAAAACCGTAAAACTTAGAGACACAGGAAGAAAAAGAAAAAGATCATCCACATAGGGAAGGTCTAACCTTGGAACCTGCACCTCTAAAATAAAAAAGGCTAAAAGGGAAGAAAAAATAATAAAAATAAACCTTATTTTAGGGTTTAATTTAGCAGTAAGATCCTCTAAAAATCCAGACAAAAAAACTGGAAAAACTATTAAAGTAAGGAGAAAAATTCTATAGCCCCACGGATCCCCCTTTATGTAACTTAAAATAGCGGAAAAGCTAAGAGCTAAATAAAGACCAAGGCCACCAAAACGAGGGGTCGGCTTTCTATGAAATTGTTGAGGACCTTTTCTTTCTCCAATAGGATAAAAATAAAACCTGATTATTATAATATTGACAATAAAGCTTACAAAAAAGGCTAAAAAGGCATAATAAAGCATCCTCCCAAAAATTTAGCTGATTTTTAAAATTTATCAAGCTTTAAGATAGACCACGAAATTTTGGATATAGTTTACTTTTGAGAACTCTCAAAGATGGTCCCACTACTTGGAAAAAAAACGAATTTAGAGACCCTCCATGGATTTTTTCCCCTTAGGAGCGGGCTTCTTTTTTTATCACTTAAGGCCAAGCTAAAGGCTTCCAGGGCTTAAGAAAAAATCTTAAGAAAGGTTTTTCCTACAATTTTCACAAAGACCAGTAAAAACTACTTGATAATCTAAAACCTCAAATTTTTTTAATTCTTCAGGAATAAAGATATCTATTTTACCTTCTACATCTACAATCTCTTTACAATTCTTACAAACAAAGTGATGATGTTGATGAAGGAAAGGTTCAAAACGCTTCTTTGAACTATCCAGATTTAACTCTTTTATTAACCCCTTAGTAGCTAAAACCTCTAAGGTATTATAAACCGTAGCATAAGAAATACTGGGATATTTTTCCTTTAAAAAGATATAAATATCCTCAGCGGAAGGATGATTTTTGGCATTCTCTAAATATTCTAATATAGCTAATCTTTGAGGAGTGAGCTTCAATCCTAAACTCTTATAAAACTGTAATTTTTCTTTTTCCATCTTTCTCACTCTCCTATTTTAGTTTTTAATTTTAATTTATTACAAATTTTTATTTTGTCAAGATTTTATTTAAAAAAATATTTTCAAAACTAAAATTCTTTAATCCTGGGCAAGAATTTTTAATAATCTCAAAGTTTTCTCTATCTTGAAAAAAAGCGTAAACAAAAGGCCATTCTTTACATTTTTCCGGTTTTACTGAATGAATCAGACAGATTTTTTGGTGTTGATCAAAAAAAATACAATAGCCTTGAAAAACTTTCATTTCAATTCGATTTATATCTTTCCTTACAGCATATTTTTCTAAGAAATTTTCCCCTGAAAGTCCTAAATATCGGGCTATCCTTTCTATTTCTTCTTGAGAGAGACTAACAGTGCTTTCTCCCTTACAGCACCCTCCACATCTTTGGCATTGAAATTTTTCCGTATTAACATTCTTCATAGGAAATAGGGTCTTTAACCCTGATTTCTTGGAAAGCCTTTAATCTTAATCTACAGGAAGGACATTTTCCACAAGCTTTTTCCGCACTTTTATAACAAGACCACGTTAAATGGAAGGGAGTATTCAATTTAAGTCCTATAGTTATAATATCTCTTTTATTTAAAAAGAGTAAAGGAGTTTCTATTTGGATATGGGTTTCAGGTTTAGTGCCTTCTTCCACTGCTTTATTAAAAGCTTTAATGAAGGAGTCTCGGCAATCGGGATAACCAGAAAAATCAACTTGATTAACTCCTATAAAAATTTTTTTTGCACCTATTACTTCGGCCCAAGCTGCAGCTATACTTAAAAAAATACCGTTTCTAAAAGGAACATAAGTGGATGGAATACCAAGTTCTTCTCTTTCTGGAATAGACAAATTTTTATCTATAAGGCTTGAGCCTCCTATTTCTTTAAAGAACTCCAAATTTACAATTAATTTTTTTTCCGGCTGAAAATACTCACAAAGTCTTAAAAAGCATTCCAATTCTTTTTGAGCTGTCCTTTGACCATATTGAAAATGAAGAAAGGCTAAAGTGTGCTCTTTTTGGGCTATACTGGCACAAACAGCACTATCCATTCCGGCACTTAAAAGCACAATAGCTAATTTTTCCATCAAAAATTCAATATACTCCTAAAATAGCTCTTTACAAGCCAAAAAAAAGGTATATAGTTTTAAGACTATGAAACTAAAAATAGCTATAGTGGGTTGTGGAAAGGCCGCTGAACGCCATTTAAAGATCTATCAAGCCCTTAAAGAGGAAGTGCAAGTTGTAGCTGTGGCTGACCCCAATTTAGAGAGGGCCAATTTTTTTGCCCAAGACCTTTCAGCTAAACCCTATCAAGATTTTCAAGAAATGCTTAAAAAAGAAGAAGTAGAGGTAGTAGACCTCTCCGTTCCCTCAGGACTTCATAAGAAAATTGGAGAAATCATCTTAAAAAAATTTCGCAAAAATCTTTTGATAGAAAAACCTTTGGCTTTAAAAATAAAAGATGGAGAGGTATTGGTAAATTTAGCTAACAAATATAACCTTAAATTAATTACTCTTTTTCAAAATAGATCAAATCTTCCTATTATTAAGCTAAAGGAACTTTTAGAAAATAAAGTGTTTGGTAGGATAGTCTTGCTTTCTGTTAAGTTTTATTGGAGTAGAAGGCAAAATTATTATAACAGTGCCGATTGGAGAGGGACTTGGGCTTTAGATGGTGGAGCCTTAGCCCAACAAGGTTGTCATTTTGCGGACCTGATGACTCACCTTTTAGGTGAAGTAGAAAGCGTTTTTGCTAAAATGGGCACCTATCTTGTAAATATTGAAGCTGAGGACTTGTTAGTAGGAACAATAAAATTTAAAAACGGAGCCTTAGGAACTATTGAAGCAACCACTTGTGCCCGTCCGAAGGATCTTAAAGCCGAGATAGTTCTCTTAGGGGAAAAAGGTTCAGCTGTTATAGGCGGTTTCAATATGAATCGTTTTGACTACTTAGCCTTAGAAGGAGTAGAAAAACCTGAAAACCTTTTACAAAACTACCAAGAAAATCCCTATCATCCCTTAGGTTATTCTCATTTTACCTATCTTAAAGCTGCTATAGAATATTTTAAAACAGGAAAAAAAGCTCCTTTTTTAGCTATAGGAGAGTCAGCTTTACCTTCCCTTCAGCTAATTACCGGGCTCTATGAATCTGCCGAAAGAGGAAAAGAAATTTTCTTTCCTTTCAGACCTAAATTATGCAAACTCGGAAAAGGAGTGTAAGATGAAAAAAATTCCTCTTTTAGATTTAAAACGGAGTTTTGTAGAAATTGAAAAAGAGGTTTTACAGGGTGTTAAAGAAGTTTTTTCTACGATGAAAATTTTAAATGGACCTAATCTTCAAGCCTTTGAAAAAGAATGGGCTGAATATTTAAACATCAAATACGCTATAGGTTACAGCTGCGGAACCTCTGCTTTATTAGCTAGCCTTATCTGCTTAGGTATTGGAAGGGGAGATCAAGTCTTTGTGCAAGCCAACGGATTTATAGCAGATTTTGAAGCCATTTATTTTAGCGGAGCTGAGCCCGTTTTCTTAGAAGTAGACTCTAAAACCTTTGGTCCCGATTTAAAGGATCTTAAGAAAAAGATTACTCCTACCACTAAGGCTTTACTTCTCATTCATATGTATGGACATCCTTGCGAGATGGATGAAATCCTTGAAATTTGTGAAGAATATGGATTGATTTTAATTGAAGATGTTTCCCATGCCCACGGTGCTGAATATAAAGGTAGAAAAGTAGGGACTTTTGGAAAGGTGGGTTGTTTTAGTTGCGGTCCTGTCAAAAATTTAAATGCTTTAGGAGATGCGGGAGTAGTTGTTACCAATGATGATGAATTAGCTTATAAACTTAGATATTTTAGAGTCCATGGACAGGTAGAAAAAAATCATTCCCATTTTCCTGGTTTAAATACCCGCTTAGATGAACTACAGGCGGTAATCTTAAGGGCTCGACTTAAAACCCTTGATCAAAAAAACGAAAAAAGAAGAGAAATTGCTAGAATTTATACAGAAAATCTCTCTCCAATTAAGGAACTCTTTTTACCACCCCCTGATCCTCCCTATAAAAAAAGTGTTTACCATCGCTATATGATCGGAACTCCGAGAAGGGAAGAATTAGTAAAATTTCTAAGAGAAAAAGGCGTTGAAACTGGTTATTATTATCCTATCCCCCTTCATAAACATAAAGCCTATTTAGAAACCGTTGGTAAACCCTATTCTCTACCTATAGCTGAAAAGTTAGCCCGAGAATTAGTATCTATTCCTATGTATCCAGAATTAAAGGAAGAAGAAATAGAATACATTATAACCTCCATCCAAGAATTTTTTAAAACTTACTAAAAATTACCAACTATGAAGGAAAAATTAATTTCCGTAGTAATTCCGATGCATAATGAAGAAGGCAATGTGCCTTTGGTGTATAAAGAAGTAAAAACCGTTTTAGAGGAAATTAAAGCCCAAAAAGGCTATAACTATGAGATAATCTTTGTAAATGACGGAAGCACTGATAGAACTCTGGAATTGCTTTTAACAATTAAAAAGGAAGATTCTACCCTAAGAATACTGAATATGGATAGAAACAGAGGAGAAGCAGCGGGACTTACCGCAGGGTTTCAATATGCCAAAGGTTTCTTTATCTTTACTATGGATGGAGATGGACAAAATGACCCCCAATATTTCAAAAAATTTTTGGAAAAATTGGAAGAAGGTTATAAAGTAGTAACAGGTTGTCGTTTAAAAAGAAAAGAGCCACTTTTAACTAGAAAAATCCCTTCTTTTATTGCTAACAGGTTGATAGCCTTTATTACTGGACTTAAAGTAAGAGATAACGGCTGTTCTTTAAAGGGATATTATTACGAAATTCCTAAAAAGCTACAAATTCCTCACGGATTTCATCGCTTTCTTCCAGCTCTTTTTGGAGTAAAAAATAAAGAGGTCTTAGAAATTCCTGTTTTAGACCGAAAAAGATTTTGGGGAAAAACTCATTACGGTTTCAAAAGAACCTTTGAAGTATTAAGGGAACTCATTACCTTTCCTTTCTTGAAAAAAGCTAAATTTTTTGAAAAATTTTTCAAAATTTGGGCTATCCTTCATCTTTTTGCTGGAGGGCTTCTTCTTTTCCTTTCTTCCTCTCTCTCGTCTCTTACCTTTTTCCTCCTTTTAGCCCTTTTATTAGGTGTTTCTATAAGCTATGTTATTTATAAAAATTTGAAACGCTTCAATCTGGCTCAAAAAGAAGGTGTTTTTAAAGTAGAAGAATTATAAAAAAGAAAATATCTTTTGGAAGAATCCTTAGAGCTAATTTCCATCACTTTAAATCCTTTTTCTTGAGCTTCCTTTAAAAAAGAGGATTCTACTTTTTTTCGTATTACAATCACATCACAAACCTTTAAGGCTTCTTGCGGACTTTGATAATTAGTAATTTTTCTTTCAATCTTGCCATAGAAATAAACATTGGCTACTGGTTCTTTATAAGGAGAAAAACTGCAAACTTTACAGCCGGGATTTAGTCTAATAAATTGATAAATCCTCCTTCCCGCTTCTTTTTCGGAAAAAGTAACAAAATTAGGCTTAAGATGAACAAAATAAATAATCTCGGCTATCCAAAATACAAAAATCAAAAAAATCAACTTCAAAATAGGAAAGGAAGACTTTTTAAAATTTATTAAAAAAAGGCTTTGAATAAAAACTAAGGAAAGAGAAAATATTAAATCGAAAGCTCCTAAGGATCCTTTTTGATAATAATAAAATAACACGGTAGTAGCAAGGACAGGTAAAAGATAGGTAAGTCCTTTGTAAATAATAAAAATTTTGGAAGAAAGAAAATCTTTCCAAAAATAGTTTAAATAAAGGAGAGTGAAAGGTAAAATAGGTAAGATATAGTAACCTCTTCGGGCTTTAGCTAAGGTAAAGAGAAAAAAAATAAAAAGGTTAGTAAACAAAAAGAGCTTGGAATCTTCGGATAGTTCTTTAAATCTTTTAAAACCTTTATAAAGGGCAAGATATAAAAAAAAGATTAGAGGGGTGATCCAAAGGGGCCAAAAATAAAGATAAATATAAAAGGGTCTTAAATTATCATAGGGATCTATAGCTTGTTTTATATTTTCTCTGAACCAAAGATAAAAAGGTAAATCCGTGTTTAATTCTTTAGCAGTTAGATAGTAAGGAACAAAATATAAAAAAAATCCTATTAAAAAAGCGATAAAAAATTTAAAATTGAGATGGTAATATCTACGGTAAAGAGTAAGGTCTGTTATAACAAAAAGAGTAAGAACCGCAAAGGCGGTAAGTCCTTTACTTAAAGCAGCCATATTAAGGCTGATAAAAAAGAGGAAATAACCTAAAAAAGAAGTTTTTTTTCTGAAATATACATAAACTGTAAGGGCATTAATTATTCCAAAAAGTTGATAGATTTCTGATTGAGCTAATCTTGAAAATTCAAGAAAGCCTAAGGAGGCAGCATAACAAAGGGTAGAAAGAAAGCCACCTTGGCTTCCGAAAAGTTTTTTAGAAAGAATATAAAAAGAGAAAACGGAAAAAAGAGCTAATAAAGCCCCGGGAAGTCGAACAGAAAACTCATTAAATCCAAAAATTTTACCGCTTATTTTTATTAACCAAAAAGGAATTAAAGGTTTAGTAATATGGGGCTCAAAATTTAGGGTAGGAACAAACCAGGAATGACGAAGTTCCATTTCCCGAGCTCCCTCAGCCCATCTCCCTTCAACCCCAATAAGAGGAGCTTTCCCAAGATTAACCAAAAGGGACCAGAAAAGGAGAAAAAAAAAATAATTGGAAGGATTTTTGATTGTTGTGAATTATCCATGCTATAGGCCCTCCGTGGCATCACGATAAAATCTTAAGGTAAAAGGAGAGATCTCACTCTCACACCAGAAGGGAGCATTCTCATTCCATCATTTTTAGGCTTCTAATAAAAGTCTTACAACTAACTATTGTAAGGCATATCTTACAGGTAAGAAAAGTTTTACTTTTATTTCAGGTTTGGGAAAAAGGGGAGCACTCTTTTTAACAGCTTCTACAGCATTTTTATCTAAAACCTCATATCCAGTAGATTTAACTATTTCAATCTTTTCTATTTCGCCTTCCGGAGTTAAAAGAAATCTTATTAAAACTTCACCTTCCCAACCCATTCTCTGGGCTATAAAAGGATAATTTAAATGTTTTCTAACTATAGAAGAAATTACCGAAAGTTTGGTTTTCAGATATTCTTCTTGATAGGTTAAAGTGTTAGAAGGATTAGAAACATTAGATTTAGATAAAGTAGGTGTATTTTGCGAGTCCAGAGTTACTCCCCCTTCAGTCTTTAAAGCTGAATCGGACTTCATTAAAACAGCTTCATTCTTAGAAGAATCTTTTAAAGGAAAAAGTTGCTCAGGTATAAAGGCTTCTTTTAATTCCTTAGGGTTTTCCTCTAAGGAAGCTATTTTATTTTCTTCCCTTTTTATTTTTTCTTCCTTTATTTTTTCCACTTTCTGAAGAGGTTGGGTTTGAAGAATCCTTTTTTTAGAATCTTGATGAGGTTTTTCTGCCTCTACTACTTTAAAGGTAGTCAAATCTATTTCTAAAACCTTCTGTTTTACCTTTGGCAGCAAAAACTGAGCTAATACAACCCCTATAAGAAGTAAAATAAAATGAATAAAAAAAGAAAGAGTAAGAGAAAAAAGCTTTAATCTCATCTAAGTACCTCTGTCCGTATAAAAGCTTTTTCAAAGCCAAATTTTTTTAAAAGGTCAAGGATATCCACTAAAGCTTGCACCCTTCCCTCTCTATCAGCATAAAGACTTATTTGGCTATCCTTATTTAATCCTGAAAAAATAATTTCCAGCTCCTTAAGGCTTACCTCCTTTCCTTCAAAACTTATTTTTCCGTTTCTATCTATCACTATTTGATAACCTTTACTCTCTTTTGTCTCGGAAGTTTTAGCATAGGGAAGTTTTACAGGAATAGAACCTTGCAGAATAAAAGTTGCTGTAACAAAAATTATGGTAAGGAGAACAAGCATAATATCTACTAAAGGAATAACGTTCATCGTGCTGATTTCTTTATCCTCCATTTTTAGCCTCCCAAAGGAGTAAAAATTCCCTTACCTTTCTAACAAGATAATTATAGAAAATAGTAGAAGGAATTGCTACTACTAAACCTATAGCGGTTGCCTTCAATGCTAAAGCCAGCCCAAGCATAATCCTCTTAGTATCTACTATTCCTTCCATCCCCACAGTATAGAAAGTCAAAAGAATCCCTAACACTGTTCCAAGAAGCCCTACATAAGGGGCGTTAGAAGCCACAGTTGCAATCCAAACTAAACCCTTACTTACATCTATCTCTAATTCTTGTTTAGTAACATATTTAGAAATATCAACCTTCCTAAAATAAAACCATCTTTCAAGAGCTATCCCTACCGCCCAAATACTCATAAAAAGAAGCACCCCTATAATCCCATAATCTACTAAAATTGCTATAAATTCCATACTTCTTAAAACCCTCCCTTAGATAAAACTACCCTTTCTTAGTGAAATTTTTAAGACCATAAAAATATAGGCAACCAGAAAGGTTGGCTAAAAAAATTAAGCAAACTATTTTGATTATAATATTAATATTAGCAATATGCAAGTTGCCCTCCCTTTCAACTTTTACATTTAAGATTCATCAGTTCTTCTTAAAATCAAAATTTTAAAAAACCTATCCTATAAAACCCCCTTTTTAATATAATATTATTTTTAAAAAAGTAATATTAAAAGAAAAAAAATTGAAAAATTTTTCACAAAATCTTTTTTTGAAATGGTAATTATGTTTTCTTATTATAAAAATAGTAAATAAAATTACCATTTTAAGAAGGGTTAAGATGGAAAGAGAGTTTTTTTAGGTTTTCCGGGATTCTCTTTACCTTTTTACCTTTTAAAAGTTTGGCTTCCGAAGCCTCTCTTGAAGAAGTCATAGTAACAGCAAGCCGAATTAAAGAACCTAAAAAAAGCTACCTATTTTGTTCAAGTAATTACCGAAGAAGATATTAAAAATTCTCCGGCTAAAAATGTAGGGGACCTTCTTTCTGAAAATGCTTTAGGGCATATCCATAAATATCCGGGATTTTAAACCATTGACCTTAAGTTAAGAGGATTTTCAAGTAGATGGGATATTTTTCATAGTCAAGTTTTAATTCTAATTGACGGAAACCGGGCAGGAACAGCAAATTTAGCAAGCATCCCAGTTGATAACATTGAAAAAATTGAAATTGTAAAAGGACCAGCTTCGGTTCTTTACGGATCTTCGGCTATGGGTGGAGTAATAAATATTATCACCAAAAAAGCCAAAAAAAGAAGGTCTTTCAGGAGAAATGGAGGGAGAAAGTGGATCCTGGAATTTTTGGAACAGCAAGATGGAACTTACAGGAAAGATTAAAAATTTTGATTTTTATTTGGAAGGAAGCAGATCTTCTGCTGATGATTATGAAGCTAAAGGATACGGAAAAATCAAAAATATTAGTTATGATGAGGAAAGTTTTTCTGTAAAATTAGGTTACGAGCCGGGAAAGGATCACC
>FWWL01005651.1_pt1 | contig 19173 bp, 15 predicted proteins | sample 2228331 | NCBI WGS metagenome assembly FWWL01 (sample SAMEA103939775, study PRJEB20133) | metagenome | reverse complement strand
TCCGATGTGAAAACATATCAACAACTACCCCGAAAAGCCTTCCGTGCCTTTCAATTAACATCCAACTTAAACATAAATGAACTGTCCACAAAATTGAGACTGGAATGTCATGAATACCTGAAAACATCGGCTTCCAGATTTATAGAAATGCAAAAAGAGAATGAAAACACATTGCTTGTTCACTCAAAACTTCTTGAAGGAATAACTGAAAAAGACTTATCCTTAGAATCGCTGAAAAATATGTCGGTCTCCTTACAGGGAGAAGTATTAACCATTAGTTCGACATCACCACTTACAAATGAAGAAATAGACAAAATTCGGGAGAACATATTATCCCTTACAATAAAAAGACATCTTATTGTTTCCAGAGAAGGAAACAACATAATAGTTATCATTTCCCGCACTATGGCAAGTGTCCTCGCCATGGCAGGTATTTACAATTCTATAGCAGACAGTATTATTAAGGATGTTATATGGATAGGTGAAAGTTTTTCTCCCACAGGTTATCGCAGAGTAGCCGCTGTATTCGCATTTGTTTCCTTCATCCTGTTTTTATTACCTGTAATCTTTATTCGTGAGCGATACGATTCGGAAGCAATACAGAGTGAACCTTTACCGTGGGGACAGGGATTAGAGGACGCACTCCGAAACAAACCTTTTATGATTTATGCATGGTCATTCTTTTTATTTACCATTGGCTTTTTAGCAGTCCAGCGTGTCCTGCCTTACTGGGCAGAATTGGGACTGGATGGAGACGAAAGCACAATTACCTTCCTATTGATACCGTTTATTCTGGTTGCGATAGTGTCATACGCAATAATTCCTATTGTTGCCCGATACCTCCACATGAAATGGCTGATGTTTATCGCATTAGGTATCATCGCTTCCGGTATGCCATTCCTATATGTTATAGGGAAATTGAATGTAGATTTCACAGTGCGAACCATTATGGGAATGATTCTGTTCGGCTATTGCGGTATAGGTCAGGCAATCATTTATGTAATGATGATACCCATGTTAGGAGATATAATTGATTACGACGAAAAATTTTCCGGTGAACGCAGAGAAGCCGTATATAATGGACTCAGCGCCTTTATCTGGAAAGCGTCTATGGCAGGCTCTATTTTATTAGCCTCGCAATCTATGAGTTTATGGGGAAATTCTATTGAACAATATACAGGTGTTTTACTGGTGGGACCCTTTGCAGGCATCTTTGGGCTATTGGGAATGATATTAATTTCCTTCTACCCTTCCCACTGGCGGGAGAAATAAACCCTTCAAACAGGCAGACCTGTCAGACCTGTCTAACCACCTTTTCAAAAACCTGCAAATATCTCTTTGCATTCTCTTTTCGTGTAAAGCCCTGTAATACATATTCCCTACCCCTCTTTCCACATTGTTCCCTTAACTCTGGATGTTCAATCAGTTCCATTAATCCCGACTGGTATGCCTCTACATTTTCCGGCTCAACCGCAATCCCTGCGCCGGCTTCCTCTAATATCTCTCGAGCCTGTCCCTCTGCACCTAAAAGGATAGGCTTTTCGCACGCCATAATCTCAAACATTTTAGATGGGATGTTATACCGAAACACATTCCGCTTCTTCAACGGAACAACACATATATCAGCAGAGGAATACCAGTCGGGCATCTCGGATTTCTTCACTGGTGGATAAAATTCCACATTATTCAGTTTTTTTTCTTTCGCCAAGTTTATTAACCGCTCTCGGTCTGCACCTGCTCCAACAAACACAAAAACGATATGTTCATCATCTTTCACTTTCTCAGCCACATTTAGAATCGTATCTAATCCCTGTGATAACCCCATTGTACCTATATAGAGCACAACAATCTTTGACTTATCCCATCCTTTTTCCTTACGAATTTTCTCACCTCCCCCAGTCGGCTTAAAAAAATCCTCGTCAATGCCATTAGGTATAGTAAAAATCTTTTTTTCATCAAAACCTCGCTGAGCAATCTCGCGGGACATTGCAGGTGCTATTGTCACTATCGCCTTTGCACGACGATATAAAAACGCCTCCAGAGAAGAAAGCAAATAAATCATAAAACGATTTTTTATCACCCCTAAATCTATAATTTGTGCAGGCCAGAGGTCTCGTATTTCAAGGACAAAGGGGCGACACTTAAAAATAGAAACTATATACCCAGCCAATCCACATAACATCTGCGGAGAAGTCGCCACCACCACATCACATTTCCCTGCCACAAAAATTGCTACCAGTATAGAAGAAATCATATATGTTAGAAATGCAATACTTCGCTTAATAACCCCCCGATTGGGTGTTGCATAAAGCCAACCTCGCAACACGCGGATACCATCCCAATCTTCTCGAACCAGCAGTCTACCCCGATACTTCGGAGGCACAATCCCATCCGGATGATTGGGCAAACCGCATACGACCGTTACCTCATGCCCTTCTTGAACCCAATACTTTGCATGTTCATAAGTCCGGGCTGATGGTGCCCCCATCTCCGGCGGAAAATATTGACATAAAAAAAGTATCTTCATAAACCGTACTTTCAATGTTTTGTATGTATTTTACGACTTTGTCTCCAATTATTTCATAAATAGCAGTTTACCCTCTAAAAATCTTGAGAAATACTTATCTAACCTCCAACTATATAAAACCACCGTAAATATATGGGGCGAAAGATTTTTCGTCCCTATATTTTTATCATAAGGATTTTTCCATAACCATAATGTTTGCACAAACCTATATTACATCAAATTCCATTTCTGGAAATTTTGGTTGTGTTTCCATCTGTATGAGTTGTTTCGAACATATTCGCAGGAAAAAGATGTTTCTCCTTTCCATTTCAAATGATATGTTCATAATAATCCTAATACGACACGATATAAATATTTGTAGGTTGTCAAAACTAATTTATCATACTCATTTTGAATCCACGAACGACAGAAGCAACCGAACGAGAGGTGTCCAAAAACAATTGTTGAGGTTGTGTAGGGGCGAAAAATCTTTCGCCCCCATTTACCACAGATAACACGGAGGACAACAGAGGGATTAGGATGCTTTGTTTTGTTTTTGCATATTCGTTGTTTATTATTTCCCATATTTGAAGTTTGTTTTTTCTTTTCACCACAAAGGACACGGATGAGACACGGAGAACCACAGAGGGACTTGCATCCCTTCGCCTATTTATCCCTCCTAGTCATCTGATTATCCTCTATCTTTCCTACAAATATAGGAATAACTTTGCTAATCCCTTTGTGCCCTTTGTGTTTTTTGTGGTAAAAAATAAAATAAATTCTATCCATCCAAAAAACACCGACAAGCAAGAATAAACGAGACAAGAAAAGCAAACCCTCCTGTGTTTTCCGTGGTTAAAAAGTAGTTTCACATGGCACAAAAGAAATCCCATTGAGGAAAGGATATTCTTTTAGCCATTAGTTATGAAATAGTCTTAAAAATCCTTTAGTCAACACATCCTCTCACTTCAAAAAAATAGCCAGGGATGGATAAAACATCCCTTGCTAAAAATTTTCCAATCTATGAAAAACTTATTATGCGTCTGCAGGTATCATAGGATTGGCTACCATAGAAGAGTGTATAACTTTCACACCGTACATCTGGCAGAAGTTTCTCACATCTCTCCGGTGATTTCCGTAAAATACAACCTGATGGAATCCAAGCACATCTTTTGCCTCTTCTACATTATCCATCTTCAATGAAAGATGGGTTCTGCAACCGCCTGCGGGTGGCGTGTTAATGTTTTCGGTCACAGTGCCCGTATCCAGAATCAATTCATGCGGGCCCTCGAATCGGACAAGAGTCGCAGGCTGCCCAATTTTCCACAATACCTGTAACGAAACACCTAAAGCCGATTCTGAATGGGAGCGAATTATGAACGGCTCATGAGGTTTATCAAATCCGTTCAATTTTGTTCCGCAAACACAATGGGCAACAATGAGTTCATTTTTTACTGTTTCAGGAACAGGGTCATTCATAAAGCCAGGCTTATCAAATAGGTAACTGGTCAACATTAACGACATAGCCCCGAAGACATCCGCCTCACAACCGTAGGTAACACCTTCATCCTGGAAAATACAGGCACCCAAGCAAGGCGGTGTCGGTACAGTTTTCATTGTAACCATACCTAAACAATCGGTCGTAATAGCATTGGCATCTTCCATACGCAAGAGATGTTTCGCCGCTACATAACTCCTCGCAGCGTTAATCATATCTTCATCTGTCGGCTCTACAATCTTTTCTGCCTTCTTTTTCATCGTTTCCGCAACTTCTCTCACTTCTTCCGTAACAGGGACACGCTCAAACATTTTTTCCATCATCTCTCGGGGCACATGTCGGACTTTCGTTCCGAAACGCTCTATCACCTCATCCTTCCGCTCATTCCCATGCACAACCAGTATCCGAGTATATTCAAACTGTTTCTTTGCTCTTACCATCCGCATGGCTTGTTCCAATGAGGATGTATCCAGTGTAGAGAGCAGACACACCCCTTCACGGCGTGCAAATTCATGAACCTGAGTTGTGAATACCGTGCCTAATGGAGCCCAGACAATCATTGGAACCTTAGCGGAACGCATCTTGTCTACTCTTCCCCATTCATATAAATGCTGGACATGAACAAGAATTGCATCTGGCTTTTCCGCAGAAATAAAGTTAATAAATTTTTCTAATGCGGTATCATCCTCAATTGGGTCAGGTAACATCTCAAACTGAACACCTACTTTGTTCGCGGAGTTAATAAATTCCTGCTCAAATTTTTTCCTCATTCCTTCTACATCATACGAAGTGCCAGGCCAGCCTAACCAATAGGGAGGTTTCTCACGGATTACTACGCCAATAATCCGAACGGGTGGCTTCGGTCGGAAATCACTCAGGTTTATCGGCTTTTTTAATTCACTTTCCGTTGGAAATTCCATCTGTGCGGAGGTCATCAAAGGCATTGTTAACCCGGCGAGGGCGCTGGAAGCGAGAAAACACCTGCGGGAAATACCACAGCAACTGCAATTGGATGGGTGATTGTTCTGCTGTTTCATAATAAAATCTCCTAATATATTTTGAATTTTAATTTATGATATGATATTACAAACTAAATATAGATTAACACAATCAATAAAATAAAAAAAATGAGATAAGTTGTCTTTTTATAGAACTTAGATGTATGGAGTTATGAATATGAGAAACATTTTTAAATTCAATGTCGTCCCCAATCTTCCTGAACGGCTTAAAAAACTTTTAGATATTGCACACAATCTCTGGTGGTGTTGGGACCCAGAAGCAATTGATTTATTTTTCCGAATGGACCGGGACCTCTGGGTAGAATGTGGACAAAATCCAAAATTACTACTGTGTAGAATCAGCCAGAAAAAATTGGATGAACTGGCAAAAAATGATAGTTTTCTTTCTCACATGGAGCGGGTCTATTCACGCTTGCAGGATTATATGAACAACAACACCTATTTTGAACGCAACCCAGAGGCACCGCGGGATATGTGCATTCTGTATATGTCGGCGGAGTTTGGTGTTCACGAAAGCATTAATATCTATTCGGGTGGTTTAGGTGTCTTGGCGGGAGACCACTTAAAGGCGGCAAGTGATTTGGGAATGCCCTTAATTGGTTTAGGTATGCTCTATCGCGAAGGATATTTCCGTCAATATCTCAACCCGGATGGCTGGCAACAGGAAATGTATCCACCAAACGATTTTTACAATATGCCTATACAAAAAGTGCTGAATGAAAAAGGCGAACCTCTGGTAATTGAGGTGGAGTATCCAGGACGCATGGTCAAAGCGTATATCTGGAAGTGTCAGGTAGGTCGTGTCCCCTTATACCTTCTGGACACCGACCACGAGGACAACTCTCCAGCAGACCGTGCAATTACAGGGCAATTATATGGTGGAGACCGCGAAACCCGTATTAAACAAGAAATTATGTTGGGTATGGGCGGTGTAATTGCAGCGCATGCTTTAAAATTACGCCCCACTATTTTCCATCTGAATGAAGGACACGCCGCGTTTATGGTCCTACAAAGGATAAAAGAACTTGTATTGCATGAGAAGTTAACATTTGCACAGGCGGTAGAAACCGTGAAAGCAGGTAGTTATTTCACCACACATACACCTGTTCCTGCGGGGAATGATATGTTTGACCCCGGACTGATTGAGCGTTATTTCGGTAAATATTGTCAGGATGTCGGAATTTCTCTGAATGATTTTCTCGCGTTAGGAAGACAAGACCCCAATGATTCCCGTGAGCCATTCTGCATGACTGTGCTCGCATTAAAATTATGTGCTGGGGCAAACGGTGTTAGCAAACTTCATGGAGTAGTATCTCGTGAAATGTGGTGTCGTGTTTGGAAAGACCTGCCCTTACACGAAATCCCTATCACTTCCATAACCAACGGCGTTCACATTCGTTCCTGGATTTCTCGCGACTTAGCCGACCTCTATGACCGTTATTTGGGTCCCGGCTGGCTAAATAGTCCTGAGGACCATTCTATCTGGGAACGAGTTAATGAAATCCCCGAAACCGAACTGTGGCGAACCCACGAACGCCGTAGAGAACGATTAGTAGATTTTGCACGCAGAAGGCTGAAAAAACAGTTAATAAATCGGGGCGCTACACCTTCCGAAGTTCAATTGGCAAGTGAATGTTTGGACCCGGAATGTTTAACAATAGGATTTGCCCGGAGATTTGCGAGTTATAAGCGTGTAACTTTACTATTCCGAGACCCCGAGCGATTGAAGCGAATTCTACTTAATAAAAATATGCCTGTCCAGATAATCATTGCTGGTAAAGCCCATCCACAGGATATTCAAGGGAAAGACCTCATACGACAAATTATCCATTTTGCTATGGACCCTGAAGTAAGAAATCACATTGTTTTCTTAGAAGATTATGACATCAATGTGGCTCGCTATATGGTTCAAGGTGTGGATTGTTGGTTAAATACACCTCGCAGACCTATGGAAGCTAGTGGAACCAGTGGAATGAAAGCGGCTGCGAATGGAGCACTAAATATAAGTATTCCTGATGGCTGGTGGTGTGAAGCCAATGAATTGGGACATAATGGTTGGACTATTGGAAAAGGTGAAACTTATGAATCCACTGAGGAACAAGACCGTGTGGAAAGTTCCGCTTTATATGAAATATTAGAGCAAGAAGTCATACCCATGTTTTACAACCGCGGTCCCGACGGCTTACCTCGTGAATGGATTTTGCGAATGAAAGACGCTATCCGAACCATCTGTCCTATTTTCAATACATATAGAATGGTCCAGGAATACGCCGAAAAAGCATACATACCCTTCTCTGTCCGGCGTATTGATTTCCGTAAAGATAATCGTAAATGTGCGATTGAACTTGCAGAATGGAAACAAAAAGTTCGTTCAGCCTGGAACAGTGTCCGATTTATTCGGGTTGAAGCCCAAATAAAAGGAGAAGTTCCTGTCGGCACAGAAATACCCATAGAAGCGGATGTCTACTTAGACGGATTAACAGAAACAGATGTCCTTGTAGAGGCGTATGTAGGACATCTCAGTGCTGATGGAAATATTAAGGAAGGAAATGCAATCCCGATGAAGTTCGAGGGAAAAGTTGAAGACAAAGTATTTCGTTTCAAAGGAAATATCTCCTGTTCCGAGACCGGGTTATCAGGTTATTCTGTCCGGGTAATTCCTTATAATAAAAACCTGGCAAATAAATTTGAGGTTGCACTCGTTACCTGGGCATAACCCACTCCCAAACAAAAGGAGGCTCTATGCGATTAACATTTGATATTCGTGAACTCTTAGATAAAATGATAAAAGCAGGGGCAAGCGACCTGCACATCGTTGTGGGTGTCCCGCCCGTAATTCGTGTGCATGGTCGTCTGGAGTATATGCCGGGCTATCCTCGTCTTACTCCTGAAATGACCCAGGAACTCATCTATTCAGTAATGAATGAAGACCAGATAGCAGAATTTGAAAAAGAAAAAGAACTGGATATGTCCTTCGGTGTAGAGAAACTCAGTCGTTTCCGTTTGAATGTTTATCGGGACCGTGGCTCTGTTGTTGCTGCGTTTCGTGCCATTCCTTATGAAATTATGTCATTTGAACAATTAGGGATTCCGAGAGTAGTAGCAGACTTTGCATACCGTCCCAATGGATTGGTCCTTGTATGTGGTCCGACAGGTAGCGGAAAATCAACCACATTAGCTGCGCTTATAGACAAAATCAACACAGAACGAGATGTTCATATCATTACCATAGAAGACCCGATAGAATATCTCCATTCTCATCGTCGGTCAATCATTAACCAGCGAGAAGTAAATGTAGATACGAAAAGTTTTGCCAGTGCCCTGAAACGAGTTTTGAGACAGGACCCCGATGTCGTTCTGATAGGTGAAATGCGTGACTTAGAGACCATTCAGGCGGCACTCACCGTGGCGGAAACAGGACACCTTACTTTCGCGACTTTACATACTAATGATGCGGTTCAGACCATCAACCGTATTGTAGATGTATTCCCGCAGGAACAACAGGACCAGGTTCGCACGCAATTATCCTTTGTATTAGAGGGGGTAGTAGTTCAGCAGTTAATTCCCCGCACTGATGGACAGGGACGTGTCCTTGCCACAGAAGTTATGGTTCCCAATCCAGCTATTCGCTCTCTGATTCGCTCACAGAAATTGGAGCAAATCCCCTCTATGATTGAAATCGGCAAAGGGGAAGGGATGATGACCATGAACCAGTCCCTATACCGACTATATCGCAGAGGACTTATCACAAAAGATATGGCTTTCAAACGCAGTCCCAATCCCGAAGGATTATTAAATCTGATAGAACGAGGAGGCGTAAACGGGTGAAATCCCGTATCTATCCCTTAACAAAAACGGATTACGAAGGTCCTATTCGCTGGTTATGGATAGTAGGTGTTGGTAGAATTTTTGTTCTTTTCCTTATCACGGCTGGTTTTTACCTTTACCTTCAACGCCCATTTTTTCACTATTTCCTGCCAATATATATCATCGCCCTGATTCTGAGTATATGGCATGTATATGAATTATATAAGGGCTTTCAGCGATTAAATTTTCTGCTGTGGGCACAGATGCTAGTAGATTTTGGTATCGTCTGCACCACTATCGGCATCACAGAAGGTTATATAAGTCCACTTACATTTATGCTAGTTATTGTAATTATGGAGGCTGGATTCCTTTTAGGAATTTATCAGGGATTTCTTTTTGCAATATTTTCTACCGTCTTTATGGGCATCCAGTTTGCACTTAATAGTGATATAGCCTTATCTTCGCTCCAATACTGGTATTCTTATCTAATTCAAGCGATGTCTTTCCTCTTTACAGGTTTTATCAGCGGATATTGGAACCAAAGAGTATCTACTTTAAAACAATTCCAGCAAGACATACTGGATAATATGAACAGCGGATTTTTAATTACAGATGCAAATGGAATTATTCGTAGCATCAATCGTGCAGGATGTAAAATCTTTGAAGTGGAGGAAGGAGAAGTAAAAGGAAAACCAGTTGAAAATTTGATGAGACCCGTTTCCGGGTTAGAGTGTCCTATCAACACCGCTCTGCGACTTAATCGCGATTTTTCCAGTTATGAATTTTATATCTATACTCCGTCAGGGAAACAAAAGTTAATTGGTTTAACAACCAATAGATTATTAGACAGCAAAGGGCGAATGATAGCATTGATAGCCTCCTGCTCTGACCTCAGTGAATTAGATAAAATCCGACAGGACCTCCAAAAGCATGAACGACTTGTTGCTATCGGTGAACAATTAGCAGGATTAGCCCACGAGATACGAAATCCTATTGCCTCTATTCGTGCGGCGGTAGCCGAACTTCCCAACAACCTGGACAACCCGGAAATTCTGAAAAAAATATCTGCCATTACTACTCGTGAATGTGACCGATTGAATTATATCATTACCTCCTTTCTGAACTTTGCACGAGAACCGCTGGAAAATCAAGAAATTATTTATTTACCCGAACTACTATCCCAATTTGTAGAACATTTCCAGAACTCTATCCCAGGAAATAAGAATTACAAAGTAGAATTGAATATAAAACCCGAAGCAAAAGATTGTAGAATACGCGGAGACCAAGAACAAATAATGTTGGTCTTCCAAAATTTAGGACAAAACGCTATTGATGCCATGCCGGAAGGGGGAACATTAACCATATCATTAACCTGCACTGATGAAAAGGGACCAGTAGAAATCCATTTCAAAGATGAAGGTCCCGGAATACCTCCTGATAAAATTGCCCGAATCTTTCAACCATTCTATACTGAAAAGAAACATGGTATCGGTATGGGACTTCCAATTTGCCTACGGATAATCACTGCCCATAATGGAACCATCCATGTCGGTTCTAATACACAAAAGGGTGCCTCTATCATAGTGCGATTACCCCGTTATAAAGAAAACGGTATAAGATGACTACAAATCCTTATTAAAGGGAAACTATATGGCTCCAAATAAGCCTCAAATTCTGATTATAGATGATGAAGAAAGCATGCGGGAGGTCATGTCCCTTATATTAGAAAGAGGCGGTTTTGCATGCCAGACGGTAGAAAGTGTAGAGCAAGCCATTCTCAACTTAAAAGAAAAGATTTACGACGCTATCGTAACCGACCTGGTAATGGATAACGACCCTCTTGCTGGGATGAAAGTATTAAAATGGGTCCAGGAAAATGTTCCATGGATACCCACTATTATGGTAACCGCTTATGGCACTGTTGAAAATGCAATAGAAGCCATGCAAGCCGGCGCCGCTGATTATATCCAAAAACCTTTCAAAAGTAATGAAGAAGTCTGCCTACGCGTCCAGAAAGCAATTCAACAACAAAAACTCCTCCGTGAAAATGAAGCACTCCGCACAGAACGAGCACTGTTAAAGCCCTTTGAAGAAATCATTGGCACCAGTCCCGCGATTGAAAAAATCCGACAAACCATTTACCGCATAGCACAATTACCCAGCACAGTTATAATCTACGGCGAAAGTGGTGTAGGTAAAGAACTCATTGCACGCGGAATTCACCGATTAAGTCCTCGTTCCGAAAAACCTTTTATTGCCATCAACTGTGCCTCTATCCCTGAAACACTATTGGAAAGTGAACTATTCGGATACAAAAAAGGTGCCTTCACAGGAGCCATTGAAGACAAAGAAGGATTATTAGTCTCTGCAAATGGTGGCACTGTATTCCTGGATGAAATCGGCGAAATGCCTCTCAATTTACAGGCTCGCCTCTTGAGAGTTTTGGACAATAACACAGTAATTCCCGTTGGTGGGACAAAAGAAATCAAAGTAGATATCCGCATTGTATCCGCTACCAACCGAAATCTGGAAGAAATGGTCAACCGGGGACTTTTCCGCAAAGACCTTTTCTTCCGCCTCAATGTTATCCCCATTACTGTTCCTCCGCTTCGTGAACGCAAAGAAGACATTCCCCTCTTAATCAACCATTTCGTCAAAATACATTCATCACGAATGGGTCTACCCGCTCCAAAAATCTCTCCCAGAGTAATAGACCTTTTCTTAAACTACTCCTGGCCTGGCAATATTCGCGAACTTTCCAACTTCATTGAACGCATACTCGCCCTTTGCCACGAACCCGAAATTGATTTGCCTCAAATTCCCGATTCCTTAAAACAAACCATCTCCGAAAAAGTACTGGATAAAGCCAATGCAATCAACATACAGCAAATAAATGTACCCCCCGAAGGGATAGATTTAGAAAACTTCATAGAACAAATAGAACGGCGTTTAATTGAACAAGCCTTAATACAGGCAAAATATTCCCAAAAGAAAGCCTCACAAATTCTCGGGTTGACACCTCGTTCTTTCCGTTATCGCTTACAGAAATACGGAATGCTCCAGGATACCGATGAATCCCTTGACAGAGATGAAGAAAACAATGATTTAAAAGAATGAAAATACTACCATACCTGTGAATATGGAAAAACAACAAACTGTTGACCTCACCGAATTAATTACAAAAACAAAAATTTTATCCATAGAACAATTCACCCCCTGGAACAGAGGAAACATACAAGGAGTTTATCGCAAACTACTCTTTGCCAGAAACTCCTTATTAGGAGAAATTTCTCGATACTATTCAGAAGACTTCATTATCTGGAAATATACCTATCCCGACGACTATATAAATATTCAGAAAAAGTGGAACGGGAATACATCTACATTTCTTTCGCGATTTATCTTTCTTCATCCATCATTAACATTTAATTACAAAAGAAAATCCATCTGGTTCGGGTTCCGTGGCTATATGGACTTAATCGTATGCCCTTTCCCACTTACGCAACAAGAACTCCATCACCCATCCATACGCGATATTGCCCCTTTTCTTTTAGAAAGATAGAAATCATCTATGACAAAACTTGAATTTCAAAATTAAAATAAATAGTGTGAATTGCAAATAAATTTGTATTATAATTTTTATTGATTTTTAATCCTAATAAAAAATAAAGGAGTAGCGTATGATTATCGGAGTGCCTAAAGAAATTAAGCCCGGTGAAAAGAGAGTAGGAATTGTTCCTTCCGGCGTATCTGCCTTCATTGCACATGGACACAAAGTGCTTGTAGAAAAAGGAGCGGGATTGGGAAGTGGCATACCAGATGAAGCCTATAGAAAAGCAGGTGCAAAGATAATCTCTTCTGCCAAACAAATCTGGGAACAAGCAGACATGATAATCAAAGTTAAAGAACCTCTGGACAATGAAATAAAATTGTGTCGTCCAGGACAAATTCTTTATACATACTTACATCTTGCGTCTAATAAAGAACTAACACTTGGCTTGCTGAAACAAAATATTATTGGTATTGCATACGAAACCATTCAGTTGGATGACGGTTCTCTTCCACTGCTAACCCCGATGAGTGAAGTAGCAGGACGTTTATCCGTGCAGATAGGAGCACGCTGTCTGGAATCTACTTTTGGTGGAATGGGAGTATTATTAGGCGGTGTGTCCGGAGTAAAACCGGCAAAGGTGGTTATATTAGGAGCCGGTGTCGCAGGGTCAAATGCATGCACCATCGCAGTAGGAATGGGCGCCCATGTCACAATAATAGACATTAATCCTGCACGGTTGAGATATATTCAGGATGTTATGCAAGGACGAGTCACAACCTTAATGTCCAATCGTGCAAATATAGCAGAAGAAGCCTCTCAAGCAGACCTGTTCATAGGTTCTGTGCTTGTCCCCGGTGCTAAAGCACCCCGATTGGTAACAAAAGATATGGTAAAAAATATGAAACCTAACTCTGTCATTGTAGATATCGCCATTGACCAGGGTGGTTGTATTGAAACCTCAAAACCCACAACACATGATAACCCAACTTATCGTGTAAATGATGTAATCCATTATTGCGTAACCAATATGCCCGGTGCTGTTCCTCGCACCTCTACTTATGCTTTAACGAATGTCACTTTAGGATACGGATTAATGATTGCAGATTTAGGAGTTGAGAAAGCAATAGAACATGACAAAGCACTCCGTAAAGGTGTAAACTTATACAAAGGAAAGATTACATATAAAGCAGTGGCTGAAGCGTTTAATATGGACTGGGAAGAAATCCCCAATAAACTTTAAAACATTATGATTAAAAACATTCTAAAAAACGAATTGATTCAATTATTACCCGCTACTTTACGCAATATTTTGACTATAGACTATTTTGATGAAGATTTCATACAGCAGGTAAAACAAAATCCTGAAAATCGCATTGAAGGTATCACTACAAACGGGATTACATCCATCCCTAATATAGAACTTTTCCCATCGCTACATCATCTTACTCCTGGAAAAGATAAACTCCCGTTCGCAGATAACTCCTTTACACTCATCATAGGCGAGAATATCCTTTCCCATTGTCTAAGTTTACCCGAAGCAATTTCCGAACTTCACCGCGTCTTGGTAGACCACGGCACTTTCATTTCTGCTGAGCCCAATATTCAGTATCATCAACACTTATTAAATTTGCTCCAAGGAAACTGGGATGAGAAATTAGGGGAAGAAAAAGTAAAACTACATTTCTTTACTCCTTACTCTCTTGCAAAATTATTGAATGATTCCTATTTTCAAGTTCGTATCTTATCGCCTCTTGAGGTTGATAAAGAAGACTCATTTCCGCTGAGCCCGGATGGCTATGTCCATATTAATCGCTATCATATTGGACCCTTAACCAATGGAGAACATAGATTATTCCTGGTAAAAAAATTCCTGGTTGTAGCCTCAAAAACAAATGAAAAGGGATAAAAATGAATATTGGAATTCGTGATGACATTCTGCTGGAATGTTTTCCATCCATTCAGGAGGGATTATCCTTTCTCAATATCAATCAATTGGAACTCCATCTGGACAATGATTTCAAAATTTACTCGTTAAACACCAACGAAAAAATCTCCCTCCTACAAGAAGACCTATTATACTCATTCAAAAAAGATTTACAGGAACAAAATATTCTAACGCCCGCACTGCTTACCGAATTTGATGTAAGCATGCACAAAATAGAACAATCTATTGACTGGTTTAAAAAGGCTGTAAACATCGCTCAGGAATTGGACGCAAAAGTCATTAGAGTAGATTCCTTCCTTCAACAGGAACATCTCTACACCTTCGGCAAAAGATTAGAACTCTTCGCAGATATCTTCTTAGAATTGTTTGCAGAAATAGGTGATACACCTATTCAATTCGGGATTGAAAATCACGGCAAAGAGGGGAACAATCCCATATTCCTTTTATCCACCATTAAGAATATCAATGACCCACGATTCGGATTGACCTTAGACTTCGGGAACTTCTATTGGAGAGGCTACCCATTATCGGAAACGGAAGCAATATTGAAACTTCTTGCCCCATACGCAAAACATACACACATCAAAAATATTGCCTATCCAAAAACCGCACAGGAAATCTATAGGGAAACAGGCTGGGAATACGATACCTATGTTTCCCCTATCTTCAAAGGCGACATCAATATCGAAGCGATAGTATCCGAACTCAAAAACTCCAATTACAATGGAATACTATGCATTGAAGATGAATCCCTTGAACACTTTGACCCCGACCAGAAAAAAGAAATCCTGAAACAGGATGTAGAATTTATTACCGAAATCACCAACGATATCCTATTTGAAAATTAATTTCACTTATATCGGAACCGCTTTTATGAAAAAATTATTTTTAATTGTCCTTCCTTTCTTTTTCTTAACTATTTTGTTGCGCGCTCAAACCCTTCCCACAAAAGAAGAACTATCCATAGCAAGCACAGCAATTAATCGGTGGTTTAATGAAAGTTTATCCAGCCACGAAGACTTATTCCCCGGCTCACTGTTTATTGAAAATACACCTGCAAATCAACATCCGGATGAATGGACACGAGAAATAACAAATGAAAAACAAGTAGACCAGACCATTTATACTCTGAAATTAACACACACAAAAATAGGATTAATTGTAATATACAAAGCAGTTCATTACCATAATTTTCCCGTAATAGAATGGACTGCTTATTATAAAAATACTTCGGATGCCAACACACCTATACTTCAAAATCTAAAAACCATAGATACTGCTTTCCCTGAATTCAAAAATCAGAGGACCATCCTCTATAGAAACAAAGGGGACAATTGCACTGCTGATAGCTATGCTCCTATCATAGAACCGATGAATCTGAATAGCGAAATAACACTTTCAAATACAGGTGGAAGACCCACTCAAACCAATTTCCCCTACTTCAACTTTTATCGGCAAAATGCGGGAATAATCTTTGCCATCAGTTGGGCAGGGCAATGGTCCTGTCAGTTCCGTCGCGACCAAGAAGGGACTCTTCACATTCAGGCAGGACAGGAACATACCCATTTCGTCCTGTATCCCAATGAAGTAGTCCGCGGACCTATGGTAGTACTCCTATTCTACACAGGCGAGAAACGACGCGGACAAAATCTCTGGCGACAATGGATGATTGCCCACAATATCCCACATCCCTTCGGAGCACTTCCACCTGTGCCCTTACTGCTCGCATGCAGTTCCCACCAATACGGAGAAATGATACACGCAAATACCGATACACAATTGATGTTTATAGAAAAATACATACAAAGAGGTTTCCCCTTAAATTACTGGTGGATGGACGCAGGCTGGTATCCCTGCGACAGATACTGGCCTAAAACCGGCACATGGGAAGTAGACCAGACCCGTTTCCCAGGTGGATTCAAACCCATCTCCGACTTTGCACACAACAGAGGCATAAAAATACTCGTATGGTTTGAGCCCGAACGCGTCCATTCAGGAACATGGTTAACGGAAAACCATCCTGAATGGATAATCGGCGGAAAAGATGGAGGTCTCCTAAATTTAGGCAATCCCGAAACACGCGAATGGTTAACCAATCACATTGATAACATCCTCACACAGGAAGGGATTGACCTTTACCGTCAGGACTTCAATATAGACCCACTTGAATATTGGCGTAAAAACGATACTCCCGACCGTCAGGGCATCACAGAAATCAAACACATAGAAGGCTACTTCGCCTATTGGGACGAACTACTCCGACGCCACCCCAATATGCTGATAGATTCCTGTGCCAGTGGTGGCAGACGCAACGATTTAGAAACCCTCCGCCGGGCTGTCCCCCTACTACGCAGTGATTACATCATGGAACCCATCGGAAACCAATGCCACACCTGGGCACTTTCCGAATGGTTTCCCTTCTATGGCACCGGCACTTCAAAAACATCCGACTACGAAATCATAAGCGTGCTTTGTCCGAGTTTCACCGCCTGCTTTGACCAGCGAGATGACAATCTTGACTGGCAAAGAATACAGCAAATCATAGAACAACGAAAACTATACGCAGAAAACTACTACGGCGACTATTACCCCCTAACTCCCTATTCACTTGAAAAAAATGTATGGATAGCCTGGCAATTCAACCTGCCTTCAAAAGGAACTGGCTTCGTTCAGGCATTCCGACGAGAAAAATCCGACACCAAATATATGCGACTCCCACTACAGGGCTTAGAACTCAAATCCAGATATCTTATACTCCCGCTCCAGAAAAATGCCCAACCCCTGACCCTCACCGGCAAAGAACTCATAGAATACGGCATCCCCATCAACCTCCCCGACAAACCTTCCGCCACAATAATCACATATAAAAAGATTGAAAATTAAAAAATACCACTCTCACCCCCAAAAACCCAAATTTAAAACTCAATTGATATAAAACAGGTATATTTTCTTTATTCTCCGGTGAAATTGGGAGTTCGTTTGTTGAGAAAGGCGTCTACGCCTTCACGGGCATCTTTGGTTTTGGAACATTGCTCAAATGCCGATTTTTCATATTCCCCTGCACGAGCAGGTTCTGCAATTCGTTTTTGTTGTAATTGGATAAGTTCGCGAAGTGCTACAGGCGGTTTACTTGCGAGCAGGTCTGCCATCTCCTGTCCTGCTTTCTTTAATTCTTCTTGTGGAACGACACGGCTTACCAGCCCGTATTGCAAAGCCTCTTCTGCAGAGATACTTCTTCCCGTTAGTATCAACTCCATTGCTCTACCTTCGCCAATCACTCGCGGAAGACGATAAGTTCCACCCCAGCCCGGGATAATTCCCAGATTAATTTCTGGCTGACCAAATGTGGCTTGAATAGAAGCAATCCGAATATGACATGCAAGGGCTAACTCACAACCACCCCCTAAAGCATACCCATTGACTACTGCAATTACAGGCTTTGTGCATGCCTCTATCCGGTTCATTGTCTGTATACCTTGAGCAAGCATTTTCCCTTCTCCCATCGGATTATCCAAATCCTGCGAGATGGTTGGGATATCGGCTCCTGCGGCAAAAAATTTCCCGTCACCACCGGTAATTAAAATCACCCGAATCTCAGTATCATTCTCCGCTTCATCTATAGCATTATAAATCTCCATTAATAACTCTCGGGATAGTGCATTTACTTTCGGGCGATTTAATGTAATCCAGAAACTTTTGTTTTGTTTTTCTGTAATTAAAAACTGGTAATTCATAAAAATCTCCTTATCTTTGTTCTTTAAAAAACAATGATAATAATTTTAACAAAACAACATCCCATTTCCAACTCAGATTCCCAAAATAATAAAGATTTGATTATGGTGACTTCTCATAACTAATACGAAATGAATATCTTTCTCCACCAGGGATTTCTTTTGTGCCGTTTGAAACTACTTTTTTCACCACAGAGAACACGGAGAGGGACACAGAGAGGCACGGAGGAGTCGGCATTCCTTATATCGTTTGTTCTTGCTCGTCGTCAGTTTTTGGATAGATGGAAGTTTGTTTATTTTTTAACCACAAAGGACACAAAGAAAGGCACAAAGGGCATAAAGAGATTTGCGGTGGCAATTCTGGATTTGACTGAAAAAGATAGAGGAGAATCGGATAAGTGGGAGGGGAGAGTGAAAGAAGGGATGCAAATCCCTCTGCAGTTCTCCGTCTTCTCTGTGGTGGAAAAAAATGGGGGCGAAATATTTTTCGCCCCTACATAATCTTAACAATTGTTTTCGGATACCTCTCGTTCGGTTGGTTCTATCATTCGTGGGTTCAAAATGAGTGTGACAAATTGGTTCAGACAACACACAAATATTTATCCTATGTGGTAATAGAATTATTATGAACATATCCTCAACAATGAAAAGGAGAAAATCTCTCTCTTGCAAATATGCTCGTAACAACCCATACAGATGGGAACACGATGAAAATTTCCAGGAATGAAATTTAATGTAATATAGGTTTTTGTAAACATTATGGTTAGGGAAAAAATCATTAAGATAAAAAATGTAGGAGCGAAAAATCTTTCGCCCCTACACCGAGGAACACAAAGGAATCACAAAAGGTACAGATAATTTAATGAGGCTCGGCTATTCAATGGTTATGAATAATGTAGGGGCAGATTCTAAACCTGCCCAAATAATCTATACCCACCTTTGGCTCTCTGTGTCTTCTCCGTGTTCTCTATGATGAGAAAAAAATTCAATTGCAATGGATATAAAGAAAACTAAAAATCACAGAGAGAAAAGATGATGCATTATATTGGTTATGCAATGGTCTCTCAATATAAGAGGAGCTATTCTTCTAACTTCGTCGGGATATTGCTTTCAT
>FWWL01005649.1_pt1 | contig 19176 bp, 18 predicted proteins | sample 2228331 | NCBI WGS metagenome assembly FWWL01 (sample SAMEA103939775, study PRJEB20133) | metagenome | reverse complement strand
ATGTTCTTTCCATAAACTTCTTCTCAAGTTCAAAAATTCTCTCATTATGCTCATTTCTTAATTTCTCCATCTCAATCCTAAAATTACTTTCCATTTCATATGTTCTATCTATAAACTTCCTTTCAAATCCATCAACTTTTGTCCCTAAAATTTCTAAATTCCTTAATACTTCATCTTCTCTAATACCCAAAATCTCAAAAATTTTCCTTCTAAATTCTTCATCCGCTTCAATTGTCTTTAAAAATCTCTTTTTCTCTTCATCAGTCCAAGTAAGCATGTTTGAAATTTTAATTGGTTTAAACGCTTGATTTATAAAAAATTGTATCAATTTGTTAAAGATGCACATAATTTGGTGTAGATAGCCCTTAAAAACTTTTGTTTATAAGAAAAATAACATAAAATTTGGAGTTGTTTTAAAGCATTTCATTTTTTTGACAAGTATAATTCTCTCCCTTAAAATTTTCAAATGAATTTCTTAGAGTTTTTATCCTATCTTCCTGCGATAATAATTGGGATTACATTTCATGAATATGCCCATGCTTATAGTGCATATAAGCTTGGAGATTGGACAGCAAAGCTTGAAGGAAGATTGACATTAAATCCATTAAAGCATATAGACATTATTGGTTTTATATTTCTTTTAATTTTTCATTTTGGATGGGCAAAACCTGTTCCTGTAAATATCTACAATCTAAAAAATCCACCAAGAGATATGATTATAATTGCATTTTCAGGACCCCTATCAAATGTTATAATTGCCTTTATTTGCTTTATCCTTTTAAAATTATTGCCATTTAATTATGCAATAAATTTCCTTTTGGGTTCAACATTACTAATAAACATATTCTTATTTGCATTTAATCTAATACCACTACCACCACTTGATGGATGGCGCATATTATCAGGTTTCTTCCCAAACTTGATGTTTGATAAGAGAATTGAAACATATGGATTTATCTTCCTTCTCTTTGCTCTATTCTTTCTAAAAGGTTCTATTTCAGCTTATTTAAACTTTGTCAATAAAATTGTAATATCACTATTTTCAATTATCGTGCCATTTTAAAACTTTATTTCAATTCTTCCTTGATAAAACCCATCCTTTGCCTTTATGAAGTAAAATCTACCTTTATAACTTTTCATCTTTTCAATAACTTTCAAAATTTCGTTCCTATCTGTTATCTCAAGCATTCCACTAGTATCCTCTAACTCGTATTCGCTTAAATCAATATAGGATGTTTTTTCAAAAGTGTCAAGCTTATAATAGTAGATTAAAATCTTTGATGGAATTGTATCTTTTAAAATTTGGTATTTAAGGTTTCTTGAAAGGTTATAAATCTCATTTATCATCATTCTATCCTTATTCTTAGTTCCAAAACCAACAGCATACATTTCAATTTCCTTATTACAGGGCTTTTGGATAATAATTTTGATAGAGTATGCATCAGTAGGCATTGGAAATTCCTGAAAATCAAAATTTTTCTTTTTACATAGTGCTTTGATGTAATCATAAATTTTCTTATCCAATACCTTTACCTGATAGAATTTAGAATTTTCCCTTACAATAGCAGTTTCATTTTTAATATACAAATACTCATCATAAGTTCCAGCCCATCCTCCATAAACTATAAAAATTGCAGAAAACTCAGCAATAGGAGGTGCCATATCTATCTAATTTATAACAACCTTACCTCTATAAGTTTTATTATTAGCATTCAAGGTATAAATATAAATGCCAGGTTTTAAAATCCTGTTTTCAATAACCTTCCCATCTGCATTAAATAACTTTAATTTACAGTTCTTGTCCTTGCTCAATACATGAACAGTTCTTCCCTTTACAACAATTTTATAACCATCTCCCATCTGCTCTATAATATCTGAGTATGGAGCTATTCTATATCTAAATATAACATTTTGACCTCCAGTCTCCTTTGAAACTACAACAATAGCACCATAATCATAGTTAGTAAGGTCAGTTACAACATCTATTGTATCACCAGCTGTTGAGACATTTTGTATATCAGGAATTTGATTTGCCTTAGCCCTAATTATATATACTTTTGCACAACCTATACATTGCTTAAACTTAATACCAATTCTTAAATTACCACTATAAGAACCAAACCTTATGAAATTAGCACCACCTGGATTTTGAATTTGAGCATTCTGATTACTGTCAATAACAGGATATGAAGTTATATTTTTTAGTAGTGCAGAAGTTGGATATAAACTGCCTTCACTATATCTATAATTTATCCCACTACCCCATCTTATTCCAGTAAAGAAGCGCCAAATAGCATAGTATGACAAAATTTCTTCTCTTGATTTTGAATAGTTATTTGCCAAAATATCAAAAATATCAAGTAATGTATTATTACCAGGATTAGTTCCCATCTGCCACCAAATGTCCTTTAAAGGTTCTTGATTATTTCCCAAATACTCGTATATGAAGTAAGGAAATAGTGCACCTGCATATTGATAAAATCCTCCATTTTGAAATGTATTTATTTTATAATGTGGAACTGTTAATGGACTACCACCTGAAACACCAAGATAGTTTATATAATCATTTACATTGTCATATACCATATCTTCCATCCAAGTAGAAGTATTTTCATAGAACCAAATATCATCGTTGGCAGTGTAAGCAAATTGTATAGCATGGTGCAATTCATGGGCAATAGTTACTTGTAAAACGCCTATTCCATAATTTAAATCGATATTTACTCCAATTACTATGAAACTTGTATAGCCTTCTGTCCCATAACCTCCATAGGTATTTTCAGGTGATGCATATCCAAGAACACCAGCACCAAGATTTTTAATATAAATATCGTATCTATTATCACCACCTTGATTATAATCGGGCGGTGGTGCAAGCCATCCAAATGTATTTACTTCCATTTGCCAAGAGTATTCAGCATAGACTGCGACACTTTCTGCATATGCAGGACTTACAGCATCAGAACCACTTGTAGTATAATGGATAATAAAGTGTGCGGTCTGAATGGTCTGTTCTGGACCACTTAGCACTGGTCTTGCAAGAGTATAATAATTTCCACTCTGAAAATTTTCTAATACCTCAGCTGTTAGACACTTCTGAGAAACTATAAAATTAAAGGTTATAAAAAGCATACTAAAATTTTAATGCATAAGGCTTAAAATTTTCGCATAAACGAAAAAGAATTAACTCTATTTTCTATATTAGTTGGAACAATTTTAGCAGTTATATTTGCTGGTGCCAATGCGTATCTTGGACTAAAGGCTGGTATGACTGTTTCTGCAAGTATTCCAGCAGCAGTGGTTTCTATGGCTATTATGCAGCTCATTTTAAGAAGAAATTCAATTAAGGAAAATAATATAGTTCAAACAATTGCATCAGCAGGCGAGGCACTTGCAGCAGGTGTTATATTTACAATCCCTGCATTCATATTGTTAAATTATGACGTTGATTATTTGTATATCTTCATAGTTGCTTGTATTGGTGGTATTTTAGGTGTCTTGGCATTTATACCATTTAGGAAACGATTCATAGAGGATGAGGATAAAGTTTTACCATACCCAGAAGGCAAAGCTTGTGCAGAAGTGCTTTTAAGCCCTTCAAGAAAAGGATATGTAACTTATATTATAATTGGTTTTATTTATGGCTTTTTGGTAAGGATTTTAATAAATGTTTTTTCAATTTTAAAATCAGGGTTTTCATTTATTATTGAAAAATTTAGTCAATTTTCAATGGAGCTTTCGCCTGCCTTAATAGGTGCAGGTTATATTTTAGGCATTAGAATCAGCTCATATATTTTCATAGGTGGTATTTTGTCTTGGTTTGTTTTAATTCCCCTCATTTCATACCTTACAAACGATTATGAATTTGGTAAAGTTTGGAATAGCTATATTAGGTATATTGGTGCAGGTGGTGTTTTAGTGGGTGGTATTATTAGCTTTGCAAGAAACTATAAAGCATTTGAAGTGTTTTTGAAGTTTAAGACTGATAAAGAAGACTTGCCATTTCCCTTTATAATATTTGGAACAATTGTTTTAATTTCATCACTTTATTTATTTTTTAAATTCAACATTTTAGGCATTTTACTTGCATTTATTTTTGCAATCATTTTCACAGGTGTATCTGGTAGAATTGTTGGCATGGTTGGAAGTTCATCAAATCCTGTGTCAGGTATGACTATTGCAACCTTACTTATAGTTTCAATTATTATAAAATCACTTGGATTTAGTGGATATGAAGGTGTATTTATTGCACTTACAATTGGAGCAATTGTTTGTATTAGTGCAGCAATGGCAGGAGATACTTCACAAGATCTAAAGACAGGATATTTAGTAAAAGCAAGAGCAATAAATCAGCAAATTGGATTGATTATAGGTGTCCTATCATCTTCAATAGTTATTGGTTATATTTTAATTTTATTAAATAAGGCTTATGGAATTGGTTCAAAAGAATTGCCAGCTCCACAAGCAACACTAATGTCAATTATACTGAAAGCTTCATTTGAAGGTAATTTACCCATTATTTTGCTAGTAGTTGGTGGTATTATTTCTATAATTTTTGATATGATAAAAATAAATTCACTTGCAGTAGCAGTTGGTTTGTACTTACCACTTGACCTTTCAACTTCAATTTTTCTTGGTGGATTACTATCAACGCTATTTAGTAGAAATTATGGATTAATTTATAGTAGTGGTGTAATTGCAGGTGATAGTCTTGCTGGGATAATATCTGCTATTTTCATAGTTCTTGGATTTAAGCTTAATTTATTTAATTTAAATGAGTTTTTGAGTTTGGTTCTTGTTTTAATTGGATTTGTTTTGATATTTTTCATAAAAAGGAAATGAGCAAAACTAGTTTAAAATTTTAGAATGCTTTTTATAATAAGCTTGTATTGTGACAGACAAGTGGTTGGTAATGAGCCGCAAAAGGTAAAGGATATAATTATAACAGAACCAAAGGATATAAAGGTTGAAGTATTTGCACAGAATTTAGAAGTTCCTTGGTCGCTTGTATTTCTATCAAAAGAGCGAGCATTAGTTAATGAAAGACCAGGAAGGATAAGACTAATAGAAAATGCTAAATTAGTGAAAGAGCCTTATTTTGTAGTGAATGTTAAGCACATCGGTGAGAGTGGTCTTATGGGACTTGCAGTTCATCCAGATTTTCCTCAAAAACCTTATATTTATGCAATGCACACTTATGAGACAAAAGATGGTAAGCTATTTAATAGGGTTATAAGGATTAGAGATAATGGAAGAAATGGGATTTTTGATAGGGTTATCATCGATAGCATACCCGCAAAAGCATTTCATAGTGGTGGTAGAATTAAATTTGGACCTGATGGAATGCTCTACATTACAACGGGTGAAATGTTTGAAGGCGAACTTGCTCAAAACTTAAATTCACTGAATGGTAAAATCTTAAGAATTACGGATGAAGGTAAAATTCCACCTGATAATCCATTTAAAAACTCTCTAATTTACTCATATGGACATAGAAATCCACAAGGTCTTGGATGGCATCCGCAGACAGGTGATTTATTCTCATCTGAACATGGACCAAGTGGTGAGTGTAGAAGGTTTGGGCATGATGAGATAAACGTTATAGTAAAAGGTGGAAATTATGGATGGCCTTATGTTATAGGTGCAGTTAATAATAAAAATTACATTAACCCAATTGTTGTATGGAAGGAAATAACCCCTTCATCAGGTATAACTTTTTATAGAGGTGATCTATTTGTTGCAACATTGAGGAGTGAAGCTCTAATAAGGATAAAGCTAAGAAAGGAAGGAAATAACTATAAAGTTGAACGCATAGAGAGGTTATTCGTTGGTAAGTTTGGAAGAATTAGAGATGTTGTAGAAGGACCTGATGGTAACTTATATATTCTTACAAGCAATAAGGATGGAAGAGGAAGTGTAAGAAAGGATGACGATAAAATTTATAGATTAGTGTTTGAAAGATGACGGATGCTATTATAGTAGGCTCAGGACTCGCAGGTTTATTTTGTGCTTATAAGCTCTTTAAATTTACAAAGAATATAATTGTAATTTCAAAAGGAAGTATAAACTTAAGCAATTCATATTGGGCGCAGGGTGGAATAGCAGCTGCATTAAGTGGTAAGGACAGTATTGAAAATCATTATAATGATACAATTAAGGCTGGTGATGGATTGTGTGATGGGGAAAGGGTTAGGAAATTGGTAGAAATAGGAAGGGAAGTTGTATTGGAGTTATTAGATGAAGAGGCACCATTTGATAGGGAAGAAGATGAAATAAGTCTTTCAATAGAAGGTGGTCATAGTGTTGCAAGGGTCTTGCATGCAGGTGGTGTTCAAACGGGTAAGAATATTATAGAGTTCATATGGAATAAGGTTAAGCATGTAAATATCCTTGAAAATACAAAGTTATTGGATTTAATAGTTAAGAATAATAGAGTTTTTGGTGTTGTTGTTCAAAGGGATAGTGACATATTTAGAATCCATTCAAAATTTGTAGTCCTAGCAACGGGAGGTGCAAGTGGTCTTTACCTAAGAACAACTAATCCTTATACTTCAACAGGAGATGGTATGTTCATAGCATATAAAAATGGTGCAATTTTGGAAAATTTAGAATTTGTTCAATTTCATCCAACTGTATTTTTTGCACCTAACGGTTCAAGAATTTTAATAAGTGAGGCAATAAGAGGCGATGGCGCAATTCTATTAAATGAAAATAATGAAAGATTTGTAAATGAAAAAGATACAAGGGATAAGGTTTCAAGAGCCATTATATCACAAAAAGAGGTTTATCTATATGCAGGGAATTTAGATAAGGATTTTCTACTAAAAAAATATGCCTATTTATATAACATTCTAAAAATTTATGGTTATGATTTAACAAAAGACAAGATTCCAATAAAGCCTGCTGCACATTACTTCATAGGTGGTATAAAAACAAATTTAGATGGGCAAACCAATATAAAAAATTTATATGCAATTGGTGAAACTGCATCTACAAGGGTTCATGGAGCAAATAGACTTGCAAGTAACTCTCTGCTTGAATGCCTTGTAATGGCAAATCTTTGTGCAAATAGTATATCAAAAAAACTAAATAAAATCAAAGCTAAAGAGGTGGATTATAAAAAATCTTTTGAAATTACTGAACTTAAATTAGAAGAAAGAAAAATTTTAGATGAATTTGCTTTCATCATAAGGGATGGTGAAAAATTAAATAGAGCAATTAAGGAAATGAAAAGCAATAATTTAATAAGATTGATTTTAGAATTTGCATTAAAAAGGGAAGAAAGTAGAGGTGTTCATTATAGATTCGATTTTCCTAATAAGAATGATAAATTTTTGGGTTATTTCTATGTTAAGGATGGCCAAATTGATTTTGAGAGAATCCTTTAAAATTTTCGAGATTTCGGGCGGTTAGCTCAGGGGTAGAGCGCTCGGCTGATAACCGAGAGGTCGGAGGTTCGAACCCTCCACCGCCCATGCCACAAAGTCGTGGTTAAAATTAGTTGAACAAAGTTGTTCACAATGGAATAATCTGTTTGAAATTTAAAAGGAGGTTTGAATTATGGAAGTAAAAGATGTTTTGGAGTTTATAAAGAAAGAGAATATAGATGTTGTTGATTTAAGATTTGTTGATATTCTTGGAACTTGGCACCATGTTTCAGTTCCTTTAAAAAGCCTAGATGAGAATTCATTCTACGAAGGTATTGGATTTGATGGATCTTCAATAAGGATGTGGCAAGAAATATACGAATCAGACATGCTCTTAATACCTGATCCAAATAGTGCAAGAATTGACCCATTTATGCAACCAAAGACCTTAGTTTTGCTTTGTGATGTCTATGATCCTATTAAAAAAGAACCTTATGAATTAGATCCGAGAATTGTAGCCAAAAAAGCTTTAAGTTATCTCAAGGAAACTAAAATTGCAGAGACAGTTTATGTGGGACCTGAGATTGAATTTTTCATATTCGATAAGGTCGCATTTGATGTCAATACTAGTAGAAGCTTTTATGAAATTGATTCATTAGAAGCAAGGTGGAATACAAACAATCCTCAAAGTTTAGGATATACGATAAGGCATAAGGAAGGTTATTTACCTGTTCCCCCAAGCGATAGCTTGCATCAAATTAGAGCAGAAGCAAGTCTAATTTTACAAAGCATTGGTATCGACGTTGAAGCATTTCATCATGAAGTTGCAACTGGGGGACAAGGAGAAATTGACATTAAATATGATGATTTATTGAATATGGCAGATAAAGTGATGTGGTATAAATATGTTTTAAGGAATGTTGCTAAGAAATACAATAAATCTGTGACATTTATGCCAAAACCAATTTATGGAGATAATGGCTCTGGAATGCATGTTCATATTTCACTCTGGAAGGATAATGAAAACCTATTTTTTGGAAATGAATATGGAGGACTTTCAAAAATAGCTCTGAACTTTATAGCAGGTATTCTTAAAAATGCAAATACCATCATCCCATTTACAAATCCAACTATAAACTCTTTCAAGCGGCTTGTTCCAGGATATGAGGCACCAATATACTTGGCATATTCTCAGAGAAATAGAAGTGCTGCAATTAGAGTTCCAATATATTCCAATAGTCCAAGGTCAAAAAGGATTGAGGTTAGATTTCCCGATCCCTCTTCAAATCCATATTTGGCATTCTCATCATTGCTTATTGCCGGTATTGATGGTATTTTAAATAGCTTAGAACCTCCTAAACCACTAGATAAGAACATTTACAAACTATCTGAGGAAGAAAAATCAAAAATACCTCAACTTCCAAAAACATTGGAAGAAGCAATTGAACATTTAGTGAAAAATAAAAGTTTGCTTACAAAGACAAAAGTTTTCAATGAGACCTTAATAGAGAAGTTTATAAATTATAAGTATGAAAATGAAATTTTTGAATACAAATTGAGAATAACACCATTAGATTTCTATTTATATTACGATGTATAAGGCAGACCTTTGGTCTGCCTTAAAATTTTAAAATGAATATATTACTCATTCTACTTTATTTATTAGCAATTGCTATCTTTATAATAGTTTTAAACCTTGGCTTAAGTCTGCTAATACCTCTTATTATATTAGTATTGTTTTCAAGTTTATTATTTATTGAATCAAAGACATTTTTCTTTTACATTGTTTCAATCCTTATAGCAATAAGGCCTATCACAATAGATATGTTTTTTTGGAAAAGTTATTTATTTGGATTTAAGGTAACGCAAATTTTTAGTGTTTTTATGATAGTATTGGGATTTCTCCTAATTTTTAAACTTAAAGTTAAAATAAAAAATTTTCATTTATGGATTCTACCAACTTTATTTTTTTCATATCACTTCTTCATGTTTTTGAATTCTATTCAAGGTGGTAATTTTTATGGTTCTATGGACTACTTCTTAAGAGCTTGCAGTGGTATCCCATTCTTCTTTGTATTAGGACATCTCATTGAAGATGAAAAACAATTTATTAAATTTTTAAAAATTCTTTTAATTCCATTAATTATTCTCATAGCGGTATCAAGTATTTTTACATTTTATAGAATTGATGAATTTTATATGATTACAGGCAATCAAAAGCAATTCTGGAGAATTAAATTATTCTATCATGATGCTACTCAAATGGTGATATACCTCATTATTGCCCTTATAATACTTTGCTATTTGTTCATAAAGGAGAGAAAAATTTACTATCTATTTTTAATCTATTTAACATTCATCCCAATTTATGCTACACAAACGAGGTCTGCTTGGGTTTCATCCATACTCATATTCCTATTTCTTGTTCTATATTTAAAAAAACCTCAATATCTTCTTCCAGTTATCGCATTTATTATTTTAAATTTAGATGAAATTTTAAAAAGATGGGATTATGCAGGACTAGAATTTGATGAGGATATAGGATTTAGTGGAAGGGCAGGTTTGTGGAAAATAGGTATGGCTATATACCTCAATGCGAATCCAATAGAACAATTTTTTGGTTCTTTAAGCTTAGTAAGATTTGATACACATAATCAATATGTTTACTGGCTTCTTGCAAATGGATTATTTGGATTATTCTTTAATTTAGTAATTTTATTAACACTATTCTTAAGGACCTTCTCGCTAAGTAAAAATCCTATATTAGTTATTACTTTTCTTTGGGTATTTATATCTAGTTTCTTGGGTAATTTTTTGAACATGCCTAATGTAAATATATTTCTTTGGACTATACTTGGTTATTTATTGAGAAAAAGAGAGAATCTTTCAACTCCATAACTATCCTTGATAATTTCAAATTTAAAATCTCTTAATAATTTAGATATTCTTGGTGATATTTCCAATAAACAAGAACCTCCAACATTCAAAAGTTCTTTTAAATTTTTAAGAAGATCATTTAAAACTTCCTCATTATACAAAAGTGCAATTTTTGGTTCGCATCTAACCTTTTCACTCAGATATTCATATTCATCTTCAAAAACATATGGAACATTCCAAATTATCATATCATATTTTCCCCTAACAGCCTTTATAGTATTTCCACAAAATAGAAAAATTCTATTTTTAAGTCCATAATCTATTATATTCTTCTTTGCAACTTTAAGGGCAGGGAACGATAAATCATTTGCAAAAATTTTTAAATCATCAAATTCAAGAGCCAAGCTAATGCTAATGGCACCACTACCTATACCTACCTCAAAAATTCTTTTATAATTTTTTTGTTTTATCAATTTTACTGCAATATCAACAAGAATTTCAGTTTCGTTTCTTGGAATTAAGACATTTTCATCAACATAAAGAACAACATCTCTAAAATAAGCTTTATTAAATATATATTCAACAGGTTTAGTCTTTGCAAGTTCTATATATTTAGCTATTTTATTCATCTCATATTCACTTAAACCATTTATAAGGAAATCAGCATATTTTTTATTCAAAATTTCTCTTAAAATAAAATCAAACTCGTATGTGCTCAAGCCAAAAGAACTATCCTCAAATTGCTTATTCATAAACTTTAAAATTTTAAACATGACTTTTGAAGATTTTTCACTTGAGATGTTTAAAAAGGAAATAAAAAGTTTTGAGAGCCTAAGCGCAGATAAAGAGAGGGAATTGATAAGGCTTGCAAAGATGGGTAATAAATCTGCTATGGAAAAGCTAATAAGATCTAATCTTGGATATATATATAAATGTGCTATAAAGTATTCAAACTATGGAGTGTCCCTATCTGATTTAATAGATGAAGGGCTAGTTGCCTTAATGCAAGCCATTAAAAACTTTGATTTAAGAAAAAGAGTTAGATTATTAACATATGCAAATTATTATATTGAAAATGCAATGAAGAAATTTATAACTGAGCAAACATATTCAGTTAAAATTACAGTAGATTATAGAGAAAAACTCGAAAAAATAATTAAAGTCATTGAAGAATTTAAACAAGAGGAAGGTAGAGAACCGACGATTGAAGAAATTTCTAAAATTCTAAATATGAAGCCTGAAACAATAAGAAAGATACTAAATCAGTATAGAGGTGAATTTTCACTTGATCAAATTGATGAAGAGGAAAGCTATACAAAAGAGGAAACATTTGAAAATGAGATGCGAGAAGGTGTTGTAGAGGAATTCGAAAAGGAATTTAATTTAGAAAATGCTATTAAATTGATTAGAAGAGCGTTAGATGAAAGGGAATTTAAAGTTATAATGGAATACTATGGAATAGGTTGTAAGCAAAAAACATTTGAGGAGCTTTCAAAAGAACTTGGAATATCAAAGGAAAGAATAAGACAATTAAAGGAGAGAGCAATAAGAAAGCTGAAATTTATATACAGTGATAAATTCAAGAGTTTATTCTATGATTAGAATGAAGAATGTAAAGAAATCATTTGGAAACTTTCAGGTCCTAAAGGGAATAGATTTAGAAATAAGAGATGGTGAAAGTGTGGCGATTATGGGTAGGAGTGGAACGGGGAAAAGTGTTCTTGTAAAACATATAGTAGGTTTGTTAAGACCAAACGATGGTGAGGTTTGGGTAGATAATATAAGGGTTGATAGAGCAAAATCAAAAGAATTAATGAATTTAAGAAAGTATTTTGGTTATGTGTTTCAGATGGGTGCTCTATTTGACTTTTACAATGTATTTCAAAATTTGGCATTGATCCTAATTGAAAATGGTGTTAAGGATTTAAAATATATTAAAGAAAGAGCAATTGAAGTTTTAAGAATGGTAGACTTAGATGAAAGGGTTTTAAAATTATATCCTTCTGAGCTATCTGGTGGTATGCGTAAGCGTGTTTCAATAGCAAGAGCGATTATTCACAATCCTAAGTATATAATTTACGATGAACCTACAACAGGTCTTGATCCGGTTACATCTGACTTGATAAATGACCTTATAATCAAATTAAATGAAGAACTTAAAACTACAACTATATCTATTACACATGATCTTAGAAGTGCCATAAGGATTGCACATAGAATAGTGCTCTTACATGAAGGTTATAAGATATTTGATGGAACAGTTCAAGAAGCATTAAATACGGGAAATGAAGAGATGAAAAAATTTAGAGAATACTATGGAGCTTTTCTAGAATAATTATGCAAATCCACGATATATTTTTATCACTTGCAATAATTTTATTTTCTGCTCGTTTAATTGGAGATTTATTTGCTCGCTTTGGACTTCCACATGTTCTTGGAGAAATAATAGTTGGTATATTACTTGGTCAGAGTGTTTTGGGAATTATAGAAGTAAATGAAATCATAAAAATTCTTGCGGAGATAGGTGTAATACTATTATTATTTCAAATAGGTCTTGAAGCGGATATAAAGCGACTTATAAGTGTTGGAATAGCAGCATTTATGGTTGCTTTTATAGGTGCTCTTTTGCCAATGGTATTGGGTTTTATTGTAAGTTATTACTTTTTGGGTTATTCACTTATTGTTTCACTATTTATAGGAGGAACACTTACAGCAACAAGTATAGGTATAACAGTCGGTGTTCTTGAAAGTTTGGGTAAGTTGAAAGAGCGGTCTGCACAAGTAGTTCTAGGTGCAGCAGTTTTAGATGACATATTAGGTATAATTGTCTTAACTGCACTTGCCCAAATTGCAAGAGAAGGCAAGTTAAATGTTGATGCATTGACATTACTTATATTTTATATTCTTATCTTCTTTATGTTTGCACCATTTTTAGCTAAAATTTTGGCAAAGTTTATTGAAATAATGTCAAAGTTTTTGAAAACATTAGATTTTGTTCCACCTACAATAATAGCAGTTGTTTTCCTTTTTGCATATCTTGCAAGTATTTTCCATGTTGAAGCAATACTTGGAGCATTCACAGTAGGACTTGCACTTTCAAGAAGATTTGTTCTACCATTTGCACTATTCCTTAAAGCGAATGAAGATATGACAGATAAAATTGAAGACAGTATAGATGAGTTGGTATGGGTTTTAACACCTGTATTTTTCGTTTATGTAGGACTTCAGCTCAACCTAAAAGCAATAGATTTTTCAAATTTTCAATTTTGGATTGCTTCTACCATCATTTTTATTGTTGCATTTTTGGGGAAAGTTATTTCTGGATTTTTCGTAACAAGAAATGTTAAAGAAGCTCTTTTAATAGGGTTTTCTATGCTTCCAAGGGGAGAAGTTGGTCTTATCTTTGCAGAGGTTGGAAGACAAACAGGGATTTATGATGATTTTCTATATGCAGTTATTATATTTGTCGTTGCATTAACTACTTTAATATCACCAATAGTTTTAAGAATTATAGCCCCGACTTTAAAATTTCAAAATGAAGCTTGATCATATTGCAATCGCAGTAGAAGATTTCAACAAAGCAATTGAATTCTATAAAGAGCTTCTTAATATAGAACCTAAGATAGAGAAGGATGAAGAACGTGGTATTATTGTGGGAATTTTTGGGCTTGAAAATGTTAAAATTGAAATAATTGCTCCAATATCCGAAAATTCTGAAATTACTAACTTTATAAAGAAGAGGGGAGGTGGTATACATCACTTTGCGATAAGAGTAAATGATATTGAAAGCTATAAGAAAAAGTTTAAGACAATTAGTGATATCCAAAAAGGCTTAACTGCAAATAAAGTCCTCTTTTTAGACCCAAGGGAATACTTCAAGACACTTATTGAACTTGTTGAAAATTAATGAACTTTTCATATCCAATTTTCCTATATCTTATTCCACTATCCATAATACCCATTATTATTCATCTTATTTTTAACATTATAAAACACAAAAAGCCTTTTCCAAATGTATTTATTTTAAGAGCAATTAAAGAGCAGGAGCGAGGACTTAGGAAAATTTCAGACCTTATTTTAATAGCTCTAAGAACCTTAGTAATTTTATTAGTCATATTATCCATTTCAAAACCCTATATTAGCTCTACTAAAATGCCAAACCTTATTATATTTGATGTTTCTGCAAGCCTAAATCCATTTAAAGAAACTATTGAAAAAATTTCAAATGAATATCCAAATATTAAAAAAGTTTATATTTCAGATAGAATTTATGATAACATTCCAAGGGAAATGCTTTCAACATTTAACTATGAACTTTTGAATAAATTGGATCTAAAAAATGCCATTTTAATTAGTGATTTTCAAAGGACGAATTTTAAGAGTATTGGAAGTTATAAAAAATACAAAATTGGTGGAATTTCAAAAAATAGAGCTATATTATCCGCTAAGCAAGAGGGTGATAGCTTAATTGTAAAAATAAGAGGTAATGGAACACTTGAAATTTACGAAGATGAAAAGCTTATTTATCTAATGTCTGCAAACGACAGTATAATAAAAATTAGTAATTTGAGTGTAAAAAGTGGTTTTTTGATGTTAAAATTACTTCCCCTTGATAGCCTAAGCTTTGATAATCATTATTATACATTTTATGAACCCTCAAAGGTTCTAAGATCAAGGATTTTTGCAGATAATATAGATTATAAAATTATATCTTCATTCTTAAACTCAGTTTTCAGAACAATAGAGGGTGATGAAGTTATATTTGTAAGTCAGAAGAATTTTCCTGTAAAAAGCATTTTAAGTGAAAGATCAAAAGTTATATTATTTTTTAATAGTTTTGATGTTCCATTTGAGATTAAATTAAATTATATTTTTAATGGTGCTGTTCTTGATAGTGTAATGCTATTTTCAGGCAATGTTATTTACAAAAAGGATAATGTGATTTTAATTGGCATAAAAGCAAGTGACTTATTACTTAATCCAAAACTTGCAATTTGGTTTGAAAAATTTCTTAACAATTTAATAGGAAATTATAGGGTATATTATGCTAATGTCGGTGAGCGCATTAACTTTGATAATGAAATTAACATAAGAACACCAACCAATTTAAGAATTAGAACGAATAGTATTGCTTTGAGCGAAGTTGGATTTTATCTATCAGATGACGAAAAAATTGTAATTTGTTCAAATGTAAATAGAGATGAAAGTTTGAGTGAAGTTGGATTTTATCTATCAGATGACGAAAAAATTGTAATTTGTTCAAATGTAAATAGAGATGAAAGTTTGAATGAATATCTTAATGTTAGAAGTGATGAGCTTCCGAAAATAAGCGACCTTACAAGTATCTTATTAGCTTTGATTTTAATAATTGTTTTAATTGAAGCCTGGTATATAGGAAGAAGATAGTTAAATCATTTTTATCCTTTAAAATTTTCGAATATGAGCAGATGGAAGCAATATAAAATTAAGAAGCAACAAAAATTAAAGTTGAAAAAAAAGAGCTATAAGGTAGAGAGTAAAATTGCAGAGCTACTTCTTGCTGGTGAAACTGAAAAAGCATTAGAACTTGCAAAAACATTTCTAATGAAACATCCAACTAATGTAAGAGGATGGGCATATAAGAAAGGGGTTGAAATTTGGATTAAACACATTGAACCAAGAATTTCAAACTATCCTGTTGATATTAGAGCAAGTATTCTAAAATTATTGAGAGAGGAATGGAAAAAAGACCCAAGAGTTAAGGAGGAAATTGTCTTACCAAAAATAGATGCTCTCATACCTTCATAAATATTTAATTGAAAATGAACTAGATGCTCTACTTATTACAAGACTTCCAAATATACAATATCTATCAGGCTTTAGAGGTTCGAATGCTCAAATTATTATAACAAAAGACAAAAACTATTTCTTAACGGATTTCAGGTATAAAATATATGCAAGTGAAGTAATTGACAAATCTAAATTTGAGCTAATTGTTTATAATGAATACTTTAAATCAATTGAGGATATAATAAAACCACTAAAAAGAATAGGCTTTGAAGCACAACATTTATCTTTTAATAATCTCAAAAAATTATCTGAAAAATTTAATAATATTGAGCTTGTTCCTTTAACAGATGTTGTAGAAAATTTAAGAGCAATTAAGAGATTTGATGAAATTCAAAGGATTAAAAGAGCTTCTGAAATTGCTCAAAGGCTATTTGATACTATTTTAAATTTCATAAAACCTGGTATAATGAGGGAATTAGATCTAGCATTGGAAATAGAATATATTGCAAAAAAATATTTAGGTGTTGAAGATATGGCATTTAAAACAATAGTGTTAACTGGAAAGAGAAGTGCAATGCCTCATGGAAGACCATCCAATCAAATTATCTTGAATAATGCACCACTATTGATAGATTTTGGTGTAGTGTTTGATGGATATTGCTGTGATATTACAAGAACAATATGGATAGGGAACAATGTAGATAATAATTTTAGAGAAGTTTATGAGATTGTAAAGAGAGCTATTCAAATTGTAGAGGATAACACAAAAGTTGGTATGAGTAATAAGGAGGTTGATAAAATCGCAAGGGATTATTTGAAAAGTTATGGATATGATGAAAACTACTTTGGACATTCACTTGGACATTCAATTGGTATAGAAGTTCACGAAATACCAATACTTAGTCAAAAAGCAGATCAATATATATTAAAAGGATATGAGGTTTTTACAATTGAACCAGGTGTTTATATTGAAGATGAATTTGGCATAAGGATTGAAGATACTGTATATCTTGATAAGGAAGAGAATAACATTAAGGTGCTTTCTGAGATAGGTAAAGAACTTATCATCTTATAAGGCTTTAAACTTTTGATAGTGTATAAGGTTCTTGATAATGGATTTGTAAGACTTGTTGATTTTATGGGGGGTGATTTTTCAGTTGTTCAATCCGCAAGAGTTTCATTTGGTGATGAAACGAGAGGACCACAAAAGGACATCAAGCTTATAGAATACCTTCTTAAAAACAAGCATGAAACACCATTTGAACATTCAGTATTTAAATTCCACATTAAGTGTCCTATTTTTGTAGCGAGACAATGGTTTAGACATAGGATTGGAAGTTTCAATGAGATTTCACTAAGATATGTGGAGTATAAAGATGAATTTTATATTCCTGAATTTTTTAGGAAACAGGCTCAAAGCAACAAACAAGCAAGCATTGAAGAAGAAGTTGAGAATTCGCATGTTTTAAGGGAAAAATTAAAAAATTTTTATGAAAGTGTAAGAACTTTATACAATGAGCTTTTGGATAGTGGTGTTGCTAGGGAGCTTGCGAGGATAGTTCTACCTCTCTCAACATATACTCAGTTTTATTGGACATTGAATGCAAGGAGCTTAATGAATTTTATAAGCTTAAGGGCGGATGTAAATGCACAATATGAAATAAGATTGTATGCAAGAGAAATAGCAAAAATTTTTAGAAACAGAATGCCCATTACATTTAAATTTTTTGTTCAATATGCATATTTTGGTAAAGATGAAGAGATTTTTAGATTAAAAGAAGAAATGGAAAGTTGGGATTTGGAGAAGCTATACAAGGAGCAGTTGGATGTGTGGAATAGTAGGAATTTATAAGCGAAAAGATAGTAATTATAGCATCTTGGATATTGCAAGAAAAACATTGTTTGCACTACAACATAGAGGTCAAGAATCAGCAGGGATTTGTATCTTAAACAATAATGATTTATTCGTTCATAAAGGTATAGGGCTTGTAAATCAAGTATTTTCAAACATAAACAATGTTGATGGTAAAATTGCAGTTGCACACACAAGGTATTCAACATCAGGAACAAAAGCGAATATAAGGAATGCACAACCTATAACGCATTATTATAAAAATTCATGGCTTTCCATAGCTCACAATGGCAACATACCAAATGCAGAAATTATTAGGAAGAAGCTTGAAAATGAAGGTTCACTATTTTCAACAGATTCAGATAGTGAAGTATTCTTACACCTCTTTGTCAAGTTGAAGGGAAATTTAAGAGAGGTTTCAAAAGTTATGCCATATGCTTATTCAATTGTCCTTTTGAATAGTAATAAACTTATGGCTTTTAGGGATGCTTATGGTTATAGACCACTATTTTTAGGAGTAAGTGATTACTTCTATATATTTGCTTCTGAAGACTCTGCCCTAAAACAATTTGATTTTATTGAGGAGATTATTCCAATAAAACCAGGAGAGGTCTATACTATTGAAAATGATCAAATTATCAAGGAAAACTTTGCCCATTGTGATAATTTTAGATTTTGTATATTTGAACTTATTTACTTTTCAAGACCTGATAGCACATTATTTAATTATCAAGTTTATAAGTTTAGGAAGGAATGTGGCAAAAGACTTGCACTCTTGGAAGATAGAGAAATTGATCTGGTTGTCCCTGTTCCTGATTCTGGACTTGTAAGTGCAATTGGATATTCACAAACATTAAAAAAACCATTAGAGCTCGGTCTTATTAGAAATCACTATTCAGGAAGAAGTTTTATTCAACCCGATAATGTATCAAGGAAAGAAACTGTCAGAAATAAGCTATTTCCAATTAGGGAAGTTATTGAAAACAAAAGTGTTGCACTCATAGATGATTCAATCGTAAGGGGTAATACTTCAAAGGAAATAATCAAAATAATTAGAGAAAATGGTGTTAAGGAAATTCATTTAAGGATTGCATCACCACCAATAGTAAGTCCTTGCTTATATGGAATAGATATGCCCACTAAGGAAGAGCTCATTGCAAATAGGATGAATTTAGAAGAATTAAGGAAGTTTTTAGATGTTGATAGTATTAGATATTTACCAATTAAACATCTAAAAGATGTTGTATATGAAAATAAAGAAAATTTTTGCTATGAGTGCTTTATTATGAATACTTTAAAATTTTGAACTAT
>FWWL01005647.1_pt1 | contig 19178 bp, 22 predicted proteins | sample 2228331 | NCBI WGS metagenome assembly FWWL01 (sample SAMEA103939775, study PRJEB20133) | metagenome | reverse complement strand
TAATCAACCCTTTGTTATAAAGCTCCTCCATAGCTCGCCAAGAACAATGCACATCACCATATGGCTGGTGGATCAAATAGAGGTCGATGTAATCAGTTTGCAATCTTTTCAACGATTTTTCAAACGCCATTCTTGCCGATTCATAACCAGCATCCTGGATCCACAGTTTCGTTGTGATGAACAGGCCCTCCCTCTTTCCAAGTCCTTCTTGAACAGCCCTTTTAACTGCCCTGCCAACGGCTTCTTCGTTTAGATAAACCGCTGCGGTGTCTATCAACCGATATCCCACTTTGATAGCTTCGTACACGCATTCCTCGCACAGTTTCAAACCCGTGATTTGGAAAACCCCTTAACCCAAAATTGGCATTTCAACACCGTTGTTTAAAGTCACAGTTTTCATTTCAACAACCTCCTTTTGTGAAGAACTTTCTTGATCTACATATTAGCTTCGCGAAAGAGCACCGTAGAGCATCACAGCTTTCTCAGCCTATAGCCGAAGAAAGCTGCGACGGTGTAGAAGATCGGAGAAAAAACCAGTACAATGGCAGTAAGAGCCATGGAATACTTCATCGATCCTATTGCAGAGACTAGGAAACCATTGACGGTTGACGAGACTATTCCGGACAACAAGACTGCCATAACGTATACGCCACTGGCTTTCTCAAAATGAGCCCTTGGAACCAAGTCGCTGAACAGTATCCAAAAAGAAGGTGTTGAAAGTCTCCAGAAAAGTATTGCAAGAGACATCAAGATGGCGGTGTTCAACCCATTTGAAGAAATGACAGCCACTGCGAGCAGTATGCTACAAGGCACAAGACCAATGTAAAGTGGTATCACCTTCTTGGTACCAATTAATTTGTCAGACCATATGCCCACAAAGACTTCCATGACAGCGGCAAAAACCGCCATGATGCTTAGCGATAAGGCAATCGCTCCATAACCGACCCCGAGTTCACGTACCAAAAAGGTTGAAAGCCAGGTGAACATCAAGTTCCAGGTGTAAACCGCTGCAAAGTGTCCAAGAGAAAGCCAGCGAACGATTTTGTAAACATCGCTTGCAGACAAGTTGAAAGTTGTTTGATTCTCGAGGAAGCTATCCATTTTTGTGTTCGCTGAGTCTGTCAAGCGCAGAAAACCTTTCCAAAGGACACATGCAACCGGGATGTAAGCTATCCCCACAAATCCCGCGATGATCATTGCATGTCTCCACGAACCTCTTACTGCAGCGACAACGACATATCCTAACGCAAGTCCCAAGATGGAGCCGGTACCGTACACAGCTGTTGCTATTCCTCTTTTCTCGCTTACTATATACGTTGTTACCAACTTGGCAGCCAAGGGAAATGGGAATGGAACAGCAATACTTCCGATAAATCTCACCATGTTGAAGATGGTAAAGTTTTCAACGAATGCTGTCATGAGAGTGGACAAAGACAACACTGTCATTACAAGAACGACGGCATTCAGCGGTTTCAGATCGTGAATGTACTTTCCCACAAGCAGTGGCGAAGCAGCAGAGCTCACTGTCCATAAACTCATCAAGATACCAAGCAATCCCCAGCCAACCTGAAAATCATCGACAAGCGAGGGCAGTATCGCTCCGAAGACAGATCCTTGGAGAATGAAAGTTGTCGTAAGACCCAAACATATCAGCAGCAGGTAATTTTTTTTCATGAATCACTCCCCCTTTCATGAGCAAAGTGTACATCATGGAGTTAGCTCCAAGTCAACCGGGAACCTGGAAGGACTGGCGAGCATGTGTGGTTGCTACGAAAGGTAAAATACAAAAAAAGACGTGCCACGAGGCACGATCTTCCCGTCAAGTCATGGTGTTGATCTCACCAAAGTCGATCAGTTAGCCAAAGCTTTTCCTTCCTGATTCATCGTTGCCCTTTTGATATCATCTTGAACAAATTTTGACCTTGCAACAACCTTGCACAGGTAGATGAAAGGAGTATCAAGTAATGCAACGATCCATTTGAAGATGTAAGTGGTGAATAAGATCTCCATGAAAGTTTTTAGATCGTACAATCCTGCAAATGCTATTGTGCAGAACAAAACGGTATCAATCGCTTGCGATACCATCGTTGAAAGATTGTTTCTAAGCCAGAGATGCTTGCCCTTTGTCACTCCTTTCCAAAATTCAAAAGCCCACACATCGTGCGTCTGTGCAACAAGATACGCCGTGAGGCTTGCCAGAGCAACCCTTGGCATCATTTTGAAAATGTATTCAAGGTGCGGTGAAGCGGTGTCAACAGGAGATGGTTTCATCAAAATTGAAAACTGCATGGCGGCAGTCATCATAAGCAAACTGATAAACCCAATCCAAACGGCTTTCTGAGAATGCTTTCTACCGTAGAATTCAGAAAGAATATCCGTTGCGAGAAAGGTGGTCCCATATATCGCATTGCCAAGGGTTGAAGTGATACCAAAAAGTTCAACGATTTTCAACACTTCGATGTTGCACAAAACGGTGTTTAAAACAACGTAAGCCATCAAACCCGATCTGCCGAATAATCTGAAAATCAACACTGTGCCGAACAAGAGTAACAAAGCTTGTCCAATCCACAGAAGTTCATTCCAACCCATTCGGATTAACCCTCCTTGCACGGATAATTCTAAACGCAATCTGTGAAAAGTGAAATGGCAAGATTGTGAAAAACAATGAACACAATTGCCAACACGGAAATTTTGTCGATCAAAAATTTATGTGTAGCAACCTCAATCCGGCGGTTTGCAAACTTGACAAGATCTCAAACCCATTTTCTTAGCTTCAGCAAGACTAACGGGGATTTTCCCGTCGAGGACGTATCTGCAATCTTGCTTGTGATACCTGTTTCCACCTTCTGAGATGTAAACGATGGTTTCATAGTCATCCGAATTTTCTATGCTAGTCCACAAACCCTTTGCTTCTTTTCGGGCCTCAGATTGGTAGTTCAAAAACAACTCAACATATTTTACGTTTGGCGGAACGGTCATCACCTGTACAAGACCTTCCAACAAAAGGATCGCGTTGAACATTTTCAGCCTTATTTGTTCATCGGTAATTTCATCCGGCAAATCCAGCCATATGTAAGTAAGCAATCGGTTATACGTATCATGCAGTTGAACATCAAACTCAAGGTACACGGTTCTACCTTCTAAATAATTTTTTGCGAACTCGGCGGCCTCAAGAGCAAACGGTTCAACCAACCCATCAGAACCTCGAATCTCAGGCGCATTCACTCCAATTAGGCGCAGTCGATGAGTTCTTCCTTGATACAATACCTCAAACGTATCGCCATCAATCACACTAACAACGGTTGCTTTTACAAATCTTGAGACAACCTCTTTAGTCTCATGGTGATCAGCTTGTTCTCTTGTTTTGAGCATTTGTAGTAGTTCTTCTATTAGCTTCTCAAGTTCGACAATTCGTTGCTCGAGAGATTCGATTTTCTCCAACAAAAGCTTTAGATATGTATTTTCGTTGGCTGCACCGAAGGCGCACAAGGCAAAGGCAATCAAGAACAAACTGGTTAACATCAGTTTTCTCATCGAATTCCCTCGATATATCCTACTCCATCTCCATTCTTAAAATACTCCTAGAAGTTGAGAGGTAAGAGAATGGATTTCAAAAAGCTGAAGGAAAAACTTGCTGATTCCATTTGGTTGTTTTCTTAACTGGTGCGGGATTATCCAAAGAGAGTGGGATACCAACTTTTAGGGGACAGGATGAGCTCTGGAAAAAACACAGAGCAGAAGAACTCGCAGCCACGCAGGCCTTTGAAAGAAATCCAAAGCTTGTTTGGGAGTGGTACGATTATCGCAGAAAGATGATCTTCGGTGCGAAACCGAATAAATGCCACCTTCTTATTGCACAACTTGAAAAGAAGCTTAAGAACGTCAAAGTGATAACCCAAAATGTCGACGGCTTGCATGAAATGGCTGGCTCTTCAAACGTTTTGGAACTTCACGGAAACATATGGAAAGTTAGATGCACAGTATGTGATTACAAAGAAATTAACCTAGAAGTTCCTTCGAGTAGAATTCCACCGAATTGTCCAAAATGTGATGCGATTGTAAGACCAGAAGTTGTTTAGTTCGAAGAAGAGTTGCCGAAGGACAAGTTTGAAGAGGCTCTAAGACTTTCACAGCAAGCAGACCTTTTCATCGTCATTGGAACGTCACTGATGGTACAAACAGCAGCATCATTACCCTTTATAGCTCTTGAAAGAGGAAGTTTTACGGTTGAGGCAAATTCGCAGGAGACTCTTCTTTCAAGATACGTTGAACTGTTTTTCGAAATGAGTGCTGTTCAATTTGTCGCAAATCTGGAAAGAGAAATCGAAGATGGGACCCTTGGGAGTTGATTGAAGAGGCTATCGACAAGGACATTTTAGGCGCATCTACGATAATCTTTTGACTCATCCTATTCCCTTCAATTTTCTACCCCCGATTATATGAAAGTGAATATGATAAACTTCTTGTCCGGCGTCTTTCCCGTTGTTTTGGACGATTCTATAACTTTCAATGCCTTGATCTTTCGTCACTTTCTGAATTATTCCAAACATCTTTGCTAACTTCGGAAAGTCTTCGTGCGTTAGGTCGTTTATCGTTGGGACGTGCTTTTTGTATATCAGCAAAAGATGAATCGGTGCAACAGGTCTGATGTCTTTAATCACAATAATGTCGTCGTCTTCATAGACTTTTTGAGTAGGCTGCTTACCTTGCGCTATTTCACAGAAGACGCACATGTTCATCCTCCCGTCTCTCTTTTTCTGGGTACTGCTTTTTATTTATTCTAAAGCAAAAAGGCAAATATCAGCAACACACAATTAATTGGCTCGACAGGTTAGATAAGTGCCAAATCTATGGGAAATTCTCTATCACCATGCAGTGCCATGCACGTTCCCCTGTCCTTTACCTCGTTTTGTAGCCTGGATGCTTCCTTCCCAGTACACAACGTGGCAGAGAAAGTATCCTGGATTATTCAAATCACAGTCTTTCGGTAGTTCACAAACAGGCTGCCATTGGTTGCTATTCAGATAGCGATAGTAAATGTGTGAACCCATAACGCCATAGGTATACCTCTTTCCGTTTTTGTCAGCCAAGTTGGGGGAGGAGTAAACACAGAGAGGAAAGACTCTGACATGGTATGTCTGCCCGGCAACCAAACCTTGCATTGTAAAGCTTTGTGGGGACAGCATTTCGTACGTATTTGGAAGCTTTGCTGGAACATAGACTGCTGGTACAACTTCTTCTCTGATCATAGTGCGCCGATCTTTGTCCCAGATTTCCACGTTGAAGCCCCATATAATTCTTCCAACAAATTCAGGAATAACTGCCTTTTCCAGGGCTTCTTGAACAGAATCGCCCTCAACTCTCTTAGCTTCGAAAGCGACGAGTAAGATTCCTTCATCTGTTCCTTGTGCAGTTGCTTTAACCGGATACACCATAGAGATTAAGCTAAGAAGGATCATTGTGCTCACAAAGACCCGGTTGCACAGTGAATGGTTCAGTTTGTTCATTTTTCCACCTCCTTTCTGCTTGCTCGCGATGTCAACTCGTGGGTGTTTGCAGTCGTTGAAAATTAGTATGCCACTGTTCGCGCAAGATATTGTACAATCACAGATTAAAAATTCATTATACGGACACTGTCGTGTTCGCTCGCCACACAAAATGACAAGGTGTAGAAAAGGCAATGTTCTTTGCAAGTATCAAACTCATAATTATTTGAAATGCTGTGTTGGAAGATTATATTGGTTTTGCAACTAATGATCATAGTTTGATCTTATAAGACGCATAATAAGTATGGCGTATTGGTTTTGAAAATACATTTGGATGATGAAAACAATGAATCGCTTGAAAAATCAATATGTATTTTATTAGCCATAGTTCACTGACTTTGCCAGTCGAGTTGCAGGATGAATTTGTTTTCAGGTAAGGTTTTGAATGAGGCGTCATTTGATGGTGCAATATGAGAATTAATATTGCGCGGTTGGGTAGTGCAGTCGCCATAATGAAAAGAAGATACATTTCAACCGTTACAGCAAGCCTGATATATTTGCTTAAGCCCTGCCTCTATATTTTGGCTGACTATATAGCAGACCCTAAAGTTTAACAGTCCCCAGGTTGTCCGGATTAAAACTGAGCATGTCGGCAGGGACAATATTAACATCGGGGAGCTTGTCTTTGATCTGCTTTTGCCAGTTGGGGTGGCCGCCCACAATAAGGATGGCGGGGGAGTTGACAGCCCAGCATATTTCTTCCAGAGGGGGAGACTTTTCTTTTTCAAGTGGTGACTCTTGCCGAAGGGAAAAGGCAAGCTCACGCAGTCCAGCGAGTTCATGTTTGTCTGCCTCTAGCTCGGCTTTGAGTTGCTCATTCTCTTTTTCCAGCTCTTTTACTCTCTCTGCGTGCCCTGGAATACTCCGTTTCCAGGGATTTCCTTAGCTTTTCGATCTGCTGTTGGTGCTCTTCCATACGCTGATGCAGCTGTACGTTTTCCTGCTTTAAGGCGCTGTTTTCTTTTGCGCGGGCCTCAAGCTCCAGGAAGATGGTCTCGCGGTTGTATTTAAAATAGTGTTCTTTGGCTTTTTTATAGGCTTTGATGAGGTATTTAATGTAAGCAAGGAGTCGTTTAATTTGATTCAGGAACGCAATCAAAAACTAAAAGAATTATTCCCCGAAGTTTTTGTTGAAGGTAAGATAGACTTTGCCAAACTGCGTGGTGCTCTTGGAGATTTGGTGGATGATCGTTCTGAGTGTTATCTCTTTACCTGGGCGGGGAAAACGGAAGCTATAAGAAGCCTGCAAACTCCTAGCCGGGCTACACTAATTCCGTGCCCAGAAGAATCTATTGACCTTGAGAATGCCAATCATATTTTTATTGAAGGTGAAAACTTGGAGGTTTTAAGGCTTTTGTTAAGGCCGTATTATGGCCGGGTGAAGATGATTTACATAGATCCTCCGTATAATACCGGGAATGACTTTATATATTGCGATGATCATAAGGAACCCTTGAAAGCATATTTGAAGCAAACTGGACAGATTGATGTATAATAACTACAGGACGTTATCATTCGACCTGGCTTTCAATGATGTATCCACGGTTATTTTTGGCTCGACAATTATTAAGAGATGATGGGGTTATTTTTGTGAGTATTGATGATAACGAAGTTCATAACCTGAGGTTACTAATAAGCTTTATCTTGTTTGAGAAACGAAAGGTACATCTAACCGAAGTGAACTTGCTTCTCAAGAGCAGCGTAAAGTGGACTGCGGTGAGAAACATTTTGAAGCACTTGGTGTGAACTATAAGGTTATAGATAGATGAAGAACTTAATTTGCAAAGTTCCCGGAGGTAAAAAGAAATAGCACGCCGGGGGAAAATACAGATGGATGTACTTTCGGAAGAGTACTTTAAAGTCTTGGAGGTAGAAACAAGATGATGCCATTGAAACAAGTGTTAGAGCTGGTTGGCGACCTTGATGATACTCCAGGCGAGAAAACACCAAGGGAACGCTTTCGCCGTTTCTTGGCCCAAAATCTGACCAGCGTTGGTACTGTACGCGATTATGTGGAAGAGTGCCTGCGCAGTTCCGGGGAGCAGTACAACCGGGCCTTACAGGACTTAGTAAACCATTTGGGCCGTCTGCTAGGGTTTGACGTAACCTTTGGTAGATACAAGGGTGTCCCAGGGGAAATTGGGTTTGATGGCGTATGGAAGTCCCCTTCCGGCCTTTATATCGTTGTAGAAGTGAAAACAACCGATGTTTATGCCATAAAAACGGCTACTCTCATCGGTTACATAGACCGGCTTATATCCGAACATAAGATACCAGACTGGGATCACGCGTTGGGCCTTTATATAGTAGGGCGCAGTGACGCTGAACTGAAGCAACTGGAAAACTCCATCATTGCTGAGAAGCGTACCCATCAGTTACGAATTATTACTGTTGATAAACTGCTTACCTTAGCTGAACTCTTAGCCGATTACGAAATGGAACACGAGGCCGTTTTAACTGTTCTCTGGCCAACGGGACCAGTAGTGGATTCCATGATTGAACTGATGGCCGGCTTGGTGGCAAAAGAAATCCGCACTGCCTACGAAGCCACACAACAGTCACAGAAAGAAATTACTAATGAACCTTCATCGGAGCTTGAAGATGTTGATGTTAAGTATTACCTCACTCCAGTAGCATCTGATGACACTTATGACGCTGTAGAATTAATCAAAAAACTCCTTGGTGCAGGTATTTATGCTGTCAGTGAAAATTCCCTGGGACGAAAAGTTAAGCCAGGCGACTGGATTTGTTTTTACGCCGCCACGACGGGTGTGGTAGCTCACGCCAGGGTAAAATCACCTCCCGTGCAGAAATATGACCGACGAGTAAAATACCCCGAAAAGTATGCTTATCTCTTCGAACTGGATTCTGTCAGCATCTATACCGAAAATCCTGTTGTTCTAAGCGCCGAGTTAAGAGCAAAACTGGATGTTTTTCAAGGGCGAGATCCTTTTAAACGCTGGAGCTGGTTTGTGCAAGGTACAAGACGGATCACTAAACATGATTTTATGCTACTTACTCGACAAGTGAAAGTTGGGTAAGCCTGTATTCGGCGTTGTGCAACGTATAATACTGCAATTGACTAAAGGCAGGGTAATGCGTACTATACCGGACGGGAAATCCTGGTCATGATAAGTATTATTTGCTGATACTGAACGCATTGTACTATAAAGCCCTGCTTTAATTTTTTCGCTAGCGATAATGCAATATAACTTATATTATATTGCACATATGCCCGACCCCCTTCTACAAAAATCAAAAAAGCCTAAAAAAAGAAAATTGTAATTGCTCAAAAAAATTACGGAAAGTTAACACGGCGTTGGGGGACCGTTTTTGCGCAGGTATCCCCGGAATTGGATTTCACCCCTTTTCTTAGTAAGTTTATTTGAACTTTTTATTAACCTTTCCGTCTAATAAGTAGAAAACGCTGTATTCAAGGAGGTATTTGGATGTCATTGGCGTGGGAAAAGCGTCCCGAAGAGACTCAGGAAGAATATCAACTATTTGTTGCTTACCGTGAACTCTCTCCCGAAATCCGTTCTAACGATGCCGAGGCGATTCGTTTAGTTGCTACGCAAACAGGCAAGTCGGTTGATCTGATTGAATCCCTCTTTAACAAACATCAATGGAAAAGTAGAATGAAAGAGTATGATGATTACAAAACTTTGAAGGCGAACGTTGAAAAAGCGATTTTAAGGGAGCTCGTGGAGATACTTGAGACGATGAAGCAGATAACACACAAGTTGAAAACCAAATCGCTTGATAGTATAAACCAGCTTAAGCCTCATGATGTTTTGAAGGCTTATCGAGAGTACAGCGAGGACACGTTTAGGCTTACAAAGATTCTGACTGAGTTTTTGAAGGAGATAGGTGAAAGTTCAGATAACATTCAACCTGTTGTAGTCAGCTATCAAATCATAGGGGGTCAAGAAAGTGAGAAGCAAGTATCTAAGACTAAAACCCGGTAGGAAAACGGGAAAAGAGCATGAAGTTGCTACTGGTCCTTTAAAGCTTGCTCCTCAGTTGCACCCTGGACAGTATGCGGTATTAACGGCGCCCCAGCGTATCAAGGCTTTCATAGCTGGTACAGGTGCAGGCAAAACGTACTTAGGTCCTTGGTTTTTGATCGATCAGTGGTTACGTTATCCTCAGGGCAATTTTCTTGTAGTTTCTCCTAGTTATCCAATGTTCACCCGTGTTGTACTTCCCGCGGTTAAGAAGGTTTTAGATAGTTACAAACTCGGTCAATATTTTGCAGCCAACAAGGTATACAAGTTTGGTACCGGCGCGATAGTATATTTTGGGTCGGCTGACAATCCTTACTCTCTGGAAGGCACATGCCGCTTGGATGGACGAGGCTGGTTTAATGCAACGTGAAACGTTTGACGTCGTGATGCGGCGCCTTGCTTTTTACAAAGGCTCGTTGTTAATTACGACTACCCCGTACAGTTTCAACTTTTTGAAAACCGAGATCTATGACAAGTGGGTTGCGAAACATCCCGATGTATTTGTTTATCAAGCGCCGTCTACGATCAACCCCTTTTATCCCAAAGAAGAGTTTGAGAAGATGAAAAAGTCGCTCCCGGAATGGAAATTTCGTATGTTTTATTGTGGAGAATTTGTACGTCCTGAGGGTTTGGTTTATGATGATTTTGATCGGAACAAGCATACAATTCAAGACTTTCAGATACCGAAACAGTGGCGGCGGTTCGTCGGTGTTGATTTCGGTTACAACAACCCGACGGCGATAGTATGGGTTGCTCATGATCCAACAACTGATGAATATTATGTATATAGAGAGGTTTACAAGACAGGTATGACGACCTCTGAGGTGATAGACCGTCTCAAATACTTTTTATCGTTTGAGCATGTTCAGGCGGTTTATTGTGATTCAGCGGACCCGAATAGTATACAAATGTTGAAAGAAGAGAACATCCCCGCTAAGGGCGCCAAGAAAGATACCATGGCCGGAATCATGATGTTGATAGAACTCTTTAGGCAAAACAAGTTAAAGATTTTTAAAAGTGTGGTAAACTTATTAGATGAAATCGAGATGTATCATTGGGATTCTGATGGTACAAGGCCTGTAAAAGAGCACGATCATACTCTGGATGCACTACGGTACGCGATAACTGGTTACAAAGACGACTTGAAGCGGCGGCCCGTGGTGGCGCCTGACGGTATAAACTCGAAAAGCACGTGGGTTGATTAGGAGGTAGGAGGGGCGTGGATTGAATGAACGATTTTAACGAGTTTGGAACAATTGGGCTGTCTCGCTGGGGCGGGCAAGTTTACGAAGAATGGGAAAAGGCGTTGCAAGGAATTCAAGGTATAAGAATCTATAAAGAGATGGCTGATTCTGATGTAGTCGGGGCAATGTTATACGCCGTGAAAATGTTATGTCGACAAGTGAGTTGGAAGGTTGAAGCGGCGGACGATTCAGAAGAAGCCCGAAAATATGCTGAGTTTGTTCATTCTTGCATGCACGATATGAGTCATTCTTGGGATGATTTTATAAACGAGGTTCTTTCGATGCTGGTGTTTGGTTTTAGCGTTCATGAGATTGTTTACAAACGCCGTAATGGTGTAGATAAAAACCCGCCAAGTAAGTATGATGACGGGTTGATAGGTTGGAGAAAATTGCCGATACGAGCGCAAGAAACAATTGTTGAGTGGTTGTTTGACGAGGAGGGAGGAATAAAAGGAATTGTACAAATCGCACCGCCTGATTTCCGACGACGTGAGATACCTATTGAAAAGCTTTTGTTGTTCAGAACCGACACCTCGAAAGGCAACCCTATGGGTCGATCGTTGTTGAGAAACGCTTACAGACCGTATTATTTCAAAAAACAGATTGAGATTTTGGAGGGTATTGGAATAGAACGGGACCTTGCAGGTTTGCCGGTTGCTTGGGTCCCCCCTAATATTGTTTCGCCAACTACCGATGAAGAGAAGCAAGCTTATGAAATGTTTAAAAAGCTCGTTCAAAGTGTGAGAAGGGACGAGCGCGAAGGTATCGTCATGCCTTTGGCTTACGATGAGAAAGGTAACAAACTCTATGATTTTACGCTGTTAACGACGGGCGGAAGCAGACAATTTGACACGAACGCTATTGTTAAACGATACGATTTTAGAATCGCGCAAACTATTTTGGCTGATTTTATCCTCTTAGGTTCAGAGAAGATGGGCTCGTACGCTATGGCTGAGATAAAAATGAACGCCTTTACCACCGCTATTGCTTCAATATTAGGGGGTATAACCTCCGTTCTTAACACTTATGCAATCCCACGGTTGTTAAAGATTAACGGCTTTAATGTCTTAAAAGCGCCGAGGATTGTTCACGGTCCTATAATGAAACCTTCCGCAGCTGATCTATCTCGCTTGCTTGAAATATTGGCAAAACTTAACATTCCTTTAAACGCCGGCGCTGTTAAGGACTTAATAGCAAGCTATCTAGAATTACCGATTGAAACTAAGGTTGAAGAAACCGCGACGGAAAGAACAAATGAACAAGAAGGTGGTAAAGAATGAACCTTGCAGATATGGTGCCGGAGAAGTTACGAAAAGTCAGCAATGAAGAACTTAAATTAGCGTGGCTACGATTGCATCAATGGTATGCAGTTGCAAAGGAACAAGGTCGGGCAATCGAGCCGTACGTGAACGCGGCTCAGTTTGTGTTGGCTGAAATGAAAACCAGGGGTATGAATTACGATAAGAACAGCCCTTTGGTTCAGGAAATCATGAAACTACAAAAGAATCTTAATTTAGATGAACTACCGGAAACCATAATTCTTGTACCTGAGTTTATTGACATCGTAGGCTCGGCAATTGAAAAACAAAACGGTGCAAACGATGTAGATATACTTGTTCGAGCCTTGTTGCAAGACCGGTGGTATTTGCTGGATTCTCAAAATGTGAAACTACCTTTGCGTAAGGTGTTGGATAAGGAAAAAACCGGTAAGTTACACTGGGTTGATTCTCCAACGGGTCCTCACGCTGATTATTTACCGCTTTATCATCTTGCACTGGTGAGATGCAATAGTGGTGTTAAAAGAATTAATAAGTTTAACCCGCTCGAAACCTTTGTACCTTCAAAACCTCAAATGAAAGAAGTAACGGAATATTTCAACGTTGATGAACTTTGGGATGGTTGGGTTAAAGAAAAAATAACAGAAACAAATATAGTTGCCGAGCTAAAAATTGATGGTTTTAGATGTGTGGTTGTAAAAGTTGGCGACGAGGTGAAAGTATGGTTTGAAGGTGAGAAAAAGAACAAAGCTGATTTTATCCCGCAGTTAGTCGAGGTTTTTAAAAAGGTACCTGATGATTTTGTTTTAGACGGGGAATTACAAGCTGAGCTTAACGGCAAAATCGTACCACGTACGCAAATGATGCACGTGCTTACTAGACCACTAGAACCTGATTTAACTCCAATATACCACGCCTTTGATTGTTTGTATTTCAACAATAACATCACCGATTTGCCGCTTAAACAGCGCAAACAATACTTGGAGGCGGTGGTGAAACAGGCTAACAGCTATATGGTTAAACTAATACGAAGCATACCGATTAAAAATAAGATAGATTTGCAAATCGCGGCAAGGTGGGCGGCTCAGCAAGAAGGCGCCGAGGGACTTGTTCTTAAAGATGTGAATTCAACCTACAAAGAAGGTGGAACCTCTGATTGGGCAAAGTTAAAGTTTGTTATAGAATTGAAGGTGAAAGTACTAGAAAAGATAAAAACTAAGAATGGGTATTCATACCGCTGTGGCTTGTTAGGCAAAGGGTATTACAACAGCGTAGAACATGACGGTGAATGGTACGTGGACCTTGGAAAAACTTTCGTCACTCAGCAGGATATTGCAGAGGAGACCGATATAATCACCGTTAGAATTGAGGAGTTATTAACTAATAGTAAAGATGGTTTACCAGTACTTTCATGGGGCAAGCCAACGGTTGTAGGAGTTGATGCAACGAGGGACAAACCATACACGGCGGAACAGGCTATTAAACTCGCAAAAAGGATTGGTGTACTAAAAGAAAACGTTGAAAAGTTTTCAGAGGATGATGAAGAAACCCGGGCGGAAGTTGCAGAAAAATTTTGGCAAGAACATTGGCATGAGCTCTATCCTACAACCGGCGAAGGGAGATTCATTTACCACTATCATTTTAGAGGATTGACAGAAGAGGAATTGGATTTGGGGGTTGAACAGCTTTTGGACAAGGGACATAGTGTTCACGGCGACCTACGTTTTGAACAAGACGACGGTCTTTGGGGGTTTACCTTGTTTTTGGGCGCCGCAGAAGATGTGAAAAAAGCCGATCCTTTGGTAAATCATCAAAAAGTTCGAGGTACGTTTAAACTGTTACAACCAAAAAGCTGGTTAACCGTAGGATTAGAAGAACCTTATATTTCTGAGCCAGGAGCGGTCGGTGCTACAAGCCGAAAATATGCAAAGTTTTTTGCGGTAGATTACGGTACCTATCAAATAGGCGTTTGGCGTGAACATATGATTGAGGTGTTTTTGCACGGTAACAAACTTAAAGGTAGGTTGGTGTTTCAATACGCACCTGTAGGAAAGCAAAGGATCTGGTTAGCAAGCATGCCCGTTGATCAAGCCCCTTACGCGGAAAAGAATGAACTAAAAGCCGTACTCGACGAGTTAAAAGAAAAGGGACAAAAATGGTTGATCTGGTGCAAGCCGGGGGAAAAACCTAACAAAATCGATGTGCAATCAGGCTTGATCGTGAAAAGTTTTGACTATAAGATCATTAAATCAGCCGAGAAGAAAATTGTTTACGGTATCGTCCTCGAGCCGAACGCGGTTGATGCACATGGTGATGTTGTTGATGAAAACGCTATAGAAGAAGCCGCTCATTATTTTATGTTAGAATCAGGCGTTATTGGAATTGAACATTCTAATCGTGCAAACGCTAAGGTGGTTGAATCTTACGTTGCACCGCAGGATATAGAAATTGAAGATGTTAAAGTCAAGAAAGGTGGTTGAATCTTACGTTGCACCGCAGGATATAGAAATTGAAGATGTTAAAGTCAAGAAAGGTAGTTGGATTATCGCGGTGAAAATAATTGACGATACGTTGTGGGATGCTATCAAGGAAGGTGAATTCACGGGATTTAGTTTAGGAGGTTATGCAATGACAGAGGAGGTTGTCGATGATGAAGAAGGCGAAAAGAAGATTGAAACAAATAATGCCACTTGAGGTTAGCCTTGTTAAATATCCAGCTAACATGAGAAGATTTTTGTTGCTTAAAAACTATGAGGGAAAGGAGGGTTTTAACGTGGAAGAGTTGATAAGAACGATTTTGGAGACTAAACTAGACGACGAAACAGCTGTAGATGAAGCTATCAGCAAGCTGGTTGCACCAGAACTAGTTGAACCCGCAAAGGCGGTAATTAAACTAATCAGAACGTACAAAGATCAGCTTAGCCCTGAAGCCCTTGAAAAACTCCTTGAATTAGCAGGTGTACAAAGCAAAGAAGAATACCCGGCGCCTGAAAACAGCCAAGAAAGCGTTGAGGTGTATGGCGAAACTAAAAAAAGTGTAGATATGGATTCTCTCCCGCCTGAGCTTAGGGAAAGGTTGGAAGCGTTGTGGAAAGAAAGAGAAGAGCTAATTAAGAAAAATCAAGAACTTGAACAGATCCTCAAAGAAGAGAGAGAGGAAAAAACGAAAGCTGAGTATATCGCCAAAGCTCGAGAGTTTTCTAAAATACCGATTCAAACAGAGACCCTCGGCTTGATGCTGAAATCTATAAGCGAAAAACTACCTGATTATAAGGAAGAATTTGTACGACTACTTAAAGCCGCTAACGAGGCGTTTGAACAAGTTACAGGTGAGGCAGGGTCTAATCAATCGCTAACAACTGAGCAATATACTCAGCTGGATCAGTACATTGAATATTTGCAAAAAAGCGCTGGTTTAACGAGAGCGGAAGCGATAACCAAAGCCTTTGCGGAACACCCTGAGTGGTATGATGAATATCGAAAAAAGTCAATAGGTAAATAACTTTTTTAGGAGGTGTTAAGTATGCCAAGATTTGAACAAAGTGTGTATGATATTACTTTACCAGTCGAAGATGTGTACTCATCTGGTCAGCTAGTTCATGCAATCGCTCCAAATGATATTGTGACGATTAACGCAAACGGAAAGGCAACGCTGTGTACAAGCGCAAATATCCCGTTTGGGGTTGTAGTTGATAGGATCCCGGAAAGCTCGGTTGCGGCAATAAGGGTTTTAGGCGTTGCCGAGTGTATCGCGGGTGGTTCTATCACGGCTGGAAACACCGTTGGCGCCAATGATGATGGTAAGGCGGTGGCGGTTACAAGCGGTCCTGCTTTCGGAATTGCCTTGAATAGTGCAACCGCTGGACAAGTAGTAAAAGTGTTGATGACCGGGGTATTTGTTATCCCGAGCGTCTAAAAGTGATTATTAATAATGAGTAAGGAGGGTGGTTTGAATGCCAAGACCAACTGCAGAGCAGATTAAGTTTGACAAGCTGTTAACTGATATCAGCTTAGGTTATAAGAACGAAAACTATATTGCGGACAAAATCTTTCCTGTGATCAAAACCGATCAAAGAGCGGGGATAGTGATAGAGTACTCTCCCGAGGATTGGTTTAGAGATGATGTTCAACTTAGAGCGCCGGGTACAAAAAGCGTTGGCGGCGGGTTTGAAATAAGAGAAGGACCTCATTATTTTTGTGAACATTATTCAATTAGAAAAGAAATACCGGACGAGTACCGCGCTATGGCTGAGGAACCGATTAACCTTGACAGGGACGCGGTTGAATGGGTTACAGATAAGTTGATGCTGAAACGAGAAGTTTTGTTTGCAAGTAAATTCTTCAAACAAGGTGTATGGGGTATAGATACGTCACCGACAAACGAATGGAGTGATTATGCAACGTCTACGCCGTTGAATGATTTGGATAGGTGGAGAAGGCAAGTTAAATTGCAGATTGGTCGCAAACCAAACACGTTAGTTTTAGCGGAAGATGTATGGGAATATGTAAAATGGCACCCGACCTTGCTTGAACTAATCAAATACACGCAAAAAGGAGTTGTCCCACCAGACCTCTTTGCGTCTATCGTTGAGCTAAAACAGGTACTCATAGGAAGCGCCGTGGTTTTCGACGAATCAACAGGAGAGCTTAAAGACGTGTTTTCAAACGGCGCTCTATTGATATACGTACCGGAAAGACCAGGGCTTATGCAACCTGCTGCTGGTTACACCTTCGTATGGACTATTGTCCCCGACGCGCTCCAATACATCAAGAGGATGAGAGACGAGGAAAGAGAAGTTGACATCATTGAAGGTAACAGTTATTTTGATCAAAAAATGTTGTCAAGGGATGCAGGTCTTTTTGCTCATACGTTGATTGCATAATTCTAATCGTTTTTCTAACCGCGGTGGTTTGACTTGCCACCGCGGTATTTAGGGGTGATGTTGTTGAAAGGGAAAAAGGTTGTTGCTCAAAGAGCCTTTGTTTACAATAAAAAACAGGTGATGATTGGACAAATATTTGAACTCGGTGGTTTTGAAAATGACGCGTTGCTGTTAAGGTTGAAATATGTAATACCTTTTAAGAAAACGATGTCGATATTCAAATGTGATAGGTGTGGAGCCGAATTTGTTTCGCAGGCGTACCGAGATATCCATACAAAAACTATGCACATTGCCAATGAGGTTGAGAAAAAAGAGGTCTTAAAAAAACAATTAGCGGGTTTAATGATCTAGAAAGGGTTGACGGGTTATGTGGACTTATGACCCCCTTTTAAGCACCTTGAAAGATAAGGTGAGGTTCATCGTCGGGGATACAGATCAAAACAACCCTTTGGTTTCAGATTATGAAATACTTTACGCCTTGAGCGTGAAAGGTCAAAATCCTATATGTGCCGCTTCTCTTATAGCTTTTGCAATATCTGCAAAACTTTCGAAAGAGGCGGACAAAGCTATTGGAGATCTGAAAATCTCTTTATCTCAGCGGGCGCAAAATTATTATCGCTTAGGTGAGACGTTGAAAAAAGAATGTAAGGACTTGAAGGTCGGTCTCCCTGTGTTTGAAGAGACGCCGCCAAAATTTAGTTCAGAGATGTTTACACACCCGAAAGCCGTGGGTGATGATGATGTGGAAACACTTTGATGATATAGCTCAGCTGAGTATAAGGCTTATACCTTTTATCGGGGTGAACAATTACGGTGAAAAAATATACGATCAGCCGAAAGAGGTTAGGGGTTATTTAACTCATACTTCAAAATCCGTTACGACAGATGAGGGTGAAGTGATAACTAGTACGATGCAATTGTTTTTGCCGCCGAGTGAATCGATAAAAGTAGGGGATATGATCGTTTTTCAAGGACAGAGTTACGTTGTTAAAGAAGTGAGTTATTATTTTGACGAATTAGGTGATTTGGCTTATAGCATAGCTTATCTGTAAGGTGGTATCAGATGGTTTCATTTCGTGCAACCATGAGGTTTAACGAGGCTTACCCGCCGCAACTAAGAACAGGGATAATGTCAGGGCTATGGCGGGCGGCAACCGTAGTCAAGTACTCTGCTCAGGCGCACGCTCCCGTTTTGTACGGTACATTACGAGCAAGCGCAGTGGTATCTACCGATTTACCATCAGTTAATGAAATATACGGTAAGTTAAAACCAGAAATGCTCAGGTTTAAAAGCAATCGAGGGGTATACGTGAGAGATTTGCCGGGTATGGCTTCTTTAACGATACCGCAGATGTATAACTCGCTTGTTCAACAGCAAGAACCAGCTCGTATAAGCGAAAACACGGTTTACGTGTCTTTTAACACACCATACGCTGAGCTTCAACACAAACGTCATCGAACCCGCTCGTTGTATCTTAGTACACCGTTTGAAACCTTAAAGGCAAAAATACCGTCTATAACAATAGAAACACTCAGAGAAAGAAGGTTGGTTCGATGAGACTTGAAGGTCTTATCGAGTTGTTGGAGAATAATGATATAGGTACCTTGGGTGAAGATATTTTCATAGGTTACATGCCAGACAGCCCTAATGATGCTGTCATGGTTACAACGTATGCAGGACGACCCCCGAGGATAGGCGCGCCGCTTGAGTATCCTAACATCAGAATCTATGTGAGGTCGGACAGTTATGAGGTCGCCCGCGATAAGATTGAAACCATTTATAGGCTTTTACACGGTGTTGCCAATCAGTTTTTGGGGAACGAGTGGGTCTTATTAATACGAGCTTCCGGAGCGCCTGAGGTTTATGCAAAGGATGAAAAAAATAGGTGGATATTTTTCCAGGATTATCAGGCGATAATACAAAGCGTGTAGTTATTTGTAAAAAATCTTTTAGGAGGTGTTAAGAATGCCAGATCAAACCTTTTCTCTCGGTTTGGGGACAAAGGTTGAATACGCCACCGTTGAAACTGGTCCTTTCACTGAGGTAAAGTACGTCACCGATGTAACTGGTTTGAGTACCGGTGAGCAGCCGAAAGTAGATGTAACTAATTATAGCTCCTCAGCGAGGGAGTACATCCCCGGACTCCCTGATGTTAGGGAAATCACCGTTTCCGGTTATTGGGCAGGGGATACAAATCAGCAAGCTATATGGAATTATGCA
>FWWL01005646.1_pt1 | contig 19180 bp, 27 predicted proteins | sample 2228331 | NCBI WGS metagenome assembly FWWL01 (sample SAMEA103939775, study PRJEB20133) | metagenome | reverse complement strand
TCGGCCTGGCCGGAACCGGGAGTTTGCCCGCCCGGAACCACCGCCAGGCGGTGAGATAACTGATTCCCTGACAACGGGCCCACTCAGAGAGCTTCATGGCTGATATAAGAGATAACAAAAACGATGGCTGTTGTCAACCCCTGGGGGGGACGGTGAGGGTGGAAGGGATAAGGGGGCGGTCAGTGGGATCTTAGTGGCGATGGGTGAGAATGATGGGGATGGAGTGGAGGAGGAAGTGTTCCCCTTCTCCACCACGCATCCGGTGATCGGAACGCATAAGAGCACCCACCTCAGACTCCCAATGCACCGCAGAGCCATAGGCTTTCTCCTGGCTACCAGCTCAGCCATTGATACTGAGAGATGTTGATATATAAACCTCCACCGTTTCCAAAATATCGCACATAATGGGGCTCTACACTCTGACCTCCGTAAATCCCGCCGTAAGTGCTATTCAAGTAAGCGTTCAAATAGAGACCCTGATGGAGGTGCGTGGACCAATATCCATCCTGATAGTATCCACTTCCCCCTGCATATCCGATCACGGTGCTGCTCCCCACGTTCTGACCAACCGATACGTTAATATTGCGCAAATGAGCGGCCATACCCCAATAGCCATCTCCCAAGTCTATGATCACCACTCGCCCCAGGCCAGCCCATCCACCCCCAGCCCAGCTTGCGTAGAGCACTCGGCCCGGGGCTGGGGGATACACTATATCCCACAACTTAAGTCGGAAATCTAGCGCGTGATAATCATTTAAGCCATTCATCCGGTTGCAATATTGATGCAATCCCTCTCCGTAATAGGAAGGCCCCGCGCGTAACCAGCCTTGCGGCCAACCGTTATCGCCATTAGCGGTTGAGAGCCAGGGGGTCTGGAGGAATTTCGAAGCCGGCCAATCCGCGCAGCCAGGTGCGGACATCGGTTCTATATCATTACCAATTTGAGAAGGCCAAGTTCCTCCGGGGAACGAGCAGTGGGCGCAAAAGATAAGGACGTGAGCATGTCACGGCCTTCGGTCTTCTCTTCCGGGTAGATGATCTCATAGAGCCTCCCATAAGCGACCAGGTAAATATATGTGCTGGGGTCTATGCCTGGCACACTGGTCATCATCATCCCTTGATGGAGTCCAATACGAATCGGCTGAGGAAACAGGTTGAACTCCGGGAAAGCCTGAACGAATTCTTTCACGCGCCGCTCAATTTGGGTTGCCATATCACGATAGCGCCAAGCTACACGCAGAAGCATGCGTCCCTCTGAACCAACTACAGTAAACCCGAAGGCATCAGATAAGTACTGATCTTCAACGATTCGAGATTGAGGAGGCAGTTTCTGTAAATAGACGCCGATAACGTCATTTCTATAGGCAGTATCACCATCATTTTTTACATTATATGATAGAATATCGTCAGACATGGCGAGTACCAATATCAAAATTAACATTAAAACCATCGGTGCAGAAAAATATTTTGTTTTCCCCATTTTTCCCTCCTTGTCGGTCGGGGACCAGATGCGAGCGATTCGAAAGTTCCCTCCCAGCGCTCAGCGGACTCTTGCTTGAGTCATCCTTACTATTCGAGCCTCCAGAAAGGGGACCCAGGGTTGACAAGCATCTTCTTGCCGGTTACGACATCCGCATGCCTTTGGGTGGGAAGCTCATAGATCTCCACGGAAACAGTATCAACCATATAGATAAGGTCATTGGCCAGCCAATGAAGAAACAAGAACCGCCAACGGGTTACGCTTCAGCGGCGCAAGCGGAGCGAGCGTCCGCTGGAAGCACATGTTAGCCCGCCCTGAGAAATAAGACACCGCTTGATCCTCCTGCTTAACAGGTATTCTTGAATAAGCACCACAAGGTGGGAGGAAGAAATAGTGGCCAGAAAAGGGCCGGAAGGACAAAACCAAACAAGAAAGCTCCTAATCGCTCACCTAACGAAAGCCCTGGAGCCCATATTGGTATGGGAGGTGGGTCATTTGGGTCCGCTTTAATCTGAACATAGATCCCATAAGCAAAGCCAATTATGAAATAAACGGCCACAATGATTAAGGTAGGTTTAAGCAGCGCTCTTTTCATAGCGTGGTTCCTCCTCAGAATTCAAGAGCACCCAGAGCGTTTCTTTCAGATGCCCAAGATGCTATTTAGAGCGGATTAATAGGTCATGTGCCACCAGAAAACATATGCGTCCCAATACCAATACGGCCACCATGAAGGCCATGAGCCTTTGTAAACTTCAGGATTAGGCTCTCCGTATTGGATAGTAAAGTGCGAACTCCCTGCCGCAGTACGTCCCTGGTCACGGAAACCAGGGGATGGGCAGTAACCATACGGTCCATAATAACCCCTGTCTCTTGTAAAGTCGTTGGGACAGTCGTATGGGGGTAATTGCCCACAAGCATACCAGGCTGTGTAGTGAAAGCCCCAACTGATTAGAGTCGCGGCTGGATCAGCATATGGACAGTATGTATATCGAGGGGGTGTATAGTTGGGCACAGGATTACTGAAGGTCCCACAAGCGTGAATTCCAAGGGGACCAGGGCCATTAGAGCCCTGGCGAGAATAGGCTTCGCGAGAAGCCTTCTCAAAGAATTCTCGCAACCTTGGATACCGTTCGAGAGCCAATGATATTGTTCGTACATCCGTCACACCTTCAAGGGATGATACTTTGACTAACTCGTTGTGAAAAACTACCATCTCCTCTGCCAAAAGGATGACCGATTCTGAGAAGCCAGCTTGCACAGCGGAGCGTATGTCAAAGACTGCGATCCCGTCGCTGGCAAAGCGGATATAGGGAGTTAGGTCCATTAGCGCTCTGTTGATCTGGTCAATCTCCTGCAAAGCCGAGCCAGCAGTTGTTGGTGAAGCGATCACCGAGACCAAAATCATTATCAGCGTGAACACTACAAATGCCCAAAATTTAATTTTACGCATTTTGCATCTCTTTTAATCGGAAGACCACCTGGTTCCCCAGATGACACTTCCAGTCTATCTTCTCTCGCGCCTTTTGTCAACGTGGAAATCCACATAATGAAAACTGTGGGTTTCCACAGGATATTTTTCACCTCATCTAATCATTCAATCGCACAATTTATATTCTTTCACCCACAATGCGGCCTCCACTTCAGCAGAGTTCCCTTAGACGCAGTCATCTGCCAACCAATGGCCCGATCCCTGTTGTGTTGTCTCCATCCACCCTCGCAGAAGCATAACTCCACTATAAGCGCTCAGTGCCAGCCTCTCCACCCGCAGGCTCGACCCATTGATTGCCTGCGCGATTCCCATAGAATCCCTGATGGCTGGGCGAGTAGCTTTCCATTTGATTTCAGGCGAAGCCGCACGGTCATGGTTGGCTGGGGTGGTCAAAGGGGTCGGCATCCATGGGGCCAGGCCACCCCTTGACGGGACAGTTCGCGCGCCAAAATCTCTCGCAGCGTCGTTCCCACAGGACAAAACTCCATCCGCTCACTTCCGGGCCGATCAATGCCCACCAAGTTTTCTTCTTGATAGTAGTGAACCGAGGCGATCATCCATTGGCTACGTGCTGGATCGGACGGAAGGATCTCGCTGCGGCTGTAGAGATATAGGGCGATCCCGTAGCCGCGCTCCGGGCGCGGGGTGGGCAAGGCCGTGGCGCAGCGCTGGGATGTGGCGGTCAGCAACGTGGTGGTGATCTCGTGCAGGGTCGTTGAGTTCGTGATCACGATGCGATGCTTCTCCACTGGCACGCCCGATTTCGTGAGATCAGAGATGACGACTTCGATCGCCCGGGTCTCGGTGAGAACGCGTGAGGGTTCCCAAAAGATGTGGCCGGCCGGCATGGGGGAGGGGGTCGGGGGTGGGGGCTCGGCCATCGGGGTGGCCCAACAACTTGCGAGGAGGAGCGCTGTGCTGATCCGCCCAAGTATTCGCCCAATGGATATCTGATGCAGTTGCATCATTGGTTGTCTCCTATTTCTTTCTTACTTGGAGAAGAAAGGACAAGGATTTGTCTAAGCCTTGTCCCTTGTTCTTGTGTATTGTGTTGGGTTACTCACACTATCCAGATAGCCAGTCCAAATACAGCCACCAGTAAGGTGAAGGTACCACAATACCCTGGAGATCAGTTATGCCAGAGGCCTTTATCTCTTGGAGAGCAAAATAGGCAGTCACGTCTACCAAGTAGATCTGCAGCGCTTTCAGCAAGATCTGGAGCGCATCCCTTCGGCTGAGGATCCCCTCAATCACCATCACGCCGTGAAATCGAATCTTCTTTTCTTCCCAGATGGATCGCAGTGCTCCTAGACGGATAGTGGAGTCAATGCCTTGGGACTGGTAGGCAGTGATGACAAACAATAACAGTCCTAATAGACTCGCGATTTTCAGGTATCCTATTTCACACTCCCCAGTGGTGTAATGGTAAAGGCAAGGCGTCACGCTTTTCAACATTTAGTAGCCCAACGGATTGCGCATCAGCCGACAGCGCCTTCGACACTGTGGCTGATGCGCAGGTTGGGCAGGCCATGTTCCCCACGCGACCCCGGAAGGGGGCAAAGCACCCTACCGCAACGCCGGGGACAACTGCCCCGCACCCCTTCCTGCCCCCGAGAACCCCGCGATGCCCGCCTTTCCGTGGGACGGGCCGGAGGAGGCCCCGCCCCCTACAGCCCGTGCTGGCCCTGGCCGGGAAGGACGCCCCCATCGCCCATCCGCCCGCTGCAGGGAGCGATCCCCGCATCCCCCTCAGCCCCCCAGGGCTCTGCGGGCACGCGCCGGGGGGATGGAGCACGGGGGTGAGGCAGACGCCCGGAAGGCTCCTCCAGGGGAAGCCCGATGGCGGGCCGACCGCCCCCCCGAAACCCTGGCCTGGCGGTGCGGTTCGGCCTGCTCGCCGGCCGGATGATCCCGCCCGCACTCCCTGCCCCCGGCCGGACGGATGTGTCCCCGCGCGGCCGATGCCCACGGCCCGGAGCATCGGGGTTTTAGAATTTCATTCGGGCTTTCCCGCCCGCCCAACGGCTTGCGCTTGAGCGGCAGCGCCGAAGGCGCTGTCCGCTCCAAACGCGGGTTGGGCGGCTGATAAGCATAATTGAAATTACGGATGAACCGACAGTATCTCGTTCCCTGCGATATACCATCTTCCGTCTTTCTTTATAAGGGTCATCTTATTTGTTCTTGGCCCGTCGTCAAATATAGCAATAGCTACATCCCCATCAATGGAAATCGAAAAGAATTCTAACCAAATCTCTGAGACAGGCCCTTGAGCGCGGGGCATAGCAATCCGTCCGCTACTATCTACTATTAAAGATATCTCTTCTTGAGTTAATGACCTACCCTCAGCTTGGGCTTTCGATTGAAGCGCCTCTATTTTCAATGCTCCACTCTCCCACCATTTGTAATAGGCCAGTTTATAATCAAGGTATCCTGCTGATGTCAAATCTCTCCCCAACACCTCTTCTACAAACTGTAAGGTGGATGCATCGAGCTTCCCACCCCGTGGATCATTGATGAAAACTGTCGCAAATTCAGTCGTGTCAAATGTGCGGGCAGCTCTCTCTTCAATCTCATAGGCTTTTCTAATAGTTTGTCGGATTGCCTCTACATCGGGAGAGATGGGTATATTGTGTCGAATTGTCTCCCTCGACCACTTAGGTAACGAACCGCTATCAAAGGCAAGGGCACCAAAGGCAACTAAGAAGATAATTGTAATAATCAGCACCTTTTTCATTTTTGCCTCCTATTACCATTTCACATGAATCGACCAGCGTCCTATTGATCCAGGAAGCCGGTAATCCCAAGCTACATGCCAACGATCCACACAATGCTGATTGATGAGAAGAGTATACGTCTGAGATGGTATCGGATAGTTCGTGCCACAACCATCAGTGTAGTCTGCTTGGTTCGTGCTTGTGTAACCATAACCCACTACCACTCTCCCATGGTCGGGTTTCCCATCAGGAGGACCGCTGGGATTGTCATTGTTTCTTAGGTCTATTAGAAAGAAATCGCCTGCCTGAAGTTGGGTAGGCCATGAACGATATTCAAATTCAGCTGCTTGGTATTGGGCTACATACATATTCAGCCAATCAGCGGCGCTCCAGGTTTTCGAATTCTCGAACCACCACAAGACTTTTCTATACCACCACTCATAGATGCTGTCTTTATTCCAATTTCCTGTGCGCAGGGGATACCCTCCATTATGGAGAACTTGTGAAATATAGTTTGTACAATCGTTACAGCCACAACCACTCCCGTAATTGGGATAAGTCCCATTTCTTCCATGTGCCCAAGTATTGGCGTAATTTACAGCTGCACTCCGATTGTAACTTCCTGCACTCGCTTGGTTGATCACTGAGACCAACAATACAAGGACCAACAATACAAGCACAGCAAACACAGATAAGGTCAAAGTTTTTTTAGAATTCATGATGGGCCTCCCACATTGACTTTGGATTCAGCCGTCCAACGGCGGAGTTGAGTGGCGGGGCGGCCCATGCAACGGGCACACTAACGGAAGATCAGGTAATTTGCTCAACCAACTGCGCAAGCCGTCCAAGCGCGCACCTCTGTGCCATGAGTGTATCTTAGTCGCCCATTGGAAGGTGCACCTGGCAGGTAACCATCATATTCCCTGTCAAACCAGGCCAGGACAGGGACAGTGATACTTCCTACCAAAATCATTATCAGCGCGAACACCACGCATGTTAAAAATTTAATTTTACGCATTTTGCACCTCCTTCAATCGGGTTGCTCACCGGCTTCCCAGATGACACTTTCAGTCTATCTTCTCTCGCGCCTCTTGTCAACGCGGAAATCCACAGGATGAAAACTGTGGGTTTCCAAAGGTCGTTTTCACCCTATCTAACCATTCAATCGCACAACTTATGCTCTTTCACCCACACGGCGGCCTCCACCCACGAACTCAACCTGAGTTTGCTCAAGATATTGCTCATATGAAACTCTATGGTTCGGTCAACTTCAATGTGTGGGCGATTTCCGAATCGCTCTCCCCCTTCGCCACCAGCGCCAGCGCTTCCCCCTCGCGTTCAGTGAGCATTGGCCATCGCTGTTTGACTTCCTCCACCTCGGGAGCCTGCTCCAGCAGCCCCCGCAGCCCCAGTCGCAGGGCCGGATGGTCATCCGCCAGCAGGATCCGGATCCCCGCTTCCATCCGCGCCCCTCCGAGGAAGGATCCCTGGCGGGTTCTCTGCGGGGCTAAACGTCCCAGGCCGCCCATCCGGCCGAACGGACGCCGCCCCGCTTACAGCTGTTTAGAAGAGATCTAAGCCCAGATCCTCCATATCCCAGTAAGGGGAGCCTCCCGCAAACTGGATCTCATCCAGCCTGACCTTCCACCCCCGCGATTGAAGGATCTGATGAGCCAGGGTGACACTGACATCCACCAGGAAGACCTTTGGGTGGGCGAGCAGGCGCCGATACCCTTCCTGGTAGACGATTCCTTGCGTCTCAAAGAACCCTTTAAGCTCCGCCCTCCCGCCGGAGGCCTGTTCGATCCCCTCGATCGCGGTGCTCAGCATCCCGGCGGGGATCCGTTCGTTCGCGCTGGGTTGGCCGCCGATGGTGGCTCGAGCTCCCCGCCCATCGATCACCCGGATGCGATACTTGGTCACGTGCATTTCGCTTTCCGCTATGAGTTGGGTGAATTCTTCGGGGGAGAGGGGCCAGCGGAACGTGATCACCATGTAAAGGGGATGGACCCCCTGGCGAAGCAAGGGCTCGCCCTGTCTACGGCTCTCAGCGGCATAGGCCTGGATGCCGGAAATAGATTCTTCCTATGTGACCCACACGAAGAAGCTTCCCACATCATCCCGGTTCACCACGTATCGGAAACCGTCCAGTCGCATATCTGCGATCGGTGAGTCGCCTTCGGCATGAGGCGGCTGGGTGCCCATCCCCCTTTGGATCATGCCATCCAGATATCCCTCATAAGGAGAGATGGGGTTGAGATCTGGATACCCTCGCCAGTATGTGTGAACTTGCCAGGCAAAAGCAAGACCAGCAAGGGCAAAACGGCCGTGAAAACTAAAAGCGGCAGCATCCTCAATATCGCCGACGCGTGTGCGTGACAGCCTGTGCCGCCCATCTGGAGAACGACCAACGATCTCGAAGTTGTCTGCTCGGAAACCCGTCTCCCGAACCTCGGCATGGAGGGAAAGGGATCATCGGACATCTTTGACCAGCGCGCGAGCCACGTGATGGAGCACTTGCTGCCCGATCGCTCGGCTGGCTTCCACATCGGTCAGATCCCGACCGCAGTAGTTCTGGAGGATCTCCAGATACTTTTGGGCCAGCTCCGCCTCCGACGCGAAGGGGCCGGCGGCGATGATGTCCTTCAGGAAGATGGGGACGGCCCCCTCGATGGAAACGTGGGCGAGATAGGGGCCGGACTGTAGCCACAGGATGTGGGTGGGGAACCCCTCGCTATTGATTCCATACCACAGGCGCCAGGCGATGGCGTGATGCTCCAGCAACCTGGCGACCTCTGGATCCAGCTGGGAAGGCTGTTCCGACAACCATTTCGTGCTTTGTGGGTTGGGGAGGTTCTGCAGGGCGGCACGGGCGGCTGCTGGCGAAGGAAACCGATACGACTGGCTCACGATTCCTACGGAGTATTGGCCGGGCACCGAGATCGCCATGGCAGTTGTGTAGCCTTCTTCCCAGCCGTTCAGGAAGGGGATGGTTGCTGGACTTCCCTTTTCAAGGGGGCTTGCTGGAACGAGTACGGTGACGGTGATTGTACTGATTGCACCCCAATTGGCGAACACCTTTCCCCAGCCGGCGAGATCTTCGGGTGCAACCAGGAGGGGGATTGGCTTTTGGGGCGGGTGGGTGGCCTGTGCCCCTTGCGGTGCGGTCAGGCGGGCGAGCAGGATCCCCCCGATCCCCATCAAGGAGAGGATCATCGCCCTACGCCATAGACCTCGGAATCCTTCGGACAGCCTCATGGTGCCCTCCATTAGAGATTGTTCAACAATTTATTCGCAGCACCCCTTTAGTTGCTCCATACTGTTGCCGAGTAGTTAGATATATTTTGTGAGTCGAAAAAGAAGCCACAAATTAAGAAACTTTTAGGAACCCCTAACTTGCTTTGTGGATACCGTAACCACCAAGTCCAGTTCCAGATGCATCCATGGGTGCTACAGCATGTGACCATATCACCACCTGGGCCGTGGAAGTGAGGATCAAATCCATATGGTTCATTCCAAACAGCTAACTTGTGCTCTTCTCCATTGACGTAAACGGTTTCCCAATGGTCGGCTCGAGCGGAGATCCAATAAGTAGGACTCGGTGGCGAAAATAGTTCCCAAGCCCTCGCGGCAGGTATGACGCTTAATAACAGCGCCAACAAAATAAACACCAAAATAAGTTTGACATTACGCACCAGAAACCTCCTGCCGATCGTGATAATATATTTTGAATAGAAACTCCGATTTCATGTCAAGCTTTGGCTGGCGTATATGTTGCGCCTTTGGATCGTGAGGTAATTTCTCATCGTGCCGGTGCCCTCCTTTCCATGCCGTTCCTCTCAACTTGATCCTATCCTCTCCTGCCGCTCTTGTCAACGTGGGAATCCACAGGATGAAAACTGTGGATTCCCACAGGTCGGTTTCCGCATCATTTCGCCGCTTAATCATACAACTTATGTTCCTTCACCCACAACGCGACCTCCACCCGGGAACTTAACTGGAGTTTGCTCAGGATGTGGCTCATGTGGAACTCCACCGTTCGTTCGGTTAACTTCAACGCCCGGGCGATTTCCGCATTGCTCTTCCCCTGGGCCACCCACGCCAGGACTTCCCGCTCGCGTTCGGTCAGCCGCTGCCATCGCTGCTCGACTTCCTCCCACCAGCGATGGGCGCGGGCGATCTGGTCCGCCGTCCACAGGGAGGCTCCCCGGGCCACCGCGCGCACCGCTGCCGCGATGGCGCCCGGGGGTTCACTTTTGAGCAAATACCCCAACGCCCCGGCGGCCCACATCCCCCACAGATACCGCGCCTCATCGTAGGCGCTCAGCGCCAGCACCCGCACCGGCAGCCCCCGCTGCCGGATCTCCCACGCCACCCGGATCCCGTCCTTTTTCGGCAGTCGGCAATCCAGCACGGCCACGTCCGGGGGGAGGGCTTCGATCTGCGCCAGCGCCTGTTCGCCGTCCTCGGCCTCGACGATCTCCTCCACCTCGGGAGCCTGCTCCAGCAGCACCCGCAACCCCAGTCGCAGGGCCGGATGGTCATCCGCCAGCAGGATCCGGATCCCCGCTTCCATCCGCATCCCTCCGAGAAAAGATCTCGACGGAGAGCATCCGCGCGGCGGTCTCGATCTGGGAGAAGAGGACGGCGCCCGTGTGCGGGTCTAGGCCGATGCGCGCCGGCCATCGCCCGATGGCTCCGATCACGAGGACCACCTCCCGGCCCTCCCAACGATCCAGGGCGAAGTGGAACCCCTGCCGGCTCGGGGCCTCGGAGGCCGTGAAATCGGGCTGAACGGCCCGGGCGATCGCCAGGGCGTTGGGCGAATCCAGATCCCGAGGCCGGAAGAGGGGGCGGAAGCGGGAGGAGGGCCGGGCGGCCTGGCTCACGATCCGGCCATCCACCATGTGCACCCACCGAGCGCCATCCCGGCCGACCAGCACGGCCGACCAGCCGCGCCGGCGTCCGTCCTGCCCGGCGGTGGGGTTGTCCCCTTCCACATCGGTGCTTTGCAGGAACGCGATGGCCGCCTCGGCGGGCCGGGTCTTGCCCCAGGCCGCCAGCGCATCCCAGGCCTCCAGGAGGGTCATCCCGCGCGGCGGGCTTTCCGGGGCGGCGGCGGCGGCGCCTCCCGAGATCGGCTGGGCCGAGGCGGACGGTTGGCAACCGGCCCCGAGGCCCGAACCGATGGCCACCAGCCCCCCTAATATCCACCCCACCATCCGCTTCTCGATTCCCCGCATCGGTGCTCCTCAGATTCGATCCTCAATACCCAGCCGGGTGAGCGCCCGGCTTGACCGGCTGGAGTCTGGGTTCATCGGCAGGCCCGTGAGGAGGGGGGACGGTCCGGACCCCGTTGGGGATCGCGCGGGAGGCTTTCCCGTGCCGGGTTCGAGCGAGATCGACGGCCACCCGCCTGCCCCTCGTGCCCGCACCGGGCGTCCCGCCATGCGCATCCCGATTCAAAACACCGTTCGCCTCCAGAACGTTTCGACCTCCCCCGAGCGTCCATGCCCGTGGGTTCTTCCGCAGGCCCGGTGATATGGGGGCGAGCGCCCTGGACGGCCACGCCGGGGGCGAAATCCGCATATCAGCGCGCGGCGGGATTTTTCCCTCTGATCTACCCGCGAGATCCCTCCACGGTTGGGGGGCAATGGGCGGTCTGCGGGATCATCGGGTCACCCTACCTCTCGGCGGTCCGTCGCGAACGGCTCCCGCTCGAAGTCCTCCGCATCCCGAAGGGACGTCCTGGATCCTCTTCGGTCGGGGACCGAGCCGTGAACGGTTTCCAGCCCATCGGGGTCAGGAACCGGGCTCTGGATCGTTGTGAGATGGATCTCGTCACTCTTTGGGTTTCGCGAATGGAGACCCGACCGCCCGCTCCACGGCGATGGGCAGCAATGTTTTGAAGAGTTGTTGCCCCGAATTGTTGTCGAAGTGGAGGTCCCAGTTGACGACGACCATACTCATCAGCAGTCTCCCCGAGAGACCAAAGAACCAGTATTCGATCCCACGAGGCTCTTGGACTTCAACGATCCATCCTCGCACCCCATAGAACGAGCGCTCCCACTGACTGAGGATGCGATTCGGTTCGCGATTTATCAGGGTCCGTGGAAGCGACTCGATGAGTTGCTCATAGCTGGCCCTGGCTTGCTCCTCGCTTGGGTAGCGATAGAGACTTTCGATCACTGCTTTGGCATAGGGGTAGGTGTAGATTAGAAAGTAGACCCCCGTCCTTTCCGAATCGCCCAGGGGCAACCCGATGAACTCCGCCATCTTCCGGGCCTGTTCGGCGCTCTGTTCCACCGCCTCGCATCCGAGCCCGCAGTTGGGCACGTCGCCGATCCGCACCAGGAGATCCGTGAGGGGTGGCAGGGGCGAAGGGGTTCCCGAAGGTTCTTTTTGGGACTCAACCATTCGCTCCACGGCGATGGACAGCAAGGCTTCAAAGTCCTTAAAGAATTGCGGCTCCAGTTCGCCGATGAGACTGAAATCTGCGTTGCGGACCCCCATCACGATCAGCAGTCTCCCCGAGAGCCCCAGGAACCAGTAGGCCGTCCCATGAGGCTCTCGGACTTCAATGATCCGGCCTTGGACTCCGCCGGATGACCACTCCGATTGGTTGATGATGTCATTCGGTTCACGATTCAAGGGAGCGAGCGGGAGCCTCTCGATCAGCCGTTCGTAGTGGGCCCGGGCCTCTTCCTCGCTCGGGTAGCGGTAGAGGCTCTCCACCACGGCTTGGGGGTGCGGATCGCTGTGGACCAGGAAGAAGACCCCGGCCCCTTCCACGTTGTCCCAGGGCAGCCCGATGAGTTCCGCTGTGTCCATGGCCCTGGCCGCGTTTCGTTCCATCTCCTCGCATCGGAGCCCGCAATCGGGCACGTCGCCGATCCGCACCAGGAGATCCGTGAGGGGCGGCGGTGGGGTTGCGGGGGAAGGCCCTCGGCTGGCCCGCCATATCCCGCCCCACACCCCGCTCAGGAACAGGAGAGCGATTCCGACCCGAATGAAATTCCTTTTGATTCTCCACCCCATAGGTCTGATCGAATCCGACCTCGAGTTGAGTCGTTGCCGACCTTCCGGCGTGGAGGATATGCCTATCCCAGGGCCGTGATACGGCTGCTCGCGACCGCAGGGCCGGACCGCCTTTGGCCGAGGCGGGATCGGCGGACCGGAGTAGGATCTCCCTCGCCCCAACCCAGCGGCAGATTCACGGGTGAAGGGGGAGGTCCGCTGCCCATGCCTGCAGGAGTTCCTCTGTCTCCACGCCGCCGGCTTCCACCACGGCCATTGTCCCCCCGGCCTCCAGCACCAGCCAACGGCTTCCCAAGACCGGGTTCTCCCCCAGCCACCCCGTCCATTCCTGCCCGGCGATCCCCACGCGCACCGGCCGGCTGGCCGTCCACAGCAAGGGGCATCGAGGAAGGACGGAGCGCATGGGCGTCGCCTCGCCCTGCACAACCCGCAGCCAGGCGCCTCCCGGGCCGCGATACTCCTGAACCAACCTGCGGCCGGCGAGCCCCAGCCGCTCCACGCAAGGGAGCCCGGGGGCATCCGGCGTTCCCTCCGGATAAGCGCTCACGCTCTCCAGCGTCCAGCCGGCCTGCTCCCAACGCAGCAGTGGGAAGGGGAGCGGGCACGGGCCTCCTCCCGGCTGCGCAGGAACCGAGCGAGAGGCTGCCCGGTCAGGGCGGCAGCCGACGGTCAGGCGGGCGTTCGCCAACGGAAGGCTTCCTCCGGCGCCTGCCCAGGCGGGTCGTGGCGGATCCCCTCCAGCGCTTCATATCGGGCCAGGGTCACCGATCCGTCCGCCCCCAGGATCTCCCATCCCGTCCCCACCACCGATCCGTCGGCGGGGTCCTGATCCGCGCGCCAGCGATCGGCCACGGGGTGTAAATCCGCGAGGAAGGGAGACGACATCTGGAGCAGCGCCTCCGGAATGGAAGGCAGGCGAGGGAACCGGCGGCGCCAGGGGCCGACGAAGGCGCGGACGGCGCGGCCCTCGGGGGTTTGGGCCTCGAGGACGGATCCGGCCTCCCGGAGAAGCTGCTCCGCCACGGCCGCCCGCGGATCGCGGAACGTCCCGGGGGCGCTGTTCACGATGATCGCAGATCCTTCCAGGGGGAACCGCGTCTCATCCGTGCTGCCCGCGCCGAGGGTTTCCTGCCAGACGGTGCCATCGGGAAGCGTCCAGATCGAGTGCCAGCGGGCGATCCGGCCGCCCTCCCCCACTTCGATCCACGTCTCCCGGATGCGCACCGTGGGCCAGATCCAGGCGAAGGGGCGATGGTAGGGATCGGGGGGCTCGAGCCCGGCGGGCGGTGGGCGCTCGAATCCGCGGACGCGGAGGTAGATCGTCTCTCCGGGTTGCGGTGGCAGGGCCTGGGCGGCCAGGCGCTGGCCCCAGGCCCGGGCCGAAGCGGCCTGCCCCAGGGGCAGGCTGAGGAGCAGCGCGCTGACCAGGCCCACGATCCCGAGCCTTAACCCTCGTCGGATCCAACAGCCGGCCATAGTGACATTGTCCTGCTGGACCACATGCCTGACGGCTGCATCAGGAGGAGGCTCCCCAACGCAAGGGCGAAAGCCGCACTTCGTCGCAAATCCGTTGCAACTTTCCTCATCGCCGAAGGCGAGAGAATCCCCGTTTACGATGGGGCCTGCGGGGTCGGTGCCGCCCCCTCACAGGAGCTGCCCCCCCAGCATCCCCAGGTCCACCAGCGCCCTCTGGAACCCCAGCGAAATCAACCGGCGTATCGCATACCTCCCGCGAAAGCTTTGTCCATCCGATCTACCCGCGAGGCGGCCCCACGGTTGGGGGGAAAGGGGCGGCTCGCGCGATCGTCGGGCCGCCCATCCCTTGCGAGGAACACGACGATCTCCAGAATCCGTATTGGATCTCCTGATCCGAACGGCGATTCTTCTCCGATGGACGTCCACGGGGCCGATCAACGGTCCGTTGCGAATTTCTCCAGCCCGAAGTCCTCCATATACCAGAAAGGTCCCCCCGGACCCCCTTGGATCTGAAACCAAGCCGTGAACGCTTTCCAGTCCATGCGAGTCTTGTTTTGGAAGGCTGGGTTAAGATAAATCAGCGAGCCGGTCACATCCACCAGGAAGACGCGCGGGTCTTGGACCAGTTTCCGATATCCTTCAGCGCGGACCACCCCGCTGACCTCGAAAATCCCCTGGAGTTCGGCCTGATGGTTTTCGTGGGCTTGAATTCCTTCCATGGCCCTGTTGAGAGGTTCCGGGGGGATCAGCATCCCCCCCTCCGGAGCCCCGGAGATCGTCACCCGAGCCCCGTTTCGCCCCCGAACACGGATGAAGTAGCGCTTAACATCCAGCCCGCTTTGCTGGACCAGCGCTTCAAAGGTGCGGAGGTCGAGGGGGCGCCGGAACGTGATCCAGACGTATAGCTCGGTGACTCCCGAGGCGATCAGCTCCTGGCCGCGCATGCGGCTGGCTTCCGCGTAATGACGTAAAGCCTCCGGGCGGCTGGGATCATACATCACCACCCCAAATGGGGCGCCGCTGTCGTCCACATTGCCGATATATAGGATCGTCTGCTCGGCATCCAGATAGTCTCGGACGATGACCGAGCGCGCCTCGGAGGAGAGAGTGCGGCCCAGCCGCCAGACCATCATGGGAGCTGCCAACAGGGAAATGGCCAGTATCAGGAACTTGCCCTGGATTTTTGCGGGCATGGATTCGCTCACTCCTTTGGTTTCGCGAAGAGACCAAGTTCTTCCGGGGAACGAACAGTGGGTGCGAAAGATAAGGACTTTGGCATGTCACAGCCTCCGCTTTCCCGTTCTGGACAGATGATCTCATAGAGCCTCCCGTAAGCAACCAGATAAACATACGTGCTGGGATCTATGCCCGGGGCATTGGCGATCATCATCCCTTGATAGGGCCCGATGCGAATCGGACGAGGGGACAGGTTTAGCCCTGCGAAAGCCTGAACGAATCCCTTCACTCGTTGCCCTATTTGGGGTGCCCCCTCGCGATAGCGCCAAGCCACGCGCAGGCGTATTCGCCCTTCCGGATCAACTACAGTAAACCCATTTCCGGAGAACGGACTAGCCCGTTTCCAGGAAGCGCGTGTTAGCCCGCTCCGAGATAAGACGCCGCTCAACACTCCCGCTTAACAAGTATTCTTGAATAAGCACCACAAGGTGGGAGGAAGAAATAGCGGCCAGAAAAGGGCTGTAAGGCCAAAACCGATCAAGAAAGCTCCCAATCGCTCGCTCAATGAAAGTCCCGGCGCCCATATTGGTATGGGAGGTGGGTCATTCGGGTCCGCTTTAATCTGAACATAGATCCCATAAGCAAAGCCAATCATGAAATAAACAGCCACAATAATAAGGATGGCTTTAGGCAGTGCTCTTTTCATGGTGTGGTTTCTCCTCAAAGATGTTCTAAGTGCTCCGTATTCAAGAGCACCCGGAGCGTTTCTTTACTTGAGCAAATATCCCAACGCACCAGCGGCCCACATCTTCTGCAAGTAGCGATTGTCATCGTAGGCACTGAGGGCCAATACCCGCACTGGTAGACCACGCCGCTGGATTTCCAGCGCAATCCGAGTGCCTTCCATCCCCGGTAACCGGCAGTCCAGCACGGCCACATCTGGCATGAGCGCTTCAATCACTGCTAATGCCTCCTCACCGTCCTCTGCCTCCCCCACTACCTCCACATCGGGCGCCTGGTCCAACAGCACCCGCAACCCCAACCACAGGGTGAGGTGGTCATCGGCCAGCAGCAAGAGGCCGTTATCTCCGAGGAGATAACAGCCCCCACTAATTCAGCAGAGCTCTCCGCCCAGGACTCTTGTCGCTTTACACTACCAGTCGAGCAGCCAGAAGGGGGATTCAGAGCCTATAACTATCTTCCTGCCAGCCACTATATCCGCATGCCTCTGAGCGAGGAGTTCGCTGACCTCCACTGCAATGGTGTCAATCATATAGACGCGGTCCTCTGCCAGCCAGCGGCCCAATCCCCGTTCTGTTGTCTCCACCCACCCTCGCAGAAGCATGACTCCAAGGTCTCCAAAGTTTAGATCACAGACCGGTTGGTCAAGGTTGCCAATCGCGTCTATACACCATGCTCTACCTCCTTGAGAACTACGGCCGGCCATAAGGAAGTCTTGCACCTGAAAGCCCGTCTCTTTGACCAGGGAGCTCACCTCAGCGATGGGGATTGGACGGGCAAAGGTCACCTGCACCCATATGAGCTGTGGGTCTTTCCGAGCGAGAAGGGCATAGCTGCGCTTGATATTGGCTTCCCTATAGGCATGTATTGCCTTGTCACCGCCATGGAGGTAGTAAACGTTTACAAGAACCTCTCCGGTGTCTAACACCTCTCCCGAGTAGCGATAAGTCGTGGTCTCACCGTGGAAGATGGGTTTTCCTGCGTAGACCTCAGAGGGCTTCCTGAATAAGATTGCCGCCGATGCTACCATCAACGTCAATCCCAGAAACACGATGCCTGTCCAGAGTTTCTTGTTCTTCATGCTTAGACCTCTTAAAATTTTCAGCAGATAAGTGAACCTCGCCGTTCTAATTGACTAAGCCGGGTGGGTCGCTGTATTTCTTGTTAAACCATCGATCATATACTACTTTGCCGAGCCAGCTATCGCTCCAGGTCCAGTTATGTGTGAAACGGAGAGAAACTTGATCTTGCGCATTATTCACTTCCTGCGACTGAAATACTCACCGGCCTCGGTGGCACTTTCAGTCTACTACAAATCGGGTCCGTTATCACTGTGGAAATCCACAGTTTTCACCCTGTGGATTTCCACAGGTTGTTCTCACCTTGCCCAACCCCTCACTCGCACAACCTGTGCTCTTTGACCCACACTGCTGCCTCCACTCGCGAAGTCAACTCCAGCTTGCCCAAAATGTTGCCCACGTGAAACTCTATCGTCCGCTCCGTCATCTTCAGCGCCTGGGCAATCTCCTTGTTGCTTCGCCCCGCCACCAGTGCCAACACTTCCCGCTCCCGCTTGGTCAAGGTGGCCCATCGAGCCGCACATCCGCGATCGCCGGACGTCCTCCAGCATGAGGCAGCTGGATTGTCTATCCAACATTCATCGTAATCGGTGCTCGCGCTTCGCACAAGGGGATTTTCCGCAAAATTTTTTGCGGATTTCCACAAGGGGGGATGGCGGAGATCCCCAGGGGGTGAAGATGGGCGATCTCTTTGCCCGATGGAGGGGAGCAGGGATCTTTTCCAGTCGGGGCACCTCCCGGAGGGCTCCCGGCCGGCCTCGACCGGATGCCACCCGCCGGCATCTCAGCGGCGCGGGAAGGGGAGAAGGCCTCGTCCCTTCAAGGGGAAGACCCGGGAAGGCGGCCGCTTCCGGCCCGCCCCCTGGGCTCACGGGGGCGGTTCCGCTTCCGTCGGGGGCTGCGGCAGCCAGCCCCGCCGGATCGCTTCCCGCACCGCAGCGGTGCGGTTGTTCACCCCCAGCCGCCCGAAGATGCGGCCCAGGTGATGCTCCACGGTCCGGATGGAGATCCCCAGGTGCTTCGCGATCGCCGCGTTGGTCCACCCCTCAGCCACCCGCACCAGGATCTCCTGCTCCCGTCCCGTCAGCCCCTCGACCGCCCGCGCGGGGATCGCCTGCGCCCTCGCCAGCACCCCCGGGCTGAAGACGGCGACCCCCTGAGCCACGCTCCGCACCGCCGCGGCGATGGCCTCCAGCCCCTCATGCTTGATGAGATAGCCCTCCACGCCGATGGCCAGCGCCTCCCGGACAAGATCCTCGTCCTCGTAGGCGCTTAAGAGGAGGATACGGGTGGGAAGCCCGCGGCGTCGGATCTCGCGGGCCAGGGCCAGCCCGTCCCGGCGGGGGAGGCGGATGTCCAAGATGGCGATCTCCGGCTGAAGCTGTTCAAGCAGGGTGAGGGCGGTCTCGCCATCGCCCGCCTCGCCGATGACCTCGAAATCGGGAAGGGCGCTCAGGAGGGCCCGCAGGCCCAGCCGGAGCGGGGGATGGTCGTCGGCCAGCAGCACGCGGATGGGCATGGCACACACCTCCGTTCATCTTTTGAAATCGGGGCGGCGATCCGTCACGGCGCGCTGGCCAGCAGGGCCTCGAACTCCGCCGCCGCGTCCCGCAGGCGGCCTTTCCCCTGCCACAGGCTGAAATCCTCCCACTGAGGATCCGCATCCAGGAACCAGCAGAAGGCCTCCACCTGCGGCTCCTGCGCCACCAGCGACCACGCGGCCGTCAGCCAGCCCCGCGGGTAATTGTGCGCCGGAGCGGCGTCCCCATCGGGCGGGTAGGTATTGGACGAGGTGATGTAGACCGGCTGGCCGCGGGTGGAGGGATAGGCGTTCACGATCTCCAGCCAGTCGTAGAGAACCTGGAACCCGAGGCGCGCGCCCTCCGGGCCCCGCAGATCCAGCCGCGGCTCCTCGGCTTCCGGATGCCCGGCGGCCCGGGCGGCCTCCGGCCGCCCCGGCACGTGCAGGGCGAAGCCATCGGGCCCC
>FWWL01005645.1_pt1 | contig 19183 bp, 17 predicted proteins | sample 2228331 | NCBI WGS metagenome assembly FWWL01 (sample SAMEA103939775, study PRJEB20133) | metagenome | reverse complement strand
GGAAAGTATCCGCGCCTTCTTCTGGCCGATCAGATCCACCAGTCTCGTGGCCCGTTCCTTGAGGCGCACCTTTCCGATGCGGGGGAGCTTCACATGCCTTGGGGTGACGCCGATTTTCTTGCCTTCGTTAAAACGGGCCTTGTTGTCCGCAAGGTTCTTCTTGCGCTTGAAGCGGGGAAAACCCGCACGGCCGGCCCGCCAGTTGCGGAAGGCCCGCTCCAGATCCCGGAACGCTTCCTGCGGGGCACACCTGGAGACCTCCACCCACCAGGGGGCGTGTTCGCGTTTGTAGGCGTTCCACCGCTTGTGGAGATCGGCGGCGGAGGGAGTTCGCTCGCCTCGTTCCAGGGCTTCCCGACACCGGGCCAGGCCCCAGTTGTAGGCGTAGCGGGCGGCCCCCACGTGCTGGGCCAGCCGAATCCTCTGCTCCCGGTTCGGGTCCAGCTCCAACTTGAAGCCTTTGATCCCTTGCATCCCATCACCTCTGTGGCCCGTTTGGCGCGGTTACGGGCCGCCCGCAAGCGGAGGTCAAGATCTCGATGAGGTCCCGGGCTAGGTCGTCCGTCACCTCTCCTTCTTCTACAACAACGACACGCTTCCCCGCCGCCTCCCATGCGGCCTCGATCATCTCGAAACCGAACCGGGCCAACCGATCCCGGTGCTCGACGATGATGGGACGGATGCGGGGGTCCCTCAGCACCCGCAACAGTTTCTTCCGTTTGCCATTCAACCCGGAGCCGATTTCGGCGACGATCTCATCGTCCTTCCAACCCCGGCTTCTGGCAAACCTCTCCAGGCGGCGGACCTGAGGCATCCGGTCGGATTTCTGATCGGACGATGAAACCCGAGCATACAACACAACACGGGTTGGCGGGCGTGGCTCTTCCACCAGGATGGTCCCGGTGGGCATCTGCCTGGCCGGAACCGGGAGTTTGCCCGCCCGGAACCACCGCCAGGCGGTGAGATAACTAATTCCTTGACGACGGGCCCACTCGGATAGCTTCATGGCTGATATAAAAGATAACAAAAACGCTGGCTGTTGTCAACCCTTGGGGGTGGCCCATGACAGCGGAACGCCGCGGGGCAGAACCCTTATCATCCGCTATACCCAGGAAGCGGGTCGGTTTGCCCCGTCGATTTTCGTGGGCAGAATTTACTCCCATGAGGGTGGGAACGCGCACAAATTAGAGTTGACTAACTCCTCAGTACATCGTCATCGTGGCGGCCAGGAATAGGACGACGAGTCCCAGGGTCAAGAACGCCAAGACGAAGATCAGAAACTGCTTCAATCCCTCCGGCATGTCGCTAAAGAGGTCCGGGGGCTTGATTTCGAGGACCGGTTCGGACTTTCCCAAGCGACGGGCGAGCCAATCCGGGATACGGACCTTCATGACCTTCCTCCGAGATGCGGGAGTCCTGGCGTCGGGGTACGGAAGATACAAGATGCGGGATGGGAGATGCAAACCCAATGGGCACGTTTCGGGAGCGAGCCCCCTGTCTGGGTGTCCTTAAACCCGCACCGTCGGGGATGCAAGACACGGGAGGCTACGGGAAGGAGGGAGGCCGGCCGTCTCCCCTCAGGACGTGGTCGAACCCCGACAGCAGGACATACTGGACCGACCCGCCGGCGACCAAACCCGTCAGGAACCGGGTTTCGGGATGGTTCCAGGTCGTCACGACCCCCAGGAGCCACTCGAGGCTCATGAGGCCCCAAGCGGCCAGGACCCCGTAAACCAGGGCCCGCATGCGTCGGCGGGTCCACGGAGTCACCCCTCCGGCCAGCCATCCCACCCACAGACCCGTGTAGAGGCCGCTACAGCGCTGACACACCCCCAGGGGCCGGCCGCCGAGGTGGAAGGTCCGGTCCGGCCGTTGATGGCAAACCAACCGGAAACCCACGTAGCTCCCGCGGGCCAGCGAACCCCGGAGGCCGGGCGTCCCCAGCCAAAGGGCCGGCGTCAGCCAGGCCAGGTTCCAAAGCGTGAGGAGGACGCCGGTCGCTACGAGGAGGAGCCCGTACAGGGGGGAATGCTTGGCCATCGTCCCAGAGTTCCCAGGATGCAGGGTGCAAGATAAGTATATACGGGATGTGGGATGGGAGGTACAAATCCGGTCGACGCGTTTCGGTAGCGCGTCCGCCGTAGGGGGCATCTTCCGAACGCCGCCCGTCATGGCGGCGTCCAAGAACACCGAGCGCCCGCAGTCGTGCGGGCGTCTCGCCCAGATTCGTCTCCGACGGGGAAAGCTCGTCCCGACCTTATTAGACGATTCGCCTTGTCCCTCCGTCGTCGAAGGCGTACAATGCTTGGCTTGATGGGCGGCGGACTGGGGCGTCCGAGACCCGGGCCATCGATGCCCTGACGCCGGACCCGCTTTCCTACGGGTTTCTATCCCTCGGCCTGACGTAAGCGATGCGTCGAAAGTACGGATGGCTTGCGATTCTGACGGGAGCGGCGGTGGGCCTCCTCTTCCTCGGGGAACGAACCGAGCGGAAGGCGGTCCCGCCGGCGGCCCGGTCGGGACCCTCGAAGGTCGTCATCCTGGGCTTCGACGGGGCCGATGCCCACACGGTCGAGCGTCTCCTGAAGGCGGGCCGTCTGCCCCATCTGGCCGAGCTGGCCCGGCAAGGCACGTACCGGCCCCTCCTCCCCACGAATCCGCCCCAGACGCCCGTCTCGTGGTCCTCGATGGCGACGGGCCTCACGCCGGGTCGGACGGGCATCTTCGACTTCCTAAAGCGGGACCGGCGGACCTACTATCCGGCCTTTGCCCTGAACGAGGAGGCCCGGCGGGTGTTCCTGCTCGGTCAGGCCAACGGACCGGTCGCGGCGGGGGTCGTCGGCCTGGCCGTGGCCCTCCTGACGTGGGTCGGCCTGCGGCGGCGGACGGGGCGGGAGGTCTTGCGCCGGGGCCTGCCGGTCGTCCTGGGCCTCGCTGGTGGCGTCTGGGCGGGTCGACTGGCGGACCGGTACCTCCCTTATCAGGTGCCTCAGGCCGTCAACCACCGGCAGGGGGAGACCTTCTGGGCCATCGCCGACCGCCACGGCCTGCGGGCCTACGTCGTCCGGTATCCGACGACCTTCCCGGCCGAGCGGCTCCGCCACGGCTTCATGCTGTCGGGCCTCGGCGTGCCGGACATCCGGGGGACCATCGGACAGCCGACGATTTACACCGACGACGCCAGCCTACTCGCCCAGGCCAACGAATTCAGCCTGAAGGTCGAGCTCGTCGACGTCGTCACCACGGGCGGCCGCATCCGGACCGTCGTGTGGGGACCTCGCAACAAGCTGTACTGCGACACCCGCCGGGCCGACTGCCGGGCCTTTCTGGAGAAGCACGGCCGGCCCGTCCAGTTTCAGGAACCCCTGGAGGTCTATGTCGATTCGGCGAACCGGACGGTCACGGTCCGATATCGGGACCAGGGGGCCACGCTGAGGCCCAAGGAGTGGTCCGACTGGTTCGTCTTTACCTTTCCGGTCCACCCCCTCGTGAAGCTCCGGGCCATCGGGCGGTTTTACCTGGTCCGGCTGGAGCCCTTCCTGGTCCTCTACCTGTCGCCCCTGCACTTCCATCCGGAGAGTCATCCGATCCCCTTTGCGTGGCCGCCGGACGGGTCGGACTGGCTCATGGGGCAGGTCGGTCTGTTTAAGACGATGGGTTGGGACATCGACACCTGGACGATCACGTCGGGCGTCGTCGACGAGGACCACTTCCTGGAAGACGCCGCCTGGACGGTCGAGAAACAGCGGCAGATCCTGCGGACCCTGCTCGGCCGGGGCGACTGGGACCTCTACGTCCAGGTCTTCGACTTCACGGACCGGGTCCAGCACGTGCTGTGGCGGCTCATCGACCCCCAGCATCCCCTGTATGACCCGGTCCGGGCCCGACGGTATGCCCGGGAGATCGAGCGGGCCTACGAGGAGATGGACGCCATCGTCGGCGAGGCCCTGGAGCGGCTCCCGCCGGGAAGCCGTCTGCTGGTCGTGTCGGACCACGGCTTCACGTCGTTCCGGCGGGGGATGAACTACAATACCTGGCTCGTCCGACACGGATTCATGAAGCTGAAGGGCGTGCAGGCCACCGAGCTGAAGACCCTGGAGGACCTCTTCATCGAGGGGGACTTTTTCGAGCACGTCGACTGGTCCCAGACGAAGGCCTACGCCCTCGGCCTGGGCCCCATTTACATCAACCTGAAGGGCCGGGAGGCCCACGGGAGCGTCGAGCCCGGCGAGGCGTACGAGACCGTCCGACGGGCCATCATCCGGGGCCTGGAGTCGTATGTCGACCCCGTCACGGGCGAGCGGCCCGTGTACAAGGTCTATACCCGGGAGGAGATGTACCCGTCCGGCTTCGACCCGGACCTGGTCCCGGACCTCCGGGTGGCCCATACGTACAACTACCGGGTCTCCTGGCAGACGACCCTGGGGCATGTGGCGCCCGAGGTCGTCGAAGACAACCTTCGGAACTGGAGCGCCGACCACTGCTCGGCGGAGCCGTCCCTCGTGCCGGGGATCCTGTTCGCCAACTGGCCGATCCGGGCCGATCGGCCCCGGATCCCCGACGTCATGCCGACGGTCCTGCGGCTCCTCGACCTGCCGGTCCCGCCGGGCCTGGACGGACATCCCTTGGAATAGGGCAGTCGGACGGGTGGGGAGACGGAGCGACCTCATCCCGACGTCACGCCGTTCCGTCGTCACGACATGACTGCACGGATCGCCTGACTGCCCTGTCGTAGAAGGGAGCCGTGCGTCGTCGGAACTTCGTATTCTCGGTCTTGCTGGCCGGTATCCTGCTGGGGACCTTCCTGTGGGGGACGGATTGGGGGGAACTCCGGACAGCGTTTCATCGGGCCTCTTGGGTCGGCCTGGCCCTGGGCCTCTTGGCCGGGGCGGGCATCTACGTGGCCCGCGGCCTCCGGTGGGCCTTCCTCCTGGTGCCCCTGGGGCGGGTCCGCTGGACGGACGCCGTCTGGGCGAACGTGATCGGCTTTGCGGCCAATACGGTCCTGCCGGGCCGGGTCGGGGAAGTCGTCCGGGCCCTCTGGATCCGGCGGACGTACGACATCCCCCTGGCGCATCTGCTGGCGACGATCGCCCTCGAGCGCATCGTGGACGTGGGGGTCCTCGCCGGCGTGCTGGGGTTCTTCTTCCTGGAGGGACTCGACCTGGGGTGGATCGCCCCGGCGTCACCGGAGACGTGGGACCTCGTCGTCGGTCTGGCCCGGTCGTCGGTCTTCATCTTGGGGGCCTTGGTAGTCCTCGTCGGCCTGATGGTCCTCTGGGCCCGGCGGCCGGACCCGGCGGCGGCCGGGACGAAGGCCCCCCGGGGGTGGAGGGTCATCGTTCATTTCGTCCATGACGTGGCCCAGGGCTTTCGACGGGCCGGCCGGCCGGCCCGGCTCGTCTCCTATCTGGCGATTTCGGTCGTCTTCTGGGTCTTAGACGCCGGGGCCATCTGGCTGGGGGTCTGGCCCTTCGTCCCGGATTTTCCCTTCGCCGGGGCCCTGTGGCTGATGGCCCTCGTCATGCTGGGGGCGGCCATCCCGACGCCGGGGGCCGTCGGGGGCTTCCACTGGGGGGTACGCATCGGCCTGACGGGGTTCTATAATATAGACACGACGACGGCGGTGTCGGCGGGGGTGTGGTCGCACTTTTGTGCGTTCTTCCCGGCCGTCAGCCTGGCGGTCGGTTACCTGGCCGTCCGGGGTCTGACGTGGCACCACGTCCGAGAAATCCTGCGTCCGACGGTCGAAGGGCGTGAAGTGTCCCCGCTGTCAAAATGAAGATACCCGGGTTTACGACTCCCGTCCGACGGAAGACGGTCGGGTCATCCGCCGACGGCGGCTCTGCGAGCGGTGCAACTTTCGATTCACGACCTACGAGCGGTGGGAAGAGCCGCCCCTGGTCGTGATCAAAAAGGACGGTCGCCGGGAACGCTTCGACCGGAATAAACTCCTGAATGGCCTGCTCAAGGCCGTCGAGAAGCGGCCCGTGTCGCTGGAGGCGCTTGAGGACATCGTACGGGACGTCGAGAGCCGGATCGCCGACCGGCCGGGTCGGGAGATGACGACCCGCGAGATCGGAGAGATCGTCATCGAGCGGCTCAAGCGGTTGGACACGGTCGCCTATGTGCGCTTCGCCTCCGTGTACCGGCAGTTCACCGATGCGACCGACTTCGTCCACGAGATCGAGCGCCTCATGCGGGAGCACCGTCGCAAGCCGGCGGCCGTCCGGCGGCGGAAATAAGAGAATGGGGCAGTGGGGCGATGCGGGAAGAGACCGCCGGATGACCCGACTGCCTTCCTGCCGTAACTGGCGGTCCCCCTCCGGAGGCCATCCATGACCGAAAAGCGAGGCATCCCGGCGACGTATAAGCGCTTTCGGCAAAAGTACCCCGACGTGGCCCGGCACTATGAGGCCCTCGGCGATGCCCTGACCCATGCCGGCCCCCTGGACGAGCGGACGGCCCGTCTCGTGAAGCTCGCCATCGCCATCGGCTATCAGCAGGAGGGCGCCGTCCACTCGGCCGTCCGGAAGGGCCTGGAGGCGGGCCTCACGCCGGACGAGATGCGCCAGGTCGCCCTGCTGGCCATCACGACCATCGGTTTCGCCGCCGCCATGGCGGCCTACACGTGGGTCGAGGACATCGTCGGTTCGGAGGAATAGGGGGTTCGGTACCGGCCGGAGGCTTACGCTATCCGCCGGCCGACCCGACTGCCCGACGGTCTGACTGCCCGTAGACACAAGCCGATGGACCTGGAAAGGGCACGACAACGGCTGGCCCAGGCGATTCAGAAGTACCGGGGCCGGCTGACGGCTTCGGACGTATCGGCCCTCCTGGGCGTCTCCGTCTACGACGCCGAGGACCTCCTGCGTCAAATGATGGAACAGTTCTACTGCCGCTTGGCCGTCACGCCGGAGGGGGTCGTCCTGTACGAATTTCCCGTGCCCCTGCGGCGGCGGACGGCCCGGACCCTCCGGGAGGTCCTGGCCTGCATCGCCCAGGCGCTGTGGCGGGCCTTTGTCTTCGTCTACAAGATTTGGATCGCCGCTACGCTGGTCGCCTACTTCATCGCCTTCACCGTCGTCCTGGTCCTGTTGATCCTGGCCAGCGCCGGGGGCCGACGGGGCTCCCGGCGGGGCGGCCGCGGCGGCAGTCTCGACCTGGGGCCCCTCCTGCGGTTACTGTTCAGTATCTTTGACTTCCGGACCCACACGACCGTCACGGTTCCCCGGACCGACCGACGGGGATACCGGTACCGGACGTACGAAAGTAAGAGGGCCGTCTGGCCCGGCAAGGAGCACAAAAAGGGCTTCATCGCCTCGGTCTACGACTTTGTCTTCGGGCCGCCCCGGGTCCCCTTCGACCCCCTGGCGAACGAAAAGGAAGTCGTCGCCTACCTCCGCCGGCAGAGGGGAATCCTCACGCCGGCCGAGCTCGTCCGTCTGGCCGGGTGGACTCTGGACGAGGCCGACGAGCTCTTCGCCTACTATGTCGCCCGCTTTAAGGGCGAGGCCCGCATCTCCGAAAACGGCGTCCTGTACGGAGAATTCGACGAAGTCCTCACGACGGGCGGCCTCCCCGGGGGGTCGGTCGTCTACTACTGGGACGAGGACGAGCCGCCCTTCGAGCTGACGGGCAACTCGCCGGGCCGCAACCTGGTCATCGCCGGGATGAACGCCTTCAACCTATTCTTCGGCCTGCTCTTTGTGACCCAGACGCCTCGGTTCGTGGCCCTGTTCGAGTCCTACGGTTTCGCGCCCGACCCGGGCCTCCTGCGATTCTGGCTGGGCTGGGTCCCCCTGGCGTATTCGTTGATCTTCTTCGCCGTCCCCCTGGCCCGGATGCCCGTCGTAGCGGCCCGGGAGCGGGCCCGCCGGCGACGCAACGAGCGGCGTCGCATCGTCCGGGTCGTCTTCTCCCTCATCGAGCAGGGCCGGGAAGCCGTCCGGCCGGAGGACGTCCAGGCCGAGTACCGGCGGCTCTACGGGGCCTCCGGAGGGGTGGAAGCAGGGTCCATCGGGCGATGGACCCGGGCGTGGCTCCCGACGGTCGTCCGGGAGCTGGGCGGCGTTTCGGACCTGACGGAGGCCGGCCATGTCGTCTACCGCTTCCCCCGCATCGCCCAGGAGCTGGCCGAGGCGGCCCGCCTCCGGCAGGGCCGGCCGACCGTCGAGGTCCCTCAGACCTTCGAGCTGACGGCGGAGGTCCGTCCGCCAGAGGAAACGGACCGGTAGGCCGTGGACCCCGCTCGCCCGTCCCAGCCGGGGAGGCCTCCGGGTCCGAAATGGAAAGCCGGCATTGAAAGAAAGACGGAGGGGCACTATCTTGGATGAGACGTCGGAGATTTTTGCAATCGGCAGTCCGGCAGTGGGCAAATAGGCCACCGATGGGCCCTCCGCCCGTCGGCCGCCCGGCCTATCCGCCTGACTGCCGGTGGGATTCCCACGATGGCGGACTTGTGGGAACGGCTCTTACCCCGTTTGACGGCCCTGGCCGAAGAGTATGAGGACCTCCGTGCCCGGCTGGCGGACCCGGCCGTCGCCCAGGACTACGCCCGCTCGCGGGACCTGCTCCGGCGGTACCGGGAGCTGGAGGACCTCGTCCAGGCCTTCCGGCGCTGGCAACGCTACCAGCGGGAGCGGTCCGAGGTCCTCTCCATGCTGGAGACCGAGAGGGACCCCGAGCTCCGGGAGATGGCCCGGGAGGAGCTCGAACGCCTGGACCGTCGCCTCGAGGAGGCCCGGCAGGCCGTCCTCGCCCGCCTGATCCCACCGGACCCGAAGGACACCCGGAACGTCATCCTGGAGATTCGGGCCGGGACGGGCGGGGAGGAGGCGGCCCTGTTTGCCGCCGACCTCCTGCGGATGTACCAGCGGTACTGCGAACGTCAGGGCTGGCGGTTCCAGGTCCTCGACGCCCATCCGACCGACCTCGGGGGCTACAAAGAGGTCGTCTGCCTCGTCGAGGGGCCGGGGGCCTACCGGCGATTGAAGTACGAAAGCGGGGTCCACCGGGTCCAGCGGGTGCCGGTCACGGAGGCCAGCGGGCGGATCCACACGTCGGCCGCCTCGGTCGCCGTCCTCCCGGAGGTCGAGGACGTCGAGGTCGAGATTCGGGACGAAGACCTGCGGGTCGATGTCTTCAGCGCCGGCGGTCCGGGGGGCCAACACGTCAACAAGGCGATGACGGCCATCCGGATCACCCACCTCCCGACGGGCATCGTCGTGACCTGCCAGGACGAGCGGTCGCTTCATCAGAACCGGCGGAAGGCCCTGCGGGTCCTGAAGGCCCGGCTCTACGACTACTACCGCCGTCAACAGGAGGAGGCCCTCGCCCGGGAACGCCGGGCACAGGTCGGGACCGGCGACCGGAGCGAGAAGGTCCGGACCTACAACTTCCCCCAGAACCGGGTGACGGACCACCGCATCGGCCTGACCCTCTATCGCCTGGAGGCCGTCCTCGACGGGGACCTGGACGAAATCATCGATGCCCTGACGGCCTACGACCAGTCCGAAAGGCTGAAGGCGATGGTGGCGTGATTCCGCACGACCCCCGACGCCTAAGACCTAACCCCCCAGACCGGAATCCCCAAAGGTCAGGTCGGCCTTCGACCAGCGGCCCGCCCGGACGGCCGCCTGGAAGATTTCATAGTACGTCGCCGTCGTCCTCGGCCAGGCCTCCCATCGGAACTGCCGGAGACTCGCCTCGATGGCCTCGGGTGGCCCCTCCAGCTCGACGTAGACGCCCAGCGGCGTTTCATCGACGGCGACGTGGACGTCCCCGTGACGGTACACCGTCCGGTACTTTTGGTACCGGAACCAGACCGTCAGGCCCAGCCGCCCCAAGATGGCGGCGACAGCGGCCTCGTCGGCGACGGTCACCTCGAGCTCGGGCCGCCGCTTGAAGGCGGGGTCCCCGGCGGGCCGGCCCTTCCACGTCAGGGTGACCGTCTCGCCGTAGCGGCGAAGCCGGAGGAGCTCCCCCCGGGCCCGCAGGGTCCCTTCCGGAGTATCCCACAGGCGGTTGTCCTCGAACGTCCGGGGGTGCTCCAGACGCCAGGCCCATGCGGCCCGCGTCGCCTCGACGACGTCCATCGGGACCTGGACCTTGACTTCCGTCTCGACGGTCATCGCGGACTCAGGGAGGGGCGGGGTCGTCGGTCGGTCGTCGGTCATGGCTCATGGCGCATCGTGGATGGACCCAAGACCCATGGGCCGCCATGACGGCCGGCGTTTGAAATCCCTGGCCGGACCGCCGACCTGCCCGGGACGGTCGCTGGACTCCTAATCCCACAGGTTCTGACGATAGTACTCGACGATGCGGTCCAGGATCTGGTCGATGTTGAAGCGGGGCCGGTACCCGATCCAGGTCCGGACCTTCGTGAGGTCCGGTACCCGCCGGCGCATGTCTTCGTAGCCCGGGCCGTAGGCCTTGTCGTAGGGGATGAACACGATGGGCGAGGCGCTTCCCGTCTTCTCCTTCACGAGGCGGGCCAGGTCGAGGATGCGGATCTCCTCGTCGGAGCCCAGGTTGAAGACCTCGCCCTCGCTCCGGGGGTGCTCCATCAGGCGCACGAGGGCCTCGACGGCGTCCGTCACGTAGCCGAAGCACCGGGTCTGCTGACCGTCGCCGAAGACCGTGATCGACTGGCCCGTCAGGGCCTGCTTGACGAAGGTCGGGACGACCATCCCGTACCGGCCGGTCTGGCGGGGTCCCACGATGTTGAACAGACGCACGATGACGACGGGCGTCCCCCGTTCCTGGTGATAGGCCAGGGCGAGAAACTCGTCGAGGGCCTTGGACGCCGCGTAGGCCCAGCGTCGGACCGTCGTGGGGCCGTAGACCCGCGTGCTGTCCTCCCGGAGGGGAAACTCGTCGTGGTCCCCGTAAACCTCCGACGTCGAGGCGATCAGGACCTTCTTGTGGAACTTGCTGGCGTACTTCAGGACGATCTCCGTCCCAAACGTGTTGACCTCCAGGGTCTCGACGGGTTTCTCCATGATCAGGCGCACGCCGACGGCCGCCGCCAGGTGGTAGACTTGGTCGACCTGCCGGATGAGCTCGCTCAGGAGCGCTTCCTCCCGGATGTCGGCCACGATGAGCTGAAAACGGGGATGATGCCGGAGGGCGGCGACGTTGGTGATACGGCCCGTACTGAGGTTGTCCAGGCAGATGACCTCATGGCCCTGCTCGATGAGGTACTCACAGAGATGGGAGCCGATGAAACCGGCCCCGCCGGTCACCAAAATCCGCATGGCCGCTCTCCTCAGAATGAGGCCGTCGGGCCGTGACGGGCGGAACGCCGGGACGTCGCTCAATCCCCGACGGCCCTATCGCCCGCCGGCCCGACCTTCAACCCCTCGGCCAGTACGTCCAGGGCCTTCTGAAGACCATAGGTCGGCAGGAACTTACAGCCGTCCGACGGGAACAGCCGCCACCGGTCCCCGACCCAGCGGACCTCGACCCAGAGATTCTGCACGATCGTGTCCTCCTGGATGACCGTCTTCCAGAGGCCGACCCGGCGGACCGGGTCCCAGACGAATTCCTTGAACACGACGACGACGTCCCCGTCCGACCACTTCTCGGGTCCCGTCCAGCGACTCGGGTCCAACGGCCCGGTGAATTGATAGGTCCGCATCGCCGTCGGCCACTCCGGTTCCGGCACGTCCAGGGGGGCCGTCTTCCGGAATTCTACCACAAAGAAGGTCCGTCCCGCCCGGTACCACTTCGTCTCATACTTCGTTCCGAATCGGAGTTCTCCCCGGTAGGTCTCCAGCCGGGCTTGAAACCCCGGCGTCGGACACTCCGAGAGACTCCACTCGACAAATCCCGGGTCGTCCGTCGCCAACGACAGGACGCCCCCCTCCTGGAGGGCCCGATGCGCCCGGAGGAAGAACCGCCGAGAGAAAAGCCGGTGATGCACGTGCCGGGCCTTCGGCCAGGGGTCCGGAAACAGGCTGACGATGCGCTCGACCGACGCCCGGGGCCACAGGTAGTAGAGGGCCCACTCGGCGTTCGCATAGAGGACCCGGACGTTCGTCACGCCCGCCTGGTGAATCCGGCGGAGCGCTCGCTGGACCGAGGCCCACGCCGTTTCGACACCGACGACGTTCCGGTCCGGCGACGCCTGGGCCCACCGGACCAGGTGCTCGCCCCGGCCGAAGCCGACCTCCACGACCAGGGGGGCCGGACGTCCAAAGACGGCCGACCAGTCCAACGGCCCCGGCCGGCCCCAGTAGTCCACGAGGGGGTCCAAGGGGATCCGACGCATGGCGGGACGGATGCGAGATGCACGAGATCCGAGACCCAGAAGCCGAGCCCCGGGCCCCGACTCCTCCGAGACCCGCCGGACCCCCTCGGCTCCAGCTGAGGCAGACTGGGTCTTCCGGCACGGTCCAAGGCCTGTCGTCTGGGGTCCGGGGCCGCCTCCATGTATATCTCTTCTTAGCCCTCCAGCTCCATGTTTTCCTCGGAAATTTCTGATATTTAAGTATCAACCTGGAAGCGGGATCTCCTCAGCGCGCGTTTTTGTGTTAATTAAATCGCTTGGCGTGAGAGGGGCAAAGAAATTGTCACTATTTATTTCCCAGAACGTCGAGCCCCTCTCCTCTTAATGTTCCATTCTTTCAATTTATTTAACAATTCTTTCAATTTATTTAACAACATTGTCCTTTCCTCAGTTGTCAATATGACAAGATCATAAGGTCTCTTGCCCTCTCTTTCGCTCTCTATTCTTGAACGTATTTCATTCAGTCTATCTATTTCATGGGGAGAAACAAAATACACCACCACAAACCTTATGTTTGGATAACATTCTACCAATTCGTCAAACTCGGTCGCGTACTCTTTCACTCTCTTCGTGAGGTCTCTAAATACGCCCCGTCGTATCACTATAGCGACACGTAGATTTTGAGGGTTTGGAGGTACAGCACAATCGATTTCTCTCTTTTTGTTTTTACATAGAACCGTTATCTTATCGGCATCGTACCCTTGTTTCTTTAGAATGTCGGTCACGAGCTTTTCCGCCTCATGACCCCGACGATGGCGTTTCTGATGTTCTTCCCAGTTCTTATAGAACTTGTATAGAGCCGTCTCTAGATGGATAGGGTGCTTTAAGTTATCTACAATTGCTTTAACAAATAAATTTAACTTCTCCACGTCTCTTTGGATTCCCCGTTTGGTCCTCAAAGTGTACACGTCTTTGATACCATATAGCCGCTCCAGCTCTCTTACACTAAAACCGCATATCATGACGAAAAATGGCACCATAACTTTTGGATTTTCTTTAATAAGATCGATAATACCGATCTCGTCCGATTCGTCGAACTTTATAAGTGAATGTTTTTTATCAAAGAGCTTAGACTGTATTAGTATGCTTCCTATCTCCCTAGCCATCTGGTCTAGAGTGTCATATAGGGATGGCAGCTCACTGTAATTGGGTCTGGGAATTTTCTTCAATATTTCATCGATTATTTCCTTATTCGTATCCATCGTTCTAAACCTTCTCTACCTTGTGAATCCAGAAAAATATCTTCAGGGATGGGCAACTCTTTCAGAACGTGGGACTGTAGCCGAAGATATTCATTTGCGGCTCTCTGGCAGTAGGCTTCCAGCCACTCCCTGGCTTCATTGCTATGAAGATACTCCACCAGCCTGGGTATGACGCTGGGATTCCTGGGTACAAGGTAGTATACGTTGTGTCGGGGGATCACTCTACCCTCGGCATCCACGTAGAAGATGGGTTCGCGGGCAATGTCGCGCCACAATATCTTTGACCTTAGTATGTCTCTGAGCGGTGGGTCCTCATGGAATGCGTACCACTTCTTCCCCCCAGACCTAACCGTGTACCTCGCTTGGAGCACCGATCTCCGCCCCGACAGATAGTGGATGAGCGGTTGAGCCTCCTCCTCGCCCAGCAATCTGCCGCTACGATCATAAGGAACGAGCATAACATACCTTAACCCGCCATAGTCGATCGCCTCCCCGGGCTTCAGCAATGATAGCTCACTTCCACCTATCGTGGGGTATGCATACGCTTCAAGCTCTCCGGGCAGGCCTGTCTTGGGAGCTATGAAGATGTCATCGCGCCCTGTGGCGACGCCCGCACTGACCCTGACTGCCGCATCCTTCAATCGGTAGGGATATTCCCGGATGCTGATAGCGCTGAGTCTCCTATGTGCCAGGGTTTGGGGGAGCCAGGGGGAGCCGTCATGAGGTAACGAAACCAGGACACCTGTTCCATCGCGTAGCTTTACGGTGGTCGGCGATATGCGGGCCTCCTTGCGTAGGACCGTTATCGCGGGGTAGGCCAGCACCCCTTTGAATATGTCTTCACGGATGAACTCGATCTCCTCGATTGCGTATTTCGACAGCAACATGCGTAGATTCTTTGCTGAGAGTACGTAAAGAAACTTCTCTGGAGTGATAAACACTAGCCTGCCGCCCGGCTTGAGAAGCTCAAGCGCTTTCTCGAAGAATAGCATATAGGTGTCGAAACGCCCTACAGCTGTCCTATATATTCCCCTATACATCTCCCTCTTCACAGGCTCGATTCTCTCGTATGAAATATATGGGGGATTACTTATGACATTATCGAACTTCCCCCCCAAGGCGTGTTCATCTACAGTTAAGAAGTCTCTGTGAACGATCCTCACCCTGTCCACGCCCCTGAACCTGCTGCGTGCCTGATCCACGAGGCAGGGGTCAATCTCTATGCCCACGATTTCGGGGATCTCGATGCCCCGTCGTCTACACCAAAAGATAATGGCTTCTATGAATACTCCGGAGCCGCACCCTGCATCCAAAACCCTGGACATGGGTTCGGACACAGACCCTCTGAAGAGCTTGCCCACCATGTGCAAAGCTATGTCGAAGGGTGTCACGACCCTACCTTCTTCATTTCTAATCCTAATCCTTCCCATATCTAAGCCTCGCCTCCCGTCAGCGGATGATGATCTCCTTGCCCAGGAGCCTGAGAATAATGATTATTAAAATTATGATGATGAGGAGGACGACGATGGCCTCCAGGGCGTCGCCGCCATAGGGGAGGCCCAGGTTCTCGGCCTGCAGGATGGCCCCATGGATGTCCGCATCCGTGACCCGGGCCATCCACTGCTCGACCCGCTCGGGGGGATACCCGTAGTCCCTCAGCCATTGGGCGACGAGCTGACGCTCCCACCGACTCAGACGGGCGTTCCGCTCGGCCCACGTCTGCACGGGGTTCGAGGGATGTGGCCCGACGAGGTCGGCGACCGCCACGCCGACCATCCCGAGGACCCAGAGGCAGAGAGCCGCCGTCCCGGCGGCGACGGACCGGAGCGTCCCACGCGTCATCGTCCCACCTCCTCCAGGCTACGAGATGCAAGGTCCAGGATGCAGGCCACGGGATGCGGGATACGGGGTCGGGGATGGCGGCTGGGGGCCTCGTCTTCCGAACATCCCATCCGAGCACTCGCCACCCGGACCTCCTCTCATCCCGCATCTTCCGTCCCACGCCGACCCTATTATCCCGAAAGACCCAGGGCGGTCGCAACTTGACGCCATACGAACTCGACGTTCAACACGTCCAGGCAGGCCGGCCGAAACGGAGCGACGGGCCGACACTCCCGGAAGAACTTCTGCCGACACGGCGAGCACGGCCAGTTCGCATGGACGGCATAGACCGGCTGTCCCGTCCCGACGGGCCGATGCCGGTCCGGATGTCCCGGCCCGTAGATCACGACGCACGGCACGCCCAGGGCGGCCGCCAGATGGGCGGGTCCCCCGTCGTTGCCGATGAACCACCGGGCGCCCCGTATCGCCCCGGCCAGTTCGGGGAGGGAAGCTCCGGGTCGAAGGACGTGGATTCGGTCCATCGCCGGTAGGGGCGGTGACCACCGGGGCCAGGCGACGACGACGTCTTGGCCCCATGCGGTCAGACGCTGAATCAGGCGGACGTACCGTTCCGACGGCCACGCCCGGGGCCGTCGGCTGGCGTCGGCGTACACGAACCCGTAGTCCCTCGGAAAGTCGGCCGGCGGACGAATCGCCTCCGGGAGTCGGAGGCCCGGGAGTGCCCCGGGGACTTCCGGGACGGTCCCCACGACGGGCAGGAGCAGGCGTAAAAAGTGGAGGCTCTCGTGAGTCCGCCGCTCCCGGACCGTCGTCATCCAGTGGGTCAGGAACGCCCGTCGGCGGTCCGTATCGTAGCCGTACCGCCAGGGGACGCCCAAGGCGTACAGCTCGACGGCCGAGGTCAGGGAGTGGGCCAGCGTGACCCCGAGGGACCGTCCCGCCCACGGCGGACGATGGCGCCTCAGGTAGGCCCACCGCTTCCAGGCCGGCCCGTCCGGCATGGTCAGGACGTCGTCGACCTCGGGAAGCCAGGCCGCCAGCCCGGCATAGACCGACCGCACGAGGGCGACCACCCGGGCCGGCGTCCGACGCCGGAGTTCGGCCAGGAAGGGCCGGGCCATCAGGATGTCGCCCATCCAGGACGGCAGACGCACGACGACGGCCTCTACACGGGCGAGTACGTCCCGCAGGCCGGCGTCGGGCTCCCGAGCCATGACGCTCTCGTCCGGCGTTGGGGGTTCGGCTCGTACGGTTGCAATCCCCGACTCCTTGGGCGATCATATCGGCGACCCCCGATCCCTTCAATGGACGGGCATTTCTGCCATGCGGCCCAGCCGTCGAGTCTTTCGGCGATTCGGGCGTTCGGGAGCCCCCATTCCGCTGACCGCATCCCGCATCCCCCGTTTCCTCCTCTATCTCCTGGCCCTTCTGGGAATCCTCGGGAGGGCGCCGGCCCAAAACCCGCCCCTGACCGTCGCCGACTGGCAACGGGTCCTCCAGAGCGGCTCCGTCGAGGAAAAGATCCGGGCCGCCCAGACCCTGGCGGACCTCCAGTCCGTCGAGGCCGTGCCCGCCTTGGGGGCCGCCCTGGACGACCGGGAGCCCAAGGTGCGATTTCACGTGATCCGGGCCCTGGGCACCATCCAGGACCCCGCCGTCGAGCCCTTTCTCGGGAAGGCCCTCTTGGACGCCGACCGGGACAATCGTCTGGAGGCGTACCGCTACGTCCTGGCCTACTACCTGGGGGCACCGGTCCCGACCGTCTTGCAACGGGCGTTCCCCGTCCTCTTCCGGCCCCCACGGGCGGAGCGGGTCCCCTGGAAGCGGGTCCACCCGACCGTCGTCGACGCCTTCCGGCGATGGGTCCAGTCGAAAGACTCCCGATGGACCTCGATGGCCGTCCAGGCCGTGGGGCGCCTCTGGCTCTTTGACCTGGCCCCGGACCTCGGCCAGCTCTTGAGCGAACCCCAGCCGAAGGACGTCGTCCTCGGGGCCTTCTGGAGTCTCGGCCAGATTCGGGCCTGCTCGGCCCTGACCCGTCTGCTGACCTGGTCGCAGGCCCCGGACACCGACGTTTTAGAACGTGCGGTCTGGGCCCTGGCCCAGTGCCATCGGGAAATCCCCGCCCTCGGGGAGGCCCTCTGGAAGGCCTATCAGGACGAAAAGAGGCCCGAACGCCGTTCGATTTACTTCCGGGGCCTGGCCTACGTCGGGTACGAGCCGGCCGTCCCGGTCTTCTTGGAAGGCCTGGCATCGTCCTCGGCCGAGGTCCGCCGCTATGCGGCCGAGGGCCTGGGCCGCCTCGGGAAACCCGAAAACGCCGAGGCCGTCGGCCGGGCCTTCCTCCAAGAAGAAGATCCCGCCGTCCGCCTGGCGATGGACTTTGCCCTCTTCCGGATGGGCCGCCGGGACCACGACGTCGGCTTCGTCCGTACGCTTCAGCAGGACGACCAAGACCGTACGGCCCAACTGGCGTCGTACGTCACCGAATACGCGACCGATATCCTGCCGGCCCTGTTTCAGTACATGGACCGCTTAGATACCGGGACCCGGCGGCGTCTCCTTCGGCTGGCGGCCTACGCCGAGGACCTGGCCGTCCTGCCCCTCCTGGAGAAGTACCTCGATAGTCCCGACGAGAGCCTGGCGACTGCCGCCTTCGAGACCATCAAGGAGATCCGTCAGGTGGCCCGTATCCGGGCGTCGGCCTCGGAGCGACCGATGGCCCCATGAAGGAACTCACCGCCGCCCTGGACCGAGCGACGGCCCGATGGGCCGAACGGCCCCCGACCCTCTCGGAGGTCCTGGAGACGGTCGATGCCGTCGCCGCCCGATGGCTCGACCCGGCCGACCCGGAACGCCGTCGGGTCCTGGAAGCCCTGCAGGTCCCCACGGGCCTGCACCCCGACATGCTGGCCGTCATCCTGGACGAGCACCTCCGGGCCGTCCGTCGGGAGGCCCTCGAACGGCTCCTCTGGGCCGAATTCGGCGACCCGGCCGTCCTGGAAGACTTCCGGCCCGACCGGAACCGGAGCCTGCGACTGCACGTCACGAGTCCGGGCCTTCGGGTGTGGTGGCTCCCGGGCAACCTGCCGGGTCCGGCCCTCCTGGCCGTGGCCTTTAGCCTCGTCACCCGGGGTCCCTTCCTGATCCGGGTCTCCCGCCACGAGCCCGTCCTGGCGCCAGCCTTCTGGGAGGCCCTCTGCCGGGAACGGCCCGACTGGGCCGACCTGGGCATCGTCGCCGGATGGCCCCATGAAGACGAGGCGACGACCCGAGCCGTCCTGGCGGTCGCCCACGTCGTCGTCGCCTATGGCCACGAGTCGACCCTGGACGCCCTCCGGGCCCTCGTCCCCGGCACGGCCCGATGGCTCCCCTACCCTCACCGGATCAGCTTCGCCATCGTCGGTCGAGAAATCCTGGGGGTCGCCGACCGACGGGCCGAGGCGGCCGACCGACTCGCCGAGGACGTCGCCTGGTTCGACCAACAGGGCTGTATGTCGCCCCACGTCGCCTACGTCGAGACGGACGACGAGCGCATGGCCCGGGCCTTTGCCGAGGAGACGGCCCAGGCCCTCCGCCGATGGCAGGCCCGATGGCCCCGACGACGGCTCTCGCCCGGCGAGGCCATGGGGGTCCGAAGCTTCCGGGCCCGATGGCTGGCCGACCCGGAGGCTGAAGTCTGGATGAGTGACGACACGGCCTGGACGGTCGTCTGGACCCCCCGGCCCGACCTCGAACCGACGTGCACCTACCGGTCGGTCTTCGTCAAGCCGGTCGAGGCCCTCGACCGCCTGCCGGACGTCATCGCCCCCCAGCGGCGGCACCTCCAGACGGTCGGCTACGCCCT
>FWWL01005641.1_pt1 | contig 19188 bp, 16 predicted proteins | sample 2228331 | NCBI WGS metagenome assembly FWWL01 (sample SAMEA103939775, study PRJEB20133) | metagenome | reverse complement strand
CATTACCTGGAGTGAGCAGGAAATCCAGCAACTCGCCCTGATCGTTGAACACAACGTGCAGCTTGAAGCCAAAGAACCAACCCGTCGAACGCTTGCCACGTCTGGCTAGTCCAGCAAAGGCACGATGCCGGTGGGTGCGAACGTTGTGGCACATCGCCAGGGGCGTAGAGTCAATGCATGAGATGCCCGTGCATTGCCCGAACAGGCTGCGCAGATAGGCGCACAGCGGGACTCACGCGTCTGGAATCAGCGCTACGAAGCGCGAATAGCTCACCAGCCTGGGAAACCCCGCGCGTTGATAGCGGCACACGTGCTCCAAGTCATAGACTTTGAAGTTGCGGTAGTGCGACTGGTGGGATCCGATGAGGATAGTCATGATTTCGCTCAGGCACAGCTCACCTGGTCGCTGGCGTGCTTGCAGACCAGCTGCCTTGAGCGCGGCTTGATAATGCGGCTCAAAGGCATTGCAGAAATCGTCCACGTGACAGAACAATTCGACGATACTCATGTTGGAAGCCGCCTTCGCTTGCTTTGTTTTTGACACCCCAAGCATAATCGAAGGTAGCTTCCTTATCCAGAACTGACGTTACTATAAAGTAATGCATGGTTATCTATAGAGACACAGACAAGATCGCGTGTGACAGAAGCGCCCTTGAGGTCCTACGACGCCTGGCGGAAGATGAGGAATGGTGGTTGCGCGCAGCGGTGGCAGGTCATCCGAATACACCACCAGAAGTCCTCCATCGCTTAGCGAAAGATGATTGGCTTTCGGCACGCAATGGGGTGGCGGGTAATCCGAATACACCACCAGAATTCCTCCGTCGCTTGGCGAAAGGTCAGATCTGGTGTGTGCGCAAGGCGGTAGCGGGTAATCCAAATACATCACCAAAAGTCCTCCGTCGTTTGGCGGGAGATGAGCCTGAAGATGTGCGTGTGTCGGCGGGGGGCCCAATACACCGTTAGAAACTCTCCAACGCCTGGCAAAAAGTGAGAGATGGCGTATGCGCGCGGCGGTGGCAGGTCATCCAAATACACCACCAGCAACCCTCCGATATTTGGCGGAAGATGAGGATACGGATGTGCGCAAGGCGGTGGCGGGTAATCCTGGCACACCGCCAGAAATTCTTCGGCGCTTTGCGGAAGATAAGCACTGGTGGATGCGCAAGGCGGTGGGGGCAACCCCAATACGCCCCCCGAAGCCCTCAAACGCCTGGCGGGAGATGAGCATGAGGAGGTACGCGCGGCGGTGGCGGGTAACTCGAATGCGCCAATTCGTCTGCTGCGACATTTGGTAAAAGACGAAAATAAATATGTCAGAGAACATGCCAAATGGGTCATGTTTGCGATAGCTAAGCGATATTGCTTGAATATACGCTCACAATACCCATTGACCGACGCAGATCGGAATCCCATGAATGTCGCATGTGATATGAATCTCACGTGCGAGGACCTCGCATTATGGGTCGCCGGCACCCCACCGCATGAAACGACGGTCGCCTTGCCCGTCTATCTGTTGAACAGAGAAGAGCTATTGGGCGCGATCGTGTGGTTATGTCGGGAGCCTCTGCCCTCGCTAGAGGAGGCACAGTCTCATGATCTCTATGCGCGTTCCGCAGCATATCGCGCCGCGGTAGCAGCGTTGTATCTGCCCACGATGACATGGTTTGACACACAGATGCATATGTCTCACTTATTGAGGCCTATTTATCTACAACGGAACCTTAACGGGGCGGACAACGCGGCATATCCTTTGCATGTGGGTATCACAAGGGGCATATAAGATGCGGAGCATTTGCGCCTATTCCTGTGTTGTGCGGCGCGGGCACAGGTGGGCGCTGCGGGTGTTCGGCATATTTTTGTGTGTTGCACCTATCTTTGTGATGAATATGTCACAATTTCACATGTTGCTTAAGCAGTGCACGAAAACCTGCCATAAAATAATGCTGCGTTACTGCAGATGCCCACGCTCTCCTGTCGCATGAAGTAACCGTCACCTTGCTTGCTCATTTATTGGGCAGAAAGGACTTGTTGGGTGCGATTGTGTGGTTATGCCAAGTTTCTCCCCTATCATTAGAGGAGGTGCAGCCGCATGCTCTTTATGAGCATTCTCCAAAACACCGCGCTGCTGTCAGGTGACCGTGTATATCCCCTGATGAACCAGTTTGACGCGCAGTTGCGCGCATTTCATCTACTGCGCCCTCTCTATTCTATCCGATGCCGGCCTCAAACGGTCTGATGAATTTGGCCTGCGTTGTCCCTGCTTAAGGCGTGCGCAGGAATTTGCTTGTATACCACAGGGCGCATACAAGCCCGAGACGCTCGCGCTTGCTTGCAGGGGGTTCCGCAACGAGCGTTGCCCCACTCTGTGTGTACGGTTACGTGTGCGGTTAATAGGTTCTCTTTTTTGAACACTGCGTCATAGACCTAAATCTTGTGATTCTGGGCAGTTCCTTTTAGTGTCCTGGTGCGTTTAAGAGGCGCTCTAAATATTCCACCTGATTAAAACGCCCCGTAATGCGTGTCGACGGACGTTTGTGTGGCATCTAGACGGACCACAGGAGCGGGTGAGACGCTGCAGGAAGAAACGCTGGTGCGACACAGGTCTCGTGCCACGTAAACCATCGGTGACGGTGGGCGGGATAGGGTGGATTGGGACGATGGCTGAGTGGCACTCTCCGAACGGCGCCTGTGTCGTGGATTGCTGTTATGCCAAAATGCACTGATGGAAGGCAGTCCGCGCGGTGCGGCGGGATGAAGCGACTGCGGTTGTGCGGGACGGCTGACATGTGGTTCTACTCCACAATGGTCAAGCGCGCACGTTCGCAGGCTGATTGGAGGGGTTGTATGAAGGCGAAACGAATACACCGCGCAACACCTTGCCTGGCTTTGTCTGACTTTGCATAGCTTTGCGCAGATGGATAATTATTGCCGACCGATGGTCTGTTGAACCCCCATGTCCAAGTTTACAAATTCTTCTGTATTGTCCTTATCATCTTGTGAGCAGTGATGCCCTTTTTTGTTAAAACAAACCCTGTCCGACTCGTAGGATGAGATCGGGAAAAGCATTTCTGTTTTTGCAAGCGATCGGTGACCGATCACAGGGGGCCTCATAGGAGGTCTCCTATAGGAGGTCTCCTTGTGTTTGGCTGTGGTCAGAAATGCATTTCTGCCCCCCACCCGGCGGTTGAAGTGGTGCAAAAGCGCGGTTGTCGTCGGTTTGTTCCACCGATGAATGCTGCTCGACTTTTGTCGCGCAGACATGTGGCGCTGATTTTCCCCAGAGCGCGTCGAGGCGTTCGGTGTATTTGTATGTTTCGTAAAAGGCGTCAATACAATCCGCCGCTCGCAAGTGTTGAAGACGCTTGTGAATGCATTCAACATTAGCGGCGCTCTTCTCGATGCCAATTGCGTTTCGACTTAATTGTGCTGCAACGACGAGCGTGGTGCCTGTGCCCGCAAAGGGGTCTAGCACTATGTCGCCGGGCATAGAGGACGCAAGTATGATCCTCAAAAGGAGCGGCACCGGGGATTGTTGCTTATGGAATCGGCTGCCGTCGGGGTTGCGCAGCGCTTCATCCCCCGCAAAATATCCCGTCGTCAATTCTCGAATATCATCCCACACGTCGGTAACGTACAAGCCGCCTTTTCTTTCATGTTTGTAGTGAGGCGGTAACGGCGGATTGATACGCAAACGATTGAACACACGCGCGCGCGCCTTTCACAGCGAAGGCGATGATCTGGTAGTGCTTGCCAAATCTGTTCGCGCCGGGCACAGCTGACGTCAGTTTCTTCCAGATGATGAGGTTTTGCAATTTCCAGCCGGCCTTTCGCAAGCAAGTCAGCACCTGCTCCGTGTTCTTCTCTCTTTGCATGAAGTAAATAGACCCACCTAGCGAAGACTTCATGTAAATCTGCCGACATATTTCCCCCATCCAATCCCAGTACGCCGTCTCAGGCAGGTTGTCGTCGTGATCTTCATATTCCTTGCCTTGATTAAAAGGAGGGTCGAGAAACGTCAGGTCAACTGTTTCGTCTAGTTTCGCCAGCCAGTGCGCGCAATCGCCATGCAACACTTTCCAGGTCATCGCTTCTCCTCAAGCATGGGTCGCTTTCAAGTATCATCTGCATTATAGAGCAGAGAGGGATTGTTTGCCGACGATACCGCCAACTGTCGGACGGCAAGCTGAATCACCTGCGCATGTCAGCTGCGTCAACGACTGCCTCCGTTATAACCTGTGTGATCTCAACAACTCAGATGTGTCGCCGTGCTCGACCTTCACCTGAACATCAGACAAAGCGCTCGCTTGATTGATCGCCGTTCATGACGAGGGCTTAAAGATAGCATCTATGCGCTGCCGCCTTGCCACACCAATTTCGATTTCCCGATGGATACCCGCGCGCACCGTGTCACGGCGGACAGGCTTGCGCAGGTGGGTCTCAACGACGGTCAGACACGCCAAGCGCTGACATGCCAAGCGCTGACCAGGCACGCCACCAGATAAAGAGGCTATATCGGGGTGAGCGGCATGAGCCATCCCCCCCCGATTCGTCTTAGGAGCGAAGCGCGCCGAGCGCGTGCCACAATGCGCGCGCTGCACCGCGTCCTTGTGCACCGTCGGATTGATTACATCAGGCTGCGCAATGCTGCTTCGCCAGCAGCCTGGTGCTGTGACAATGGCACAAACAGCAACGGGGCAGGGATATGTTCACGATGCAGTGTGGAACGTCGAGCCTGCCGAAGTGCAGGGGAGGCACTCGGGGCAGCGACCCGCCGACGCCAGAGGTGGGATAGATTCGGACGGAGATGACGATGGACGGCGTGACGGCGCATCATATAGCGCGCATCATTCGCACCGTCGCGCTCGGCAGCCGTAGGAGCACATGCGACACCGAAGTTTTTAAGCGGCTGGCTTATCGGTAGATGGCGATAATGTGAAAGACGGGTCTGGGTGGGTGAAGGTGCGATGCTGCTCGAGCGGGATGCGTCGGCCGGCGGGAAGGCTGAACAGACGAAAAAGATAAACAGCCATCTCGTCACCGCGGTCGGCGGTCATGAGCGGTCGCTTCGGTGTCGTTTGGGATGCTTGTTACCCTCAATAGCAAACGCACTCCCCTCTCAGCATTGCTAACGAATGTATCGTCCCTCGGCCTTGTATATTGAGGGCGCTACATATGTGGGGGCGCTGCATATACACATTGGGCGCTCTGTAGGGTGAGCATGTAAAATTCGGCTTGATAGCATATGACCGCCGGGCGCGATGGTATGAATGTTGCCTTGACGCCTATACATCTCAGGTGGGTGTGTTGAAATGACGCCTGCTTCAAAAAGAGACGCGATGTCTCAACCAGATCGCGTCGCCGTCACTCACCATATGATGCCCCAAGAGAAGGTGTGGCGCCGGAAAAATGCGCCCCATTTTTATCCCACGCCGCACGGCACGCAAACGCGTTCTTCCCGATTGCTGTTGCCCAAAACCTTGGGTCAATGGGTCCAGGTAATCGCGATTATAGTCGCCGTGCTCGTTGTGCTGGTCGGGTCGCTTGTGGCGCTACGTGTCTTCAGCCAGACCGGTTGCGAGAATTTCGGCTTTTTGCGGGACACATTGGCTGTCGCCGGCGCATCTGTAACGGTGAAGCCATCTGATTTGTCTGGTGATTTTGGCGCACGCCTGGAATTGTTGCAACAGGACAGCGCCGACGCAGCGCTGCGCCGCGCGATGGAGGAATTACCTCCGACCATTGAGCAGCGCAGCGCATGGGTGGTTGCTGTGCACACATGCGGTGCGCTGCCGCGCAAAGCCACCTTGCGCGTCGCCTTGCCAGAAGGGATGAACGCGCGCAACCTGGACCTGTACGGCTGGTTCACCGAATCTGAAAACTGGCAATGGCTGGGCGGCGAGATTGACCGCGCGAGAAACGAGCTGGTTGCTCAGGTGCGCCAGATGCCCTCCTTCATGGTAGTGGCGGCGCCAGAAGCGGCGCCGCAGTGGATCAGCGTCGAGGCGCCAGAAAATGTGCCCTTCGCCCAGTGGTCTGCTGCACTCCCCGCCAGCGCCCAGGAAGTGGTCGTGCCTGTGGCATACCTGGGCGATGTCATCAACACGTTGTCCCGACGACGCACAGGCGACATGCCCCCACCGCGCCTGAGCGACGGGCGCGCCGTCATCCCGCTGGTGAGAAACTGGAGCGAGCGCGGGCAGGTGAACGCGCGCCTCTTGCGCGATATTTTGCGCGACCCCGAAGCGCGCGCCAGACACGCAGCCGACCTGATCAGGCTGCTGGACATCACAGGGTATGACGGCGTCGAGCTTGACTATCGCGGTTTGGATGAAACGATGCAAGAGCCGTTTGCTCAATTCGTTGAACGGCTTGGGCGCAGCCTGTCGCAGCGTGGCAAGCGCCTCGTTATTGTAGTGCCCGCACCCCAACGCGCACTCGATGGCAGCTGGACGCTGAGCGGTTACGACTGGGAGGTGATCACGCGTGTTGCGGATCGCGTCAAGTTGGATTTGACGGCGAATCTTTCGGCAATGGCTGACGCCGAGCAGCTCGACAGCTTGTTGGAATGGGCGACAGCGCGGGTCGACCGCTATAAGCTGGTCGTGCTGTTGCCGGCTGCCAGCCTGCTGCAAGACACGCGCAACCACGTGCGCCCGATGAGCCTCGAAGACGCCCTTCGCCCGCTCAGCCCGGTGCGGGTGCAGCCGACGGTGGCGCAACCTTTGTCGTCGGTGTGGCTGCAATGGTCACCGGGTGTTGCCGCCGATGGCGTTCACCTGGGAGCAGCCACCCACATTTACACTTTCACCCACGTAAGCGAGACGGGAGAGCCATACACCGTCTGGTTGAACACTGCGGCGAGCATACGGCAGGTGCTCAGCCGGCTTCAGGCGCACGTGTTGCGCGGCGTGGCGGTGCGCTGGCTGTGGCAAATAGGCAACGACAAAGGCATTGCCGACGTCATCGACGCCTATACGCGCGGGCAGCTGGATAGCATCAATTTGCCCTTGCCCACCGCGAAAGTTGCCTTTGACAACAGCACGCCTTTCTCTTTCAGTCTCGCCGAACCATTATTGGAGGTGTATGCGCCGGGCGGCAACGGTGAATACACGCTCTTTGTCTTCTTCCACGCCAATCGCAGAATTTCCATCGATGCAGTGCCGTTCACGGTCTCGGTTAACGCATCCCCTTCTGCCCCCCCCCCGCTGCCTGATATGAGCCCCTCTTCTCAAAACCCAGGTCATCGGAGACATCTGGTGGAACAATTCGAGTTGGGCGGGCATGTGTTTAATCTCAAGCGTTACGAGGCTCACATGCGCGCCGCAGGAATGCGGTGGGTGCGCCTATACTGGCACGATAGTGTGCCGTACCCTCTCAAAACCTTGCAAGATGCCCGCGCCAAAGGCTTCAAGGTGTTGATCACCGCTGTGGGTGATCGAACGCGCGTGCTTGACCCAGATTACCGCGATGCCTGGTCGCAACGATTGGCGCAGCTCGCCCTGGCTGGCGCCGACGCCATCGAGGTGTGGAGCGAGCCGAACTACAAAGAGAACTGGCCAACTGGCAGCATCAACGGCGCGGACTACACCGACCTGCTCAAACGCGCCTATCAAGCGATCAAGCAGGCTCGTCCAGAAGTGCTGGTGATTAGTGCCGCCCTCATGCAAACCACGGGCGCATACTTTGGCGGCTGCACCTCAGAAGGTTGTGATGAGCTCGAATTCCTGAGCCAGATGGCTGCTGCGGGTGCACCACAATACATGGATTGCATAGGCGTGCATTACACCGTCGGCAACACCCCGCCTGATGTGACCGGACAAGCCCACTTCACACGCTACTTGCAACCATTGCAAAACGCAATCTTGGGCGCCTTCAACAACAAGAAGCCCTTATGCTTCACCGCCCTGGGGTATTTATCGCCAGAAGGATTCAACCGCCCATTGCCGCCAGAGTACGGCTTTGCCGTGAATAACACTCTTGCACAACAGACACAATGGCTTGCCAGAGCCGTGCACATGTTGGCTGTTTCAGGCAGCACGCGCCTGGCGATCATCTGGAATCTGGATTCCACCAAGTGGGTAAGTGGCGAGCAAGGCGACCCGCAGGCAGGCTATGCGATGGTTCGACCCGACGGCACATGTCCGTCCTGTGAAGCAATCCGAGCCGTGATGGGGTCTCTTCCATGAGCTGACAAGGCGGTGGTTTAGAAACCGAAAATAGCTAAGCCCATCTGCACGATTTCACATGAAACGGCACAAGGCAACAGATGTGGCACGCGGTGCGTGCGGTTGGATAACACTTTTCGGCTAACGCCGACGTCTGCAATTTGATCCGTTGCAATTTGACCTGTTTTCTCACACGGCTGCCTTTGTCTCTCGCCAGATGCCAAAGGGTTTCTGATGGCGCGTTAGGGTTATGCCCCCCCGCCAGACGCCGAGGAGATTTTGACGATGCGACGGGATTGCCCGCCACCGCCTTGTCCGTCTCCCGATGTTCGCCTTTGGCTAACAGATGGAGGGTTTCTAACGGCATGCTGGGGTTGTCCGCTGCCACCGCGCACACTTCCCGTTTCTTGTCACTCCACATCTTCCTCATCTCCATCCCCTGATACCTCTAAGAAGGCGCAGGATGTTGTCGCATTGGTCGAACCGTTGTGGTTTGATGGTGGATAGATATCGCGCAGCAAGTGTGATGCGTACATCTGTGCGTCAAACCACGTCATACGAGGCATATATACAGATGCCACTGCGGCGCGATACTTGGCAGAGCGCATGTAAAAATCATGCGATTGGGATTCTTCCAGTGACGGTGGGGGCACTCGGCATAAGCGCACAATCGCGCCCAACGAGTCTTTTCTATCCAACAAGTGAGCAGGCAAAGTGACAGTCACTTCGTGTGACGGGCAACCGACAAACCATAAAGCGAAGGTGTCGCAATTGAGGTTTGCGTCGTTTTCGCTCTTTTCTATAAACAGATGATTTGTGTGTGCCTCTAAATACAATATCTCGGTTAATTCAAGCATCTGCAATTTTGCAAGATGTTTGATATTAATATCTTCATCTTTTGCCAGGTGTTCAAGTGTCTGATATGACGCGCTCGGATTACCTGCCACCTCCACGCGCACACACCATTCCTTGTCTTCCGCCAAGTGTTGGAGGACTTCTGGTGGTGTATTCGGATTACCTGCTACCGCCCTGCGCACACCCCTGTCCTCGTCTTCTGCCAAGTGTCGAAGCGTTTCCAACGGCGTGTTAGGATTACCGCCTACCCTCGCACGTACTTCCCATGTTTCATCATCTGCCAGACGTTGGAGGATATCAAGCGGTGTGTTGGGGTTGCGTGCCACTATACAACGCACAATCCAGTCTTTATCCTCCATCAGGCGTTGGAGGATTTCTAACGGTGTATTGGGGTTACTTGCCACCGCCTGACGCACGTACTCATCCTTATCTTCCGCCAGGTGTTGGAGCAATTCTGGCGACATGTTCGGATTGCGTGCTGCCGTACGGCGCACCCATCCGCTATTATCTTCCGCCAGGTGTCGGAGGATATCGAGTGGCGTGTTGGAGTTACCCGCAATCGCCGCACACACCTCTCTGTCATTGTCTTTCAGCAGGTGCCAGAGAAATTCCGTCGGCGTGTTAGGGTTGCCTGCCACCTCCGCACGCATATATCTGTCCTTGTCTTTCGCTAGGCGCTGGAGAATTTCCGTCAGCGTGTGCGGCTTGGCTTGCACCACATTGCATACTCGCTTGTTCTCCTCTTCTGCCAGGCGCTGAAGGATGTCCGGTGATGTATTGAGGTTACTCGCCACCATCTGGCGCACCTCCCAGTGCTGGTCCTCTGCTAGCTGCTGGAGAATTGTGCGGGGCGTGTTTGGGTTGCCCGCCACCGCCTTGCGTATCTCGTTGTCTCCATTTTTTGCCAGCCACCGAAGTGTTTTTAGCGGCGTATTGGGGTTGCGCCCTGCTATCACGCGCACACGTTCGTGCGCATCTTTTGCCAGGCGATGGAGCCATCTTGGCGGTGTATTTGGGTTCTTCGCAAGCACACTCCGCACATTTACATTTTTATCCCGAGTAAATGCTTCTAAGATCTGCGCGGGCAGGTTTGGGATGCCTGCTATAGCGATGCGCATTTCATCATTTAAACTGCAAAGGTGTCGTAACAATGGGCGTTGATCGTCGTTTGCCCGATCGTTGTGGCTGTGTTTGAGCTCGTGTATGGCGACGAAAACCGTAGTGGTTTCGTCCACGGCTTGCCACAACGCGCGCAGCAGGGAAATTCTTTCGCATGTGATCGTGTTCATATCTTGGTCGGCAGCACACATCATGATTATAGGATCACACGGGTGTTTTTAAGCAACAAGCAAATTTGGAGCACTTCCATCATGAAGGCGCGGATAAAACGCAAAACAAAAATGCGCCATATCGTGCTGCATTTGGGTTATTCAGGGTAGATACGCCGCAGGCGCTCAGCACGATATGTCACAAAAACAGGGGGATCTGGGGGCGATGATCGGAATCGGGCTTGTCTTGAGGTCGGTCTTGCTGTGAACGTGGGTTGTGAAACGGCAAAAAGATGTTGTGCTCGGTATTATCGCCATCCTTTGGCAGGGGCGCCTCTTGTGGCAATTGCCCATCCACAGCATTATGTGTTGGGTGTGCTGAAGCGAAAATGGCTTTTACGGGAGAAGCCGATGAGGTTATATCGGCTCCCGGCACGATCACCGACGGTTTGTCCTGTGCCGATGCCGCATCGTCCTGTCCTTTGAGCATATCCAAGCCCTGGTTGTTGTGTGGTTCGTGTGATGTTGACGCGTTGACGCTCGGCGAGCTATGACTCACCGAGAGGGGCCCTTGTATCTCTGGGGGTAGGGATTGTAGCATGTTCAAGAACGCGCTGGATTGCGCCAATTGCTGCAAGGAGGAGTGTGACTGTTGGGTCTCTCGTAGTATGTCTGCTGCTATGTGGTTTATCTCTTTCGCTAATCTTTGAATCTCCGTGAGGGTTGCATCACGAGGTTGATAGTAGATGACATCGGGGCTGTCCACTGCTGAATGAAATGGCGGCGTCTGAGACAACGCTTTGAGCAAGTTGATGGCTTGGTCGATGTGCGACTGCAGGGTTGCACCTTGCTGTGCATCTAACGCCAACCCTTGCATAACTTGTGTGTATTGCACATAAATATTTAGCGCGTTCAGCATGCGATCCCACAGGGCATGATCAACCCACCCACGACTTTTAGAGACGCTTTTCAAGGTGGACTGGAGGGATTTAAGCGATTTCTGCAATCCGCCGACAATGTGCTCCACAACGCTCGTCAGGTCCGCGGTGGCATTGGTGATAATTGATTGAATATCCTCCTCTTTGAGCTGCTCATAACGCAAGGTGACAACATCCAAGCGTATATTGCGCACACGCGCAATGTCGCCGATGCGCGCGTGCAACAAGCGCTGGGCGCGCAAGCCGCTTAATTGAAGGATAAGCGACTCCAAGCTGATCCGTGACCCCTCCCATTGATCAATTATTTCTCTGGAGTCATGCAAATACCCCTGATATGTCGCCGCGTCCATGTTCCCCTTTTGAAGCAAACGATGCTGTATCGCCTCGCGCACCACCGCCTGCTCGTCCGACGTGAGCGCAGCGATGGTGCGATCGCGCTTGTCGTGCACGTGAATTTGTTCGGGGGAGAACAGTTGCGCGTTCTTGAGCGACAGAAGGGTGTAATGCCAAAAGGCCGATATGTATTTCTCCTTGATATTATTCACCGCGTCCTCCAAGATTTGCCCAAACTGCGGCTCAACCTCCGCCTTCCACGCATTCAGCTGAGCACGAAGGCGGTTTATGCTGTCCAAGAAATAGGGACGCAGTTCGAGCGGCATCCAGCGGAGGGCATGAGTCTCTTTGGTCACCGGAAATGTGTAACGTTTTATCGTGCTTTGCACACGGTTCCTGATCTCAATCAGTCTGGTTTGATAAGGCTGCGGCAAAAACACCTGATAGCCGCCATGCATATCTTTGACCAGTTCGTCCGGCGCACCCAGCACGGCAAACCGCTCAACGGGCAAATTAAAACCCCAGAAACCCCGCATGACTACTTTAACAATACAACCATCTTCGCATAAAATCCGCCTTGCGCGCAGACCCTGGTAAAAAGCATACAAGCCTTCTGTGCTCAGCTTTTTGTCGTTTATTTGCGTCCATTCATACACCACATCACCGCGCAAAGACTGCAGAAGGTCATGGACGCGTTGCAAAATCCGCCCCCATTCTTCGGGGGACAACCGCGATGACCGATGTGTGTTGGAAAACCCGTTCATGTATAACATTATAGGGGTTTTGGGGAAAATGTGGCAGATGGCGTGATGCACATGCCAATAAATCAACTGCCCAACGATAAATAGCGCCAAATAGTTCGATATCAGCATTTTAGGACGCTGTTTCAAAGATATGGGATAACCTGCTGATTAATGATGACCTGTTGATCAATAATGAACGTAAATCATGATGCGTCAATCACGAACATAAATCACGGCGAGGGAGACTACAGAGCGACAAAATAAGGGCGTTGCAATCCGACCTGTGCATCAACCAACGTGAGATATCTGCGGTTGATAGGGTTTCGTCGGCGCAAAGGGTAGATGGGAGGTCTATATCGCAGGCAACATATGTTACGCCTCGTTGGAGGAGGCACGGTCTCGTGAGCGATGTGGATGTTCTGCGATATATCGCGACGCGGCGACTGCAACGTATCCATCCTGGATGAACCTAGATAAACCCAGATGATCCTGGATGACGCAGTGTAATACGCAGATGTGCGCATCACATCTGTTGTCCCTTATGTCGCCAAGTGCTGCTAAGTCCGCCAATCGCACCTACCAGGACTTGTTTTTAGCCAAGCGCTTGAGGACAAGCGATTGAGGATTTCTGTTAAGGATTTCTGTTAAGGATTTCCGTTGAGGATTTCCGTCGGGATGTTGGGGTTATCCGCTTCCGCCGCGCACACATCATCGCCCGCCTCTTCCGCCGAGCGTTAGATCACATCAACCGGTGCATTGGGCGTGTATTGGGCGTGTTGGGGTTGCATGCCCCCCAGCGCACCTTCCATCCCCTTGACGCGTTGTCCGTCATTTGCGGCGCTGCTTTGTTGACGGCTCGCATCTGTGACAGACAGATGCTTTGTGCCGAGTATAATGCTGTGCTAATGCAGATCATTCGTTTCGGGGATGTCCATCACTTCCCTCAAGCGTTGCCTGCGCGGATGCATTTGGATTCTTACGAGCGATTTATTCGTGTCTATCTCCCACGCGCATTGTCCGACATGGGCGTCATTGAAACGGGGAAATGGGAGATCATCCTGCCACATACTTGTGCATTCGCGCATGAACTGGGCTTGAAATATTGGGTCGAGCCGCCGAATATAAGCGTTGACGAAGCCTTGCAAAAGGGCTTGACTTACGCGGGGCGCCTTTTCCTGCAGGTCGCTTTGAGGGACAAACAGAGCGATGAGATACATGTTGAGACCGTCATGCTGGGATATCTGCCCTATCCGACCGCACAAGGCGACTTTATCGTAGACGGCACGCAGTGGATCGTTCATGCGCAGATGTTGCGCGCGCCTGGTGTGTATTTTTTGCGACAACGCCGCGCCTCTTTTGAACAACATTACGCCTGGATTATCCCAACGCGTGGATTTTGGTTGCGACTCGAGGAACGCAAGTCCAACACGTTGGTCTTTCGGATGAAACGCTTCAAATCCATGCCGGCGACGTTGTTGCTGAAATCTTTATTGGCTCTTTTCCCCGAACAATGTCAATGGTTGGGGCTGGATTGTCACACGTTCACAGACGCAGATATATTGGGTTTATACCAGGATGACGCCTGGCTTGTATCCGCCCTGGAGCACACGCTGCGGCTCGAGAAGGAAATAAAGCGCTCTGACTTAAACACAGCGCAGAAGGCATGTATCAACCTTTGTGCCCTCATTCACACAGATGCGGTTGTGGATTGGGAGTCAGCCAGGCGTTATCTCGGCGACGAGTTTTTGAACCCTCGTAAATACGATCTAGGGGCGTTGGGGCGTCAGGCGCTGAACGCGCAATTTGCCCACCCGGACCACGTGGTCCCGCTCAACACCCGCACCTTATGCGCACTAGATATCGTCGCTGCCGTGCGTCAGCTGTCGGCAGTGCGACGCGGCGATCTGCCGCTCAGCGATATGGAGGATGTGGGGAACCGACTGATATACGCTGTGGGCGAGCAAATGGACGCCAAGCTGCGTGAAAGCTTGTCCATTTTGGCACAAATTGTGCGCACACGATTGACATACGAAGCCGACAAGCGCCCATCCCTGAGCACAATTGTGACGTCAAATGCGCTAACCGGCTTGTATGAGGTCTTCAGAAGCACAGGCGCAGGGACGGCGCGATTACTGGAACAGGTGAATCCGTTGTCGGACCTGTCTTCAAGACGCACCCTCACTTTGTTAGGCACAGGCGGGTTGAAGCGTCAGGCCGCCGGCTTTGAGGTGCGAGATGTGCATTACAGTCAATACGGCCGCATCTGCCCAGTAGAGACTCCAGAGGGTGAAAACATCGGCCTCATGCTGCGCATGGCAAATTATGCCGCCGTGGATGCTCATGGCAGGTTGCTGTGTCCATATTATCAAGTTAAACACACATGCCCCAAGCAAATAGAACAGCTGGTCGGTCGCACGCTCAGAGATACCGTGCGCAACGCTGCGGGCGAAATCTTGGCCGAACCCAATGCCCGCATTGACCTGGCGCTTGCCGAGCGTTTGTCGCGCGAATTTGTGGGCGAAGAACTGCCCGTCCTGCCTTATATCTCTCGTGAAGTGGTGTGGTTGAGCGCAAAAGAGGAAATGTCTTATGTGATCGGGGAATTCCCTCGCACAAACCAATATGACGAGATTGTTGAACCCACCCTTGTGGTGAAGACACAAGGTGGGGTCGGACATGCGAGCCGCGACAGGGTGGACTTAGTGCCGGTAGCGCCGGACCACTTTGTCGGCGTGAGCGCCGGGCTGATACCGTTTATCGAGCACGACGAAAGCAGTCGCGCCTTAATGGGCAGCAACATGCAGCGCCAAGCCGTCCCTTTAATTCGCCCCGACTACCCTATCGTCGGCACAGGACTTGAGCGGCAAGTCGTCCCGTTAACCTTTCACGCTGTGGTGGCGCAGGCGGATGGGGTGGTCAAAACGATTGACCATGAAAAAATCGTCGTCAAGGAGCAGGACGGACAAGAGCGACAATATTCCCTGAAGCGTTTTTGTCGCACCAACCAGAACACCTGCTTGCACCAACGCCCGTCCGTGCAACTGGGCGAGCGAGTGCGCCGCGGACAGGTGTTAGCCGACACCGGCAGCGTTGTGAACGGCGCCCTGACGTTGGGGCAAAACGTGGTAGTGGCGTTCATGTCGCTGGATGGATACAACTACGAAGACGCGATTGTGGTGAGCGAAAGGGTGTTAAAGGAAAGCAAGTACGCCTCGATTCATATTGAGAAGTACGTATGCGAGGTGCGCAACACACCCAACGGGAAACAACGGATCACCCGCGATATCCCGAATGCCGGCGAGGACGCGTTAGCTAACTTAGACGAAACCGGGATCATCCGCATCGGAGCGCGCGTCAAGCAACGCGATATTTTGGTCGGTGTGGTCTCGCCAGCCCCACAACAAAGCCAGACTGTGGAGGACCGCTTGCTGCGCGCCATCTTGGGCGAACAAAGTCGCGCGGTTGAAGATGTCAGCTTGCGCATGCCGCACGGAGAATCAGGCACCGTGATCGGGGTCGAGGTCGTCACGCGGGAGGATAACCCTCACATGCCTGCAGATGTGATCACAAGGGTGATGGTTTATGTTGCACAACAACGGCCTTTGAGCGTCGGCGATAAAATGGCCGGTCGACACGGCAACAAAGGCGTGGTTTCCGCCATCTTGCCAGAGCAGGAGATGGTGTTTTTGGAAGACGGCACCCCCGTCGATGTTGTCCTGAATCCCTTGGGGGTTCCAGGTCGAATGAACGTCGGGCAAATTTTTGAAGCCGCATTGGGGTGGGCAGCCCACCAAATGGGATACTACGCCCAATCACCGTCCTTTAATGGCGCAAGTGTGCGTCAAATCGAGGCCGAGCTTGCCCGCACATATATCGCCGAACACGCCTATAAGACATTCTTGGACCAAGCTCGTAAGCAGGTGCAAAAAGACCCCTGCAAAACGTCAACACAAGCCCTGCCCGAACATGAGCAGCACTACATAAATGACACCGATATGCTCTTGACGTTTTTGCTCAATCAAGGGCTGGCATCCTATGATCAGTTGGAATCGGCCATGCGTGCGCAGGGACTGTTGCGCCGCCTATGCCTGGAAATATGGCTTAAGCAGCAAGGCATCCCACCGCAGGATATCTATGACTATGAGACGTCTGTGCGGGATCACTCTCCCGATGAACAACGCAGGGATGACAATGCGATTGCGCTCGCTCTGCGCCTTCACTTAAGCCTTTATGCCCAAGAGATTACAAATGATATCTCCTCATTGACCGAAGAGATCATGCGAGAGACCGCGCAGGAAATGGAAGAGTCGCGCGGCATCCCATCGCCCTTGTCGGGGAAGCGTGTGGTGTTTGACGCCAAAACAGGTCGCCCTTATGAGCGCCCTGTGTTTGTCGGCGTCATGCACATCATGAAATTGATCCACATGGTGGAGGATAAGGCGCACGCGCGCTCGATCGGCCCGTATTCGGTGATTACCCAGCAACCGCTCGGCGGACGATCACACTTCGGCGGACAGCGCGTTGGCGAAATGGAGGTGTGGGCGCTGGAGGCATACGGCGCTGCATATACATTGCAGGAAATGTTGACGGTGAAGTCGGACGACCACCAAGGACGAATGAAGGCTTATATGGCGTTGGCGCAAGGTCACCCGGTCACCATGAGCAATAACAGCAGCAGCACCCAATTGCTCATCCGCGAGATGCAAGCGCTTGGATTGGCGGTTTATGGCGTGACCCCTGACGGTCAAAAAATTGACCTGGGGGTTACGGATAACCCCCAGGATATACAGCCTCGCACTGACCAGGTGAAATCAAATTCAGCAGACGACTGAACTGTTCTGCAACAAACATCTTATTGCCTCACAGTTCGGACAAGACAGCGCATTCTTTGCCCCCCTGAGAGGCTAACAAAGATATGTATACGTATCACAAAGGGCATACAAGTCACAGGGGGCATGCAAGTCACAGGAGGCATACAAGATATGCGAGGTTTGCGTCCATCCATGCGTCGCACGGCGTTGCGCGGCGCGAGCGCGGGTGGGCGCCGTGCGCGTTCGGCACGTTTTTGCGCGTTGCTCTGCCTTTGTAATGAACACGTCGAAAATCCACCCGTTGCTTAAAAAGCACACGAAAGGCTGCTATAAGACAGCACCTGGATGTCTGCATCATGACCTGGATGTCTGCATCATGTACAGCGCGCGTCGAAACAGAGTTAAAAGTGTGCTGAAAGTGTGCCCTGCAACATTTCAAAAGCCTTGCTTATCTACAAGTCCCGTTGAAAGCCGCGATACTTGAAAGATGCTTGAAAGCGACGATACATCCGATTCGGCGTGACAAATTGCTTCAGGATAAACTGCTTCAGGCTAAAACAGCAGCTATAACGAAAAAATACGACAAGGTTTGGGCGTGCCGAGGTTTGGGGGTCGATGATCTGCTCTGCCTTTACATAACGACTGTCGCACAATGCTTCAGCTGTTGTCCGTCCCGGTTTCCTCGTCTTCATTTTGCTTTATGGCGCAAGGCTGAGATAAGAAGATTTTCAAATCGGCAGCGCTTTGTCAAAACCATTTGTCGAAACCCTTTGTCACAAAGTTAGGTGTATACCCCCGAAGGGCACAAAAAATAAAGCGTTTATTGATATCTAGAACGAGACGTTTTAATGATGTGATAAAATGCAGGTCATGTTACGCGTCATTGAGTACATGCGTGAAAAGGGGATTCGTCCTGGTGGACGATTCCCGCCGATGCTCGATATGGCAAAAGAAATAGGCATCAGCACCGGTACATTGCGAGAGCAAATCTATGCTCTTGCAATGTTCGGCGTGGTCTCTGTGCGCCCTAAGATGGGTATATGTGTGCAGCCGATGTCTATGCAACAGCTGTTGAGCTACTGGTTGTTGTACGCCGGCGTCGTTGACTCATCCTATCTGAGGCACTATTTCTTCGACCTATACAAGGTGCTAGAACAATCGTCATGGAGAGTATCCCTGCCGCCGAATGAGAGCATTTTGGCTGCATTGGACGCCACAAACGCGCGTATAGCGGAAATGCTGTCTTCGCCACAGATCGATAGCGCATCCTTGCATGGCGCGCTTCAGGAATGGTCGCTCGCGTTGTGCGAATCATCAGGCCCGTGTGTGCGGGACGTGTTGACCGCGTTCTGGAAGGCGCAGCCATTGACAACCGCGGACAAGGCAAACGCTGCCATGCTCGTTCAGCAACTAGTCGATGCCCAGCACGCTTTTACACAAGCGCTCCGCAATCATGACACGCAGCAGGCTGAGACTGCTATGGAGGCACGCTACGCTCGCATTGCAGACCTGATCGCTCCTCCTGGAGAGTACGCCCCCCCCACTCAGCTTTTCAAGCCATCCAAAGGCAAGCAGCCCAGCCCGCCATCGCATACGTGCCTGGCGCATGAGCAGGCCGATGTGCCCGTACATTAACCACTAGACCATTCGGTCATTAACCACTAGACCATTCGGAAGGGGCAAGGTGTGCGTCACCTGTGATCTGCCCCTTCCGTTTGTTTTGTGTGTGCGCATTGACCGATCTTCATATCACACTTACAACGCCAATGCTTAACAAGTAAGGGCGCGCACCTACACAACCCAAACCCAAAAACATTGACCATGACAGCACCTGGTAAAACAACGTGATGAATAGGGGTGTTCACGAAAATGCCCAAGTTGTTAAAAACACGCCAAATGCCAGGCAAGCTGCTTGCCTTAAATTTTTACCCCCTGATCTTCGGACATGAGTTAGGACAAATAGCGGGGAGGCGCCTCAAAACCAGGTAAGCTGGGCTTACAACAACTGCCTGGCGGTAGGAGGCTCCCATGAACAAGTGTATCAAAATACGTCAGTTCATGCAGGCTCTTTTTGA
>FWWL01005635.1_pt1 | contig 19189 bp, 14 predicted proteins | sample 2228331 | NCBI WGS metagenome assembly FWWL01 (sample SAMEA103939775, study PRJEB20133) | metagenome | reverse complement strand
CGGGTCCCTGGACCCCCTCCCCGGTTGAGCGGATGCCTGGGGCTCCCAACCCCAGGGGGTCGCACCATAAAACTGTCATACGGTCAGGATGAGAGCCCGGGGGTATGAGCCGTACTTGATTATTAATAAATGATTAAGATTTGATTTTAGGGTCCCCCTCAGGGGCCTTTCATCCGACCGTCGGAAACGGGGATACGGTCTACTCCGGCCACCCGCTTGGGCCTATCCAAGACCTCCGATGAGACCAAGCTCCCCTGCTCATCGTAGACGAGGATCCCGCCGGGCTTAGCCTCGCCCGCTCTCGGCGAACGGTCCGTCCTTTCGGAAGGTCACGCTGAGCGTATCCGTCCGGGGGCCATCGACGACTCTCCTGGCGACCCGACCCGGTATTTGGACACTTTGCTCGTGCGGTAGAGACGACGGCCTACATCATGGCCTACCCAGGGCGAGCAAGCCCCGTCATGGCCGGGTCTCCGGGGGCCTGGGGACCGAGAGAGTGAACTCCTTCTCCAGGAGGGGTTCGACGGGCCGGCCGACCTCGGCGATCCGAACTCGGACGTGCATGGACGTCACGTCTGGGGTCATGCGCCACTCGATCTGCCCGATGGGGAGCGACTGCGTCTTGGGGACGCCGGGGCGGACCCGGAACTGAACGGACACCCGGGCGTCCTGAGCGCTCCACCGCCAATCCGTGAGGTCCGGGGCGCCGCCGCCCGGCGGGGGCTCGGCCGTCGCCGAACCGGGCGGCGGGGTCGCCTCGACGAGGACCTCCACGGGTCGGTCCTCCGGTATACCGGTCACCCCCATGCGGAGTCGCACGCGCCCGGGTTCGGGGACCTGACTGCTCCAGAGAAAGCCGACGGCCGAGACGGGTTGGGCCGAAGGGCCGGAGGGCGCCGGTGCAGGCGGTGGGGTCGCCTCGGGCGGCTTCGTCGGAGACGTCTCCGGGGGCTTTTCCTCAGGCGGTTTCGTCTCCGGCGGGGGCTGGAAGACCGTATACGGCGGGGGCTCCCGCAGGCGGGGCTGGTCGGCCGTCCCGACCCAGATAGGCCGCAGGTCTTCCTCGGTGATGTTCGGCATCCGGATGATGTGGGGCGTGATCGTGAAGACGACGTCCGTCTGCTCGATGCTCCGCTCGTTGGCGGCAAACAGGTCTCGCAAGAGGGGGATGTTCTGAATCCCCGGGAAGCCCCGCAGGGCCCGGCGCTCGTCTTGTCGAAGCAGGCCGGCCAGGAGGTTGGTCTCTCCGTCCTTGAGCCGAATCGTCGTGTTGACGACCCGGCTCCCCAGGGTCGGCGGCTCGTTGATCTGACGCCCCGGAGCGGCGATGGACGTCAGCTCGAACTTCAGGTCCAGGGTGACCTCCCGGTTGTGATGAATCCGGGGCTTCACGTCCAAGTTGATGCCCACGTCGACCAATTGGAAGCTCGTGATGGGGACGATGACGCCCCCGGCCGGCGGGGGCTGGCCCGGCTGGGGCGTGATGCCCGTGAAGGTCGTCGTCGGGATGGGGACCCGGTTGCCCAGGCGGACGGCCATGGTCTGGCCGTCGGCGGCCCGGACTTGAGGCCGGGCCAGGACCCGGGTGCTGGCGTCCGTGATGAGGGCCCGATAGACGATGGACGGGAAGGTAAACACCCAGGCGGCGGCGTCGATGGCCCGGAACTGGTGGCCGAAGATGACGCCCGGCCCCTGGCCGATGTCCAGCGTCTGGGTGACGGCGACCTCCGGGACGATGTCGATCCCGTAACGGGCGGCCGTCTGACGGCTGACTTCCAGGATCTCGACGTCCAGGATGACCTCGGCCCGGGCCTTGTCGTTGAGACGGATGACCCGCTCGGCGAGGGCGACCTTCTCGGGCGTGTCCTTGACGGTGATGGCATAGAGCTGGGTATTGGGCACGATCTGTTGGATCCCGGCGATGACCCGGAGGAGGTTGATCGTCTCGTTGAGGTCGGCATTCGACAGGTAGAAGGTGCGGACGACCAGCTCCTCGTGCTGGCGACGCTTCTGGGGATTGTCGGGGATGACCATGATGGTATTTTCGCTGACGATCTTATAAAACAAGTTGTTGGCGGCCAGGATCTGCTGGAGGGCTTCCTGGAAGGTGACCCCGTGGAGTTCGACACTGTACCGGGTGTCCTGGAAGTCCTTGTCGTAGAGGACGTTCAGGCCGAAGCTCTTGCCCATCGAGTCCAGGATCTGACGGAGGCTCGTGTCGACGTACTTGATGTCGATCAACTCCTCGCTCCGCAAGATCTTGGGCAGGACGGCGGCCCGGGCGATCTTCTCCTTGGCCCGCTCGATCTCCATGGCCGCCTCGGCCCGCTGTTCCTTCAGGCGCTGGAGCTTCAGGATCGTCGTCTCCAGGCGGGCGGCGGCCAGCTGGTGGGTCGGGTCCGACTGGACGGCCAACTGATACTCCAGGACGGCCTGCTCCAGGGTCGGGATGTCGTCGGGATTTTTCTCGACGAGGGCCTCGGCCCGTTGGAAGTGGAGCTCGGCGGCCGCCAGGCGCATCCGTCGGCAGGTCGCCTGGTACTTGATGTTGTCCGGGTCCCGCCGGAGGGCTTCGAAGCAGTACTGGAGGGCCCGGTCCCAGTCGCCGGCCCGGGCGGCCTTCTCGGCCCGCCCCATGTAGCGAGCGGCGGCGCATCCATAGGCCAGGACGATACCGGTCAGGCTTAGGGCGATCGGCCAAAACCGCCGGGGGAACACCATGCCGCTTCACTCCCCTGGGGAGATGGGTATGGCCCGGTCACGAGGGCTTCTGAGGGAAGGCGAGAGTCTTCTGATGAGACCCGTCGGTCGTTTCCAAGAGGACCGAGTCCGGCTGAATGCGGACGACCCGGACCCCGGGTCCGAAGGTCTGACCCGGCAGGGCGGTCCATAGTTCCCGCCCGTCTGTGAGGACGGCATACGCCGGCTCGCCGTTTTGGGCGTTAATTATGCCGATCAGTTGAATCGATTCCAGCGGCGAGGCCGGCGGAGGGGGCCCCGAGGGCTTCGGCGTCTCGTTGACTTGGACGGTAACGACCGGCGGCCCCGTGTCCGACGGCTTGGGGGCCGTCCCCAGGGGGGGAGCCTCGGAGCCGACCGTCGAGTACAGGAAAAGATTCCGCCGAATCGACCCGCCCTCGGGTCCAGGCCGATGTTCGGGAAGGGCCAGGTCCCACCAGGCCGCCTGCCGGATGTCCGACGGGAGGGCATAGCTCGTCGGCGATGCATACGCCGGCAGGCGGACGACCGGCAAGATCACCCGGACCCAGCCATAGGCGGCCATCCCACCGGCGAGGCCGAGAACGGCCAGCCAGCCGAAACGATGCCGGGCAGAGGCATTCGGCATATCGCCCGTCGGGGTCAGGTGTTAGGGGTCAGGGATCGGGGGGCCAGAGTCGGGGAAAGGCCAGATTCCCGACCCCTGGCGCCCCAAACATCCTGCAACGGAGCCCGCTCAAAACCGTCTAAATAGTCTACCGGATCGACCCAGGGAGAGTCGACACCTCCCGTCCTGGGAAGGCCCGCCACCCAACCCCTAAGACCCGGCACCCAAGGGCCTATTCGTACCGGAGGGCCTCGACGGGGTCGAGCCGACTGGCCCGGACGGCCGGGTACATCCCGGCGGCCACGCCCGTCAGGACAGCCATGACGACGCCCGTCCCGAAGGGCTGAAGGGTGAAGGCCACCGACAAGCCCGCCCCGTGCCGTAACAGGAGGAGGACCCCCACGCTCAGGCCGATCCCCAGGAGGCCGCCCAGGAGCGTCAGGCTCAGCGTCTCCAGCAAAAACTGCAGGGCGATGTCCCGGGGCCGGGCCCCGAGGGCCTTCCGGAGGCCGATCTCCCGCGTCCGCTCCGTGACCGCCACGACCATCACGGCCGTGATCCCGATTCCCCCGACCAGCAGGGCCACCGACGAGATCAGGAGCGACGCCATCCGGACGACGGCCTCGATGCTCTGCCAAAACTCCAGGTACGCCCGCTGGGTGATGACCTCGAAGTCGTCCGACTGGTCCGGCCGAAGTCGATGCCGCCACCGCATGACGGCCGTGACCTGGTCGACGGCCGTCCAGACGGACCCCTCGGACCGGGCCAGCGCCGCCACGGCGGCAAACTCCTCCCACCGGGGCGAGTACCGCCGGTAGACCGTGTGGGGAATGAGGACGAACAGGTTGGGATTAAACCCCAAGACCTGGGGAAGCCGACCCAGGACGCCCACGACCTGGAAGGGAATCCCGTCCAGCCGGACCGTCCGACCCAAGGGGGAGGCCTCCGGAAACAGGGCCTCCTTCGTCGCTTGACCGATGATGACGACCCGGCGGCCGGCCCGGACTTCCTCGGCCGTAAAGCCCCGACCCTCGGCCAGAGGGAGCTGAAGGAGCTCCAGGACCCGCTCGTCGACGCCCCGCAGGAGCATGGGCGCCGTCTTTTGGGTCCCATGACTGACGATGACCGTGACGGGCATGGGCTGGATGCCCAGATAAATGCCGGTCGACTCGACGGCGCTGGCGTGCCGCCGGATGGCCTCGGCGTCCCGAAGCGTCAGGTAGGGCCGGCGTTGAACCTCTTGCCAGTACTTCTCGCTGAAGGCCTTCGCCGGGCTGAGGCGGTGGACCAGGATGGAGCGGGGGCCGAAGATGCTGACCCCCGAGTGGATGACCCGGGCGACGCCCTCGACGAAGGCCGAGACCCCGACCAGGGCCAGGATGCCGACGGCCACGGCCAGCAGGCTCAGGGTCGTCTGCAGGGGATGGACGACGAGTCGGTCGACGGCCGTCCGTAGGGCGTCCCGCCAATTCATCGCTTCGCCTCAGAGGGTGTCTAAAAATTCGGGAGTCCGGGAGCTCGGCAGTTCGGGAATTCGGGCGTCGGGGAGGCGGGGAGGGCTTCCCCCCGGGGATTTCCGGTGGAAGGGCGTTTTCCGACCCCCGATGCCCGCGACCAGTTTCCCCGCCTCTCCTCCCCATCATCCCTGAGGGGGAAGGAGTCGTCTTCTCCCCGCCTGGGGGATGGAACCGACCTTGGGGGGGAGGGTTTCCGAGTTCCGGAGGCCCTCCACCCGACCATAGGGAGACTCCCCGAACTCCCGAGTTCCCGAGCTCCCGAATTCCCGACACCGACTCCCCTCACCCGTGCTCGTAATGAAGCGCCTGGACGGGGTCGAGCCGGGCCGCCCGCCGGGCCGGATAATAGCCGAACAGGACGCCGGAGACGCCCGTCAGCGCCAAGCCCAGGCCCGCCACCCAGAAGGGGAAGGTCCACGGTAAGCCGAGGACGCTGGAGACCAGGTACGATATCCCGAGACCCGCCGCGACGCCAGCGACACCGCCCAGGGAGGCCAGGAGGATCGCCTCCCAAAGGAATTGGGCGACGATGGCCGAGGGATGGGCCCCGACGGCCTTCCGGATGCCGATCTCCTGCGTCCGCTCGGCGACGGCCATCAGCAGGATGTTCATCAGCACGATGCCCCCGACCAAGACGCCCAGGCCCACGACGCCGACCAGGGCCAGCGACAGCGCCTGCGTGGCGTTCCGCAGGATGTCCAGGAAGCCCTCCGTCGTCATCAGACCGAAATTGTCTTCCTGCGCCGGTCGGAGCCGGCGCTTCAGCCGAAGCCAGAAGCGGACCTCTTCCATGAGTTCGTTTTCCCGACCCGGCCTCGGCCGCAAGATGACGTAATCGACGTCCGGCCGGGCCCCCCGCCAGGCCCGGAGGGGGACCCACACGACCGTGTCCAGGTCACTCCCCAGCAGGGTCCCCCGCTCCCGGACGACCCCGACGACCCGGTAGGCCTGCCCGCCGACCCAGACCCACCGGCGGAGGGGGTCCTGACCCGAAAAGAGCTCCCGGTAGACGCCCCACCCCAGGACGACGACCCGGCGCCGGTGGGCGTCCTCGTCGGGCGTGAAATGGCGGCCCGCATAGAGGGGCAGGCTCTCGACGGCCAGGTAGTCGGCCGACCGGGCCTGGACGGCCACCCGGACGGAGCGGCCCTGAAAGGCGACGTCGACCGAGTCGTAAGTCGCCGGGACGACGGCCTCGGCCATCCGGAGTTGCCGCCTCAGGAATTCGACCTCGGCCATCGAGATCGGCGGATAGCCCTCATACCTGCGGAGGTCCGTCGCGCGCAGGACCGGCGGCCGGCGGGTCAAGTACAGGATGTCGGCCCCCTGGCTGGAAAAGAGCTCCCGGACTTTCGCCTGGAGGCTCTGCATGACGACGACGAGGACGATCAGGGCCAGGACGGCCGTCATGTTCGTGACGACGAGAAAGGCCGTCCGCAGGGGGTACCGCCGGATGACCTGCAGGGCGATGCGAAGGGCTTCCCGGCCCATGCCGCTCCTCGGATCCTGGGTCTCGGCCGACCGGCACCCGAGCCCCTTTTACAGCTCCCCCGCCGGGACGTCCCCGACGACCCGACCGTCCCGCATGAGGACGACCCGCTGGCAATACTTGGCGACGTCCCGTTCGTGGGTCACGACGACGATCGTCTGACCCTGCCGCCAGAGGTCCTGCAGGATCCGCATGACCTCGTCGCCCGACCGGGAGTCCAGGTTCCCCGTCGGCTCGTCGGCGAGGATGACCGACGGGCGGTTGACGAGCGCCCGGGCGATGGCCACCCGCTGGCGCTCGCCCCCCGACAGCTCCGACGGCCGATGCCGGGCCCGATGGGTCAGGTTCACCATCGCCAGGGCCTCCATCGCCCGCCGCCGACGCTCCTCCAGGGGGACCCGGGCGTACACCAGGGGGAGCCCGACGTTTTCCAGGGCCGTCGCCCGGGGCAGGAGATGAAACGCCTGAAAGACAAAGCCGATTTCCCGGTTCCGGATATGGGCCAGCTCGTCTTCGTCCAGGTCCTCGACGGGCCGGCCCCGCAGGAAGTACCGCCCCCGCGTCGGCCGGTCCAGACATCCCATGATGTGGAGCAGGGTACTCTTGCCCGAGCCCGACGGCCCCATGACGGCGACCATCTCGCCGGCCCGGACGACCAGGTCGACCCCGTCTAAGGCGACGACCTGGTCGGCCGAGCGCGACCCGTAGATACGGACCACGCCCTCCAGACGGATGAGGGGCTCCGCATCGGACGGCGGGACCGCCGACTCGGGGTCACCGGCGTTCGGATGGAACGCGGACACGGTCTCCGTCCTTCAGCGTGCGTAGGACTTGATAGGGTCCGACGACGACCGACTCGCCCGGCCGGAGACCGGACCGGACCTCCAGGTCAAACTCCCCCATGATCCCGACCTGGACGGGGCGGAAGCGGACCCGGTCGCCCTCTAAGACGAACACACCGGCGACGTCCGCCTCCCGGGGGCCCTCCGGATTGTCCCCCGAGGCCAGCCGGTGGACGAGGGCCTGAATGGGTACGCTCAAGACCTGCTTCCTCTCGGCCGTCACGATCTCGGCATGGACCGTGAACCCCGGCCGGACCTCGGGGAGGGTCTCCCGAAGCTCGACCTCGACGGGGAACAGGTTTTCCCGGGCCGTCTGACCCAGTTGGGGACTCGTCGTCTCGCTCAGGGGCTGGTACCCGACCAGGATCACGTGACCCCAGAACTCCCGGTCCGGCAGGGCGTCGATGGTGACCCGCACGGGCTGGCCGACACGGACCTGCACGATGTCGTTCTCGTCGACCTCCAGGCGGACCTTCCAGCGGGTCAGGTCGGCGACCTTCACGAGGGGCCGCTCGCCCCCGATCCCGGCGATGCTCACGACGACGGTCTCGCCCTCCTCGACGTCGACCCCGATGACCCAACCGTCGATGGGGGACGTGATGCGGACCTGCTCGTAGTCGTGACGGAGTCGCTCCAACTGAGCTTCCAACTCCCGCAGGCGCTGGCGGGCGACGGCATACTCCCGCTGTCGGATTTCCCACTCGGTCTGCGCCTTCTCGAGGGCTTCCCGCGTCAACAGGCCCTGACCGAAGAGGCCCTGGGCCCGGTCCCAGTTCCGCCGGGCCTGCTCCAGGGTCAGGCGGGCGGATTCGACCTGCTGGCGGGCGGCCTGCAGAGAAGCCCGCAGACTGTCCAGCTGGGTCCGCAGGGGGACGGGGTCGATCTCGACGAGGACCTGGCCCTTCTGGACCCGGTCGCCCTCCCGGACGGCGACCCGCCAGACCCGGCCGTTGATTTGGCTACTGACGGCGACCTCCGTCCAGGGCCGGATCTTGCCCGACGCCGCCACGACCTGCCGCAGGTCCTGGACCCTCGCGGGGGCGACCTCGACGGTCGGGACCCGGCCCCGAGAGCGGGCCCCCTGCCAGAGGCCGATCAGGACGAGAAGGACGATACCGACCGCCGTCCAACCGAGGACCCGGCGCCTTCCCCGACCCATGCCCGCCGACTCCGCACCCGGGATTCAGCCGGCTCGCCTGGGGACAGTATACATGCCCACAGCCGTTTCCCAAAGGACCCGAAGGCTCTCGGGACGCCGGAGACGACCCAGCGCCAATGCCACGTATGTTACGATACCGTTCCATCCGGGTAGCGACGAACTGTCGTCCGGGGTCTTGGGCGTCCCCAGCAGCCAACGAAAAATATGCATAAAATTACGATGCTTTATTACAAACAGGAAGGGGACGACGAGAAAGCGTAAGGACCCCTTCGGGCGGCGTTAGTCTCTCCCCTACTGCGCCTGTTTCCACCAGGGGTTCCTCACGGAAGCCCGGGAGCGACTCATCGGTCCGCCCCCTGGATTCCCCGTCGTCCATCAGGCATCCTCTCGGGGTCAAGGCAGGGATTCGGGGGTCAGGCTTTATGGTTCGTGAGGCTATAGCGGATACTCGCCCCGACCCGAATCTCGAGCCCCGACGAGACTGGGATCATGATTCGCTCTTCCGAGGCGAAATGTCAAGTCGAGGGTCCATGTCTTTTGATACTGCCTACAACGGCCCCTTAATTTGGGAATTCCTGAAAATAAATAATGAATGGCGTCGTGACCGAAGACGCGCCGTCGGGGTCAAAGCCGCCCATGGAGCCGGTCTGCGATGTATCGCCGTGGCGACCCCACATCCGCCCGAGCGCCTCGGGTCAGCCGACTGGGTCGTTCATAGCTTGAGCGAACTTTCGGCCCAGGGGAAATTCGACCCGGCCCATCTTGGGGCAGGCGCTCATCGACTTCTACATTATGTCGCTTAAAGCGGCAGTGCAGACCGGCTCTGGGCAAGGTACGATTGGGGTCAAAGGCGGACCTGAAGGCCTCAACTCCTAAACCCATCTATGTGGGTAACACTTTACGGTCGGACCCGTCGGCGGTGGGCTCCCGCTCATCGACGGTCCGTTGGACGACGACTACCGATGCCAGCGATAAAGGGCTCGAGGTTGACGACCAGAGGCCGGTCCGGCGTGTAAAGCAGCAGTTTCCCGCCTTGAATGAACCGGGGGGCGAGCGCCGGATGGCCCAGAAATTCTGGGCTAATCTGCGTTTTTATTTTTTCCAGCAGACCCCTTTGAATCAGGAACCCCTCAGGCGAGTGCACCGCTACGTCGAAAGCTATGTCCAAGGTCCGTACGGGCCTCCCAGAGGGAAACCGGGCCAGGAGGGTCAGGAAGCGTCCGTCGGGAAGCGGGTCGATGGATAGAATATCTTCGTCCGGCTGCGTGGCGAGCATAAAGGTACGTAAAAGGCGGCCCGTCCCTTTTTCCAACACGAAGATGCTATTTTTCATCATAACAAACAAGTTATCATTGTTTATCCAGGCCCGGAACCAATGCTCCCGCTTGACCGGCGTCTGGTAGACGTCAAAGATGGACCGGATAGCCTCCTCCCGGATAGAGATGGCACTCCATGAAATCGTAGAATCCCGGAAGGCGTGGACCAGGAGAACTCCGTCGGGCGTCCGCCGCTGCCCCAGGACGTATATCGTCCCATCAGCATCGACTTCGAAGTCATAGGCCGGCACATCTAAGGGGATTTCTTGGGCGCCGTTTCCCTGAGCGTCCGCCTTGAGCCATCGGGGTCTTCCGTCATGGACGGAATACACGTACCGAAAGCCGTCCCTTCCGACTTTAGGAATAACCCGCGAGTCCTGAACAGGGAATCCGGTGATGAATTCGGTGGCCTGGCCATGGGCCAGGTCGATGACCTTAGGAATCACCCTCCCGAGCATGACGTATCGAACTCCTCCCTGGACGACGACCGGCGAGACGAGCACCAGTAACGTCGCCGGTCCGACCCATTGGCGCAATGAGACGACGGTTTCGACGCCCTGAGTCTGGAGGGGCGGGAAATTCCTTTCGATGGGCGACTGACCCACGGCGGACCCCGCAAAAAAGGCAAACAGAACGAATACAAGTAATTTCTTATTCATAGTCACCTCCTCTGCATGAGAGGTTCGGAGCCGGAAGGAGCCGCATCAAGGACCCCTCGTGGGCCCAAGGGACCCCCCTCTCCATGTTCTGGGACCGTCCCTCCGTTGAGATGGTCGCCGACGAGTCCACAAAAATCTCGCACCACCCGAACGCCCATCCATCGGTCGAAAGGCATATGTCGTTTGGACATATCAATGGTTTTAGAATTGGTGGCCCCAGGCGCGCTCCTCGCAGTAAGAAAAGTAATCCCAGCATCCCGGCTCGCACTCGAACCAGCTCGATACTAAGTCCACACACGACCCCCAGAGGTCTGACTGGGCCGCCACGACCATGAACCATAGGATAATAAAACTAATAATACTAATAATTTTGAGCCTTCTCCGCATATCCACCTCCTCCTAAAAGGGGAGTCTCTAGATATTAGGTCTCTCTATATTATAGGAAGATGACCGAGGGTTGACAACGTCCGGCGGGATGGGCCAAGATCGCCCCCACCCCCGAGGGCCCGGGACTCCGGTCGACCGAGTCCCCAAAGGCCGGACTTCCCTGAGCCTCTTGGGTCGCCCGCGGAGCCGGAGACTTCATGCCCTGGGGTCGACGGATGTTCCTGAGGAGCGCCGGCCGCCCGGCCGGGTGGGCCCTGCTGGTCGTCGTCGCCCTGCTGGCCGGCGTCGTCGTCTCCCTGTATATGTTCCTGGTCCCCTGGCAGAGCCGTCAGCTCGACGTCCTCCGCCAGTTCCGACGCCGCATGGCGGCCTACCGGTGGGCGACCTACAGCCTCCGGTGGCTCCTGGACCGGCACAACGAGGTCCCGCCGGCCGGGCAGGCCCGATTCCTCTTTCAGCCAGAGCGGTACCGTCGGGAAGGCGGGGCCTTCGTGTTAGGACCGTTGACGCCGGACACGCCCCCGGACGGACCGGCGCCGGCCTTCCAGGTCGCCTGGCGGTTTACCGCCCTGCCGCCCTCGGCCGAGCCGCCCCTGGAGGCCCGGATGGTCGTCGCCCGGGACGGCTCGCCGTGGGGCGGAGGCCGCGTCCGTCTGGCGCCCCTGAGCGTCGGTGCCTTCAGCCTTGCCCTCGGACCGACGACGACCGGCGTATGGCGCGGTCAGGGGCCGCCCGTCGGGGCGGTCGCCCGTCTCAGCCCGCAAGCCCAGATGAGCTATGAGCCCCGCGGGCCCTGGCAGGGGGAGTACTGGTTCGCCGGGGCCGGACCCGTCCCCGACTGGGCCGGGTCGGGACGCTTGCATCGCACGTCGGCCTGGCCCCCGTGGCGACGGTGGAACGACTGGGACCGGTGGCGGCAGGCGGCCCGGGCTCACGGCGTCTGCGGGGACGGCGTGGGCCTGTTTGTCGGCCCCGACGGGCCGCCCGCCTATCAGGCCCAAATCCGGACCCTCTGGGAACGGCAAGGCGTTTACGAATTCGACCTGAGCGCCTGGGACGTCTGTTCCCTGATCGGCGGACAGGGCCTTCGCTACCGGGGCCAGCCGCTGTTCCCGATGGATGCGGCCGGCCCGGGACCCTGGAACGACTTCAACGGCATCGTCTGGGTCGAGGGGCCCCTGCGGCTCCGGGGCACGCTCCGGGTCCCCTGCTGGGCGGAGGTCGACCCCTCTCGGCCGGGACCCTACGACCTGTGGGTCGTGCACGCCGACGGGACGGACCTCACGCTGGACCTGCCCGTCCGCGTGGAGCCCCCCGCCGAGCGGCCGGAAGCGCCGGTCCTGACCGTCCTGCACGCCGGCCCGACCCGATGGGACCGGGCCGACCCGGACGCTCCGGCGGACCTGATGGCCCACCTCCTCACGGAGGGGCCCCACGACGGGGCCGCCCTGGCCGGATCGGTCACCCAGTGGGGGACCCTGCACGTGGACGGACCGCTGCGTGCGATGCCTCCGTGGGTCCTGCGGGTCCCCGGCCGGCCCCTGCCGCCGCCGCCCTCCGGTTGCCGGGCCGACCACTGGGTCTGGACGGCCCGCCTGGCCTACGACTGGTGATCCGTCCCGTTCAAATCTTTGAATGCCCCCGGCGGCCATCCAAATTTTTGAACACGACCGGTCCCCTGGTATGAATAAATATTCGAAATGTTGGCTTATATTATCCAAAATATCGCCTGTATGCTCTCACAGTTATCTGATGATTTCTGCGGTCGAGCGGAACGATTTTTGCTATAATAACGACCCAAGTCATGGGCCTTGCGAGCCTTCCGTCGATGGCATTTCGGCGTCGGGGGTCCGAGTCATCGAAGGCCGAATCCCGAGGTTACCCGCCGGATGACGCTGGGGGCTTGCAGGCGGACGTCGTCGGGACGCCCCGGCGTCGGAATCCATCTCCCCAATCCTGAGGGTCTGTGGAGGTGCCAGATGTCAGGACGCCGATGGCTCGTCGCCTCGAGTCTCATGGCCCTCCTGGCGGCGGCCGCCGTCGCCTACGGTCAGGTCGCCGCCAACGTGGGGGAAATCTGGGGGATCGTGACGGACCCCGAGGGCAAGGCCTTGCCGGGGGTGACCGTCACGGTCGAGTCCGTCCTGATCGGCAAGCGGACGACGGTGACGGACGTGGACGGACGGTATCGATTTCCGAACCTGCCGCCCGGTCGAGACTATCGGGTCCGCTTTGCCTTAGAGGGCTTCCAGCCGGTCGTCCGGGAGGAGGTCGAGGTCCGGGTCGGCGCCAGCACCCAGGTCAACGCCCAGATGGCGCCTGGCGCCGTCGAGGAGGTCGTCGTCCGGGGGGCGGCGCCCGTCGTGGACGTCAAGAGCACGCGGGTCTCGACGAACTTGACGCGGGACGTCTTACAGAACGTCCCCTCGGCCCGGGACCCCTGGGTCATGATGGAGATGGCCCCGGGGATCATCGTCGACCGGGCCAACATCGGGGGCTCCGAGTCGGGTCAGCAGTCGGACTTCACGGCCCGGGGAGCTCCCGCAGATGCCAACCAGTGGACGATGGACGGGATCACGATCACCGACCCGGCGGCCCTGGGGGCGACCCCGACCTACTTTGACTTCGACATGTTCGAAGAGCTTCAGGTCACGACCGGCGGGGCGGACGTCGAAGTCTTCACGGGTGGCGTGAACCTGAACATCGTCACCAAGCGAGGCGGCAACCGGTTCAGCGGCGGGGGCCGTTTCTACTGGACGGCCCAGGGCCTCCAGGCCAGCAACGTCGAGGACCTCCTGGCGGCGGGTCGTCTCATCTCGCCGGCGACCCGGGGGACCCGGGTCGGCAACACCTTCGACTGGGGCGGCAACCTCGGCGGTCCCTTGGCCCGGGACAACCTCTGGTTCTGGGCGGCTTACGGGCGGCAGGACATCGACCAGTTGGTCCCGGTCGCCGGGGACGTCGACCAGCACGACCGGACGATCCTGCTGAACTACAACGTGAAGGTCAACGCCCAGTTGGGCCGTCACAACGCCGAGTTCCAGTTCTTCTTGGGGGACAAGAAGAAGTTCGGCCGGGGCGCCGCCGCCGACCGTCCGCCGGAGACGACCTACGACCAGAAGGGGCCCAGCCCGTTCTTTAAGTTCATGGACGACTTCTTTGCGACCGACAACCTCTTCGTGCAGTTGAAGCTGGACTACAACCTCCTGTACTTCCAGCTCATCCCCAAGGGCGGGACGAACAAGCCCGTCATCTACGACTGCCGGACGGGCTTCTGCATCTGGCGGAACACGTACTTCTGGTACGACACCGAGCGGCCGACCTTCGACGCCGCCCTGGCGGCGACTTACTACAAGAGCGAGTTCCTGGGCGGCAACCACGAGGTCAAGCTCGGCGTGACCTTCCGACGGGCCCGGATCGAGAGCCAGTCGGGGTTCGGCAACGGCCTCGCTTACCTGTACTATGACCCGACCTGGGAAGCCGGGATGGGCGAGGTGTGGTTCATCCGGCCGAACAACAACCACGACACGGTCCGCCGGATCAGCCTCTATGCGCAAGACACCTACAGCCTGGGTCGGTTGACGCTCGTCCTGGGCCTGCGGTTTGACAGCCAGAAGAACAGCCTCCTCGAGGCCTTCGCCCCGGCCCATCCGATGATCCCCGACATCTTGCCGGCGGGCCGCTCCGAGAAGGCCCCCGTCGAGTTCACGTGGAACACCCTGTCGCCCCGGCTCGGCGTCACCCTGGACGTGTTCGGCAATGCCAAGACGATCCTGAAGGGCGCTCTGGCCCTGTATCCCCAGCAGTTGGGCATCGACCAAGTCTACGCCCTCCAGCCGACCCAGTGGCGGGAGGTCGATTACGGGTGGCCCGAAGACTTGAACGGGAATGGCGTCCCGGACCTCGACGAGATCGACTTCTCGGCGCCGCTTTACGTGGACCATGAGTTCGGCAACCCGAATAAGGTCAACGTCGCCATCGACACCCAGCGGTTCCGTCCCAACAAGACGGTCGAGGTCTCCCTGGGCATCGAACAGCAAGTCCTGCAGGACTTGGGCGTGGCCGTCGAGACCTACTACCGGCGGTACTTCGACTTCAGTCGGAAGTACCCTTGGGACCCCGACTCGCCGCCCCAACCCGACCCCCTTTACACCCAATGCTGGGTCCCCATCGGGACGATCCCGCCGGAGTTCGGCGGATGGACCTACTACGCATGCAATGTGCCCCATCCGGGCGGGGGCCTTTGGACGAGCTGGGACGACTACTGGCGGGAAGCGTGGGGCGCCGAATTCCGCTTCATGAAGCGGATGAGTCACCGGTGGATGCTCTTCGGCTCGGCGACTTGGAATTCGACGAAAGAGCACTTCGACAGCCCGAATGCCTACTTGGCCCTGGGGACCTTCACCCTGGCGCCGGACGTCACGCCGACGAACATCCCCCAGACCGACGGGACCGAGTACGCCACCATCGGTTGGAAATACTCGATGGCCGACGTGTGGGGGAACTCCCGATGGCAGGTCAAGCTGGGCGCCGTCTTCCAGCTCCCCGGGGGCTTTAACCTGGGCGGGACCTTCCTGGCACGCGAGGGCTTCATGATCCGCTCCCGCTACCAAGTCCTGCTCCCCCGACCCTACCGAGGATACGGCTGGGGCTCCCGGGTCGACGTCCTGACTGACCGACGGGGCGAGCGTCGGTATCCGGCCTTCTGGGTCCTCAACGCCCGTCTGGAGAAGGTCATCGACCTGGCCCGGGGTCGGCTGTTCATCAGCGTCGACGGCTTCAACCTGACGAACAACAACATGGAGACCCGGGTCAACGGTCGGGCCGACCAGCCGACGTACCTCAAGATCCTGGACCTGACGGCCCCGCGGGTGTTCCGGCTCGGTCTCCGGTACGAATTCTAAGACGAACCTTCCCGGGGACGGCTCCGTCCGGGGCCGTCCCCGGACGGCCTCCCCGGGTCAATCTCGAAGCGTCTCATTCCTTAGCGCTGATCGAGACCAGGGGGGCGATGCTCTCCATCGCCACCGTGACGTCGTGAGGATGCGACGGCGCGATGAGCTCGACCCCGGTCGTTGGGCCTCGGGACTGTTTCTTCCCTTGACGTCGTCACGACGTCACGTCATCACGACATCACGAAGACGGAGGGGTACCATGTGGCGGTGTCTGCGTGGCTGGGCCGCCCTCGTCGGCATCCTGTTGGGAAGCACCCCGGCGTGGGCTCAGTATGCCAGTCGGGAGCAAGTCCTGGGCTTTTTCTTCGGTCCCAGCCTGTACGACGTGGGCGGGACCTTTGACGACTTCAATCGGGCCCACAATATCAACTTCGACCGGCCCCCCGAGGCGGCCTTCGGGATGACCTTCGAGTACACCCTGACCAAGTGGATCGGCCTGGAACTCTTCGGCTCCGTCAGCTTCGGGGACATCGACACGCCCGCCATCATCGGGTACGACTTCGACCAATGGAACTTCACGGGCAACGTCGTGGTCCATCTGACGCCGGACCGCCGGGTCGTCCCCTACGTGACCCTGGGGGCCGGGGCGACCATCTTGGTCCCGGGGACGGGGCGCTCGGTCACGACCTCCGTATTCAACGCCGGGGCCGGTATCGAGACGTTTCTGGGAGGCCCCAACTGGGCCTTCCGGGCCGAGGTCCGGGCCTTCAACTTCCGGTTCGACGTCTCTCAGTTTGCCGGTGTGACTCAGCAGGACCTGGGCCTGGGGCCGACGTTCAACGAGCGGCAGACGAACGTCTTCGTGAACTTGGGGATACGTTACAAATTTGGCGGCGGTAGCTGAGGGGCGGCCTACCGGCTATCGGCTCCCGTTTCGGTTGACAGCGTCCGGCGGGATGGGCCAAGATCGCTTCCACCCCCGCGGTCCCAGGGTGACCGATGAACCGGGTCCCCCGGACGCCCGCCCGATGGCTCTGGCCGGCGGCCCTCCTGGCCGTCCCGGTCGTCCTCGGGGCGGGCTGGCTCTACGTACGTTCCCGCCCGCGGCCGGTCTCGGAGAGGTATCGGCCCCCCGCCCCGCTGGCGGCCTCCGCCGATCCCTGGCAATACGGGTCGCCGGAAATCCAGACGGTCCCCTTTCGGGTCGTCTTCACGTCCAACGTGGCGGGGAACTTTGACCTCTACGTGTGGGAAGCCGGCCGCGTTCGACCCCTGCTGGCCCACCCGGCGGACGACCTCTACCCGGCCGTGTCGCCCGACGGCCGATGGCTGGTCTTTCAACGCCAGACGGGTCGCCAGAGTGACGTCTACCTCATGGACCTCCGGCGGGGCACGGTGGAGGCCCTTGTCGAGACGCCGGCCGACGAGCAGAATCCGGCTTGGTTTCCGGACAGTCGTCGCGTCGTGTTTGACCGGGACGACGGCCTCGGCCGTCAGCTCTTCGTCGTGGACGTCGGGACCCGCCGGGTCGAGCGGCTCACGGAAGGGGCCGTATCTCGGAACATCCTGCCGGCCGTGGCGCCCGACGGCGTCCGCATCGCCCTCACGGCCAGCGCTTGGGCCGGCTGGAGCATCGCCTTGATGGACCTCCGGGGTGGGACCTTCCGGGTCCTCCTGACCGACGGGTCCTGCCGGCCGGACTGGTCCCCGGACGGACGCTATCTGGCCATCACGACCCAAAAGTTTGACGGGAAGGGCGACGTCGCCCGACTCGACGTGGCGACGGGTCGAGTCGAAAACCTGACGCCGGGCCGGCCGGACACCTACGACTACGACCCCCGGTGGTCCCCGGACGGGCACTGGATCGTCTTTCAGACGACGACCGACAAGGAACGGGGGAACTGGCAGGTCTGGGTCCTGGAGGTCGCCACGGGCCGGGCGTCCCTGCTGGTCGACAGCCCGGGCCAGGACCTGTACCCGAACTGGTGGCCCCGGCCCGAGCCGTAGCGGGAGTCATGGACGGACTGGAAGTCGCGTGGAAGTGTCCGGCGTGCCGGCATGTCCAGACGATTCCATGGGACGCCCCATCGGCCTGCGCCCGGTGCGGTCGACCGGTCCCGGGACCGCCGGAAGGCCTCTCGGGACGTCCCCTGGAGCGCTGTGTCGTGTGCAGCGTCGGGGAGCTCTACCGGCAGAAGGACTTTAACGTCCGGTGGGGCTTGGCCGTCGTGGCCCTGGCGGCGGCCCTCGCCTACTGGACGTGGGGCCTCAGCTTGGTCGGGGCCCTCCTGGTGGACGCCTGGCTGTACCGGTGGGTCCCCTGGGTCGTCGTCTGCTATTACTGCCAGGCCCACTATCGGGGCCTTCCGGGGGTGAGGGCCTACGAGACTTTCGACCTGCTGAAATACGACGTTTATAAGACCCTCCGGGAGCAGGGTCCGACGCCCATCGTCCTCAGCAATTCGGGAAATAAGGAGGACACCGATGGCTGAGCCCGTCGTAGGCACCGTCGGGGAGACATGCAAGCAGGCCGGCGACTACATCTGCGGCAACTGTGGCCACTACAAGTACTACGACGAGGGCGACGAATTCGAGGCGTGCCCCATGTGCGGCGAAGAGGACATCGAATGGGAGCTGGAAACGTGATGGGAGTATCCGCATGCAAGCCGCAGGATGCAAAGTGGGTCCCGGGTACCGGAGTCGGAGGCCGCATCCGTCGGGCCCGGGCGGGGGTCGGGTCGCCCGGCTGACCCGATGGGGGGCGTTTCGGGACGCCGCCTTCCGACGGCCTTCCCGCCGAACTCCCGGACTCCCGAATTCCTGAAGACCTGCGACCGTCACGCTGTGCCCTCGGCCCGCATCATCCACAGGGCCAGGACGGCCCCCAGGAATCCCAAGAGGACGCCCCCGCCGAGGATCCACTGGGCGACCGAGTAGAGGACCGGGAGCTGGACCGGAACGGACCAGTAGGCCATCGTCAGCCGCCGGAGGTACCAGTTGGCCCCCTGCAGGCTGAGGAACCACAAGGCCGTCGCCATCAGACTCCCCAAGAGGCCCAGGAGGATCCCCTCCAGGTAAAAGGGGAGTCGCACGTGCCAGGGATGGGCCCCCAGGAGGCTCAAGACCTGGACTTCCTCCCGACGGGCAAAGAAGCTGAGGCGGATGACGTTGGCCACCGTGAAGAGGGCCATCCCGGCCAAGACCCCGCCGAGGACCAGGCCACCCCACCGGACGACCCGGAACAGCGTGCCCAACCGCTCGACCCACCACTGTTGGTAGTCGACCCCGGCGACCCCGGGCAGGCGCTGGAGGCCGTCGACCAGACGCCGCAGGCTCTGGGCCTCGACCCGCTCCGGCGCCAACCGGACTTCATAGTGCGCCGGCAGGGGATTCGTCTGGAGGCTGTCCATGAGGCCCTGGAACTCGGGGAACATCTCGACGAACCGCCGACGGGCCTCGGCCGGGGAAATGAACTGCCAGGCCCGGACCAGGGGACTCCCGTGGAGCCATCGCTCGACGGCGACCCGTTGGTCGGAATCGGCCTCCTCCATCAGATAGACGTACAGGATGAAACTCTCCCGGTACGGCCGGAGCCAGGTC
>FWWL01005637.1_pt1 | contig 19198 bp, 14 predicted proteins | sample 2228331 | NCBI WGS metagenome assembly FWWL01 (sample SAMEA103939775, study PRJEB20133) | metagenome | reverse complement strand
CGCTCGAGGGCCTCTGCGCCCTGCGCGACGCGGTCGACGCGCCGCGATCCCTGGGCGCGCTCGGCCTGGAGGAGCAGCACCTGCCCGCCGCGGTCGACGCCGTCCTCGAGGTGGCGCCCGCTTCCAACCCCGTCCCCGTCACCCGCCCGGTCCTCGAGCAGCTGTTGCGCCGGGCGCTGGAAGGAAGCGAGCCGTCGTGACCGACAGCCACCTGTACGCCGCCGCCCGGACCCCCTTCGGCCGCTTCGGGGGCGCCCTCGCCGGCACCCGGCCCGACGACCTCGCCGCGACCGCGCTGCTCGGCGTGCTGGCGAAGGTCCCGGACCTCGACCCGGTGCTCCTCGACGACGTCGTGTGGGGTTGTGCCAACCAGGCCGGTGAGGACAACCGCGACGTCGGGCGGATGGCGGTGCTGCTCGCCGGGCTTCCGACCAGCGTCCCGGCCACGACCGTCAACCGGCTGTGCGGCTCCTCGATGGACGCCGCGATCATGGCCTCGCGCGCCGTCGAGAGCGGGGACGCCCACCTCGTCGTCGCCGGTGGCGTGGAGTCGATGAGCCGGGCGCCGTGGGTGCTGCCCAAGCCCGACCGGGCCTACCCCGCCGGCAACGTCACGGCCGTCTCGACCACCCTCGGGTGGCGGCTGGTCAACGAGCAGATGCCGGCCGAGTGGACCGTCTCGCTGGGGGAGTGCAACGAACAGCTCGCCGATCGGTTCGGGATCTCCCGCGAGCGCCAGGACGAGTTCGCCGCCCGGTCGCACGAGCTGGCCGCGGCAGCCTGGGACGCCGGTCTCCACGACGAGCTCGTCGTGCCGGTCGAGGGCGTGGACCTGCCCCGCGACGAGTCGATCCGCGCCGGCACGACCGTCGAGAAGCTCGCAGGCTTGAAGCCGTCCTTCCGCTCCGTCGAGCAGGGCGGCCGGATCACCGCGGGCAACGCCAGCCCGCTCAACGACGGAGCTGCTGGGGTGCTGCTCGGCAGCGCTGACGCGGGGCGGCGGTTCGGGCTCGAGCCGCTCGCGCGGGTCGCGGGCCGTGGCGTGCATGCGCTGGACCCGCAGGACTTCGGGTACGCCCCGGTCGAGGCGGCCCAGCGCGCGCTGGCCCGGGCCGGGATCGGCTGGGGCGAGGTCGGTGCCGTCGAGCTCAACGAGGCCTTCGCCGTGCAGTCGCTCGCCTGCGTCGACGCGTGGGTCGAGCGCGGCCTGCGGGACTCCGCGCTGGTCAACGGGTGGGGCGGCGCGATCGCCATCGGGCACCCGCTCGGCGCGTCCGGGGCACGGATCCTCGGCACGCTCGCGGCCCGGCTGCGGGAGTCCGGGGAGCGCTGGGGCGTGGCCGCGATCTGCATCGGGGTCGGCCAGGGGCTCGCGGTCGTGCTGGAGAACCAGGCCGCCGCCGGCGGGTCGGCATGAGGCGGTCGCGGTGAGCGCGCAGGTGCTGGCGTCGTACGACGAGGCCGTGGCGGGGGCCGCCGACGGCTCGACCGTGATGGTCGGTGGCTTCGGCATGGCCGGGATGCCGGTCGAGCTCATCGACGCGCTGATCCGCCAGGGCGCCACCGACCTGACGATCGTGTCCAACAACGCCGGCAACGGCGACACCGGGCTGGCCGCGCTGCTGGCGGCGGGGCGGGTGCGGAAGGTCGTCTGCTCGTTCCCCCGGCAGGTGGACTCGTGGGTCTTCGACGGGCTCTACCGCGCCGGTGAGATCGAGCTCGAGGTCGTGCCGCAGGGGAACCTGGCCGAGCGGATGCGGGCCGCCGGCGCGGGCATCGGGGCCTTCTACTCCCCGACGGGTGTCGGCACCCCGCTGGCCGAGGGCAAGGAGACCCGCGAGATCGGCGGACGCACCTACGTGCTGGAGATGCCGATCCGGGCCGACCTGGCGCTGGTGAAGGCGCACCTGGCCGATCGGCTCGGCAACCTCGTCTACCGGAGGACCGCGCGCAACTTCGGACCCGTCATGTGCACCGCGGCCACCACCGTCGCGGTGCAGGTCGACCGGGTCGTGGAGGTCGGTGTCCTCGACCCCGAGGCGGTCGTGACGCCGGCGATCTACGTGGACCGGGTCGTGGCGTCGGACCTCGCGGCCGGGGAGGAGCAGGGATGACGCGCGACAAGCACGAGATCGCCGCCGCGATCGCCCGCGACATCGCCGAGGTGCACCCGGGTGGGGCGTTCGTCAACCTCGGGATCGGCCAGCCGACGCTGGTCGCCGACCACCTTCCCGCGGGCTCCGGGGTCGTGCTGCACACCGAGAACGGCATGCTCAACATGGGTCCGGCGGCCACGGAGGACGAGCTCGACCCCGACCTCACCAACGCGGGCAAGATCCCCGTCACCGAGCTCCCCGGCTGCTCCTACTTCGACTCGGCCACGTCCTTCGCGATGATGCGCGGCGGCCACCTCGACGTGTGCGTGCTGGGGGCCTTCCAGGTCTCCGCGACCGGCGACCTGGCCAACTGGCACACCGGCGAGCCCGACGCGATCCCGGCGGTCGGCGGGGCGATGGACCTGGCGATCGGGGCCCGCTCGGTCTGGGTGATGATGACGCTGCTCGACAAGCGGGGTCGCCCCAAGATCGTGCCGGAGTGCAGCTACCCCCTGACCGGCGTCGGCTGCATCGACCGGGTCTACACCGACCTCGGCACCTTCGACACCACGCCCGAGGGCGTCCGCGTCCGCGACCTCGCCGGCACCGACCCCGCGCACCTCCGGCAGCTGCTGCAGGGCGTCCCGCTCCTCGACTGACCCACCGCCCTGGACCCTCGGGTGGGTTCCAGCCGGTTCCGCTGGGTCGCCGGACGCTCCGCGTGCGGCTGGTCAGCCCCCGGGGGTGATCCCGTGCCGGCGGGCGAAGTCCTCCAGCCGGTCCCGGACGACGCCGTGGTCGACGTCGACGAGCTCGCCCCCGCCGACGGCGACGATCCGGCCGTCGGTGAGCACGAGCGCCTCGCTCTCCTCGGTCATGACCGCGTCCTCACCGGTCGGGTCGACCGAGGCGCTGGTGAAGCGGTAGCGCAGGATCCCGACAGGGAAGCCGTGGACTCCCTGCGGCACCCTGCGGGCGGGCAGCAGCCGGCGCGGCGTGACCAGGACGTGGGGGATCGCTCCGGGCGAGCCGGCCGCGACGAGGCGCTCCACCGTCGCCTGCACCGCGCGGTGGTGGTGGGCGTCGGTCTGGAGCAGCCACACGTCCACGCGCTCCCGCTCACGGGTGTTCTCGCGGTCGACCTCGGGGGCACAGTCGGCGCAGAGGCTGCGCACCGTGGTGCTGCCGTAGGTGTGGGTCATGTGGCTGTGGCACTTCGGCTGGTCGCACCGCCCGCACCGTGCGACGGCGAGCAGGCCGCAGGCGCACTGGGTGGTCATGGGCGAACCGTACTGACAGGGTCCCCCTCCCACGTGGAGAAGGCGTGAAGTCCACCCGGACCTCGTCCGACCGGCTACGACCCGGCCAGCGCGGGGTTGGGCGTGCCCAGCGAGCGGCTGCGCCCCCGGAAGGCCGCCACGAGGGTCCCGTCCGCCCGACGGACGCTGACGTCGTACAGGCCCGAGCGGCCGCGGAGCGCGACCTCCCGCCCCTCGGCCACCAGCTCGTCGCCGAGGCGGGCGCTCTCGAGGAAGGAGACGTCGAACCCCGACGCCACCGTCACCGTCCCGCGGGAGTTGCACGCGACCGCGAAGCAGCTGTCGGCCAGTGTCGCGACCACTCCGCCGTGGCAGACCTCCCAGCCGTTGACCATGTCCTCGCGCACGAGCATCGACACCGTCGCCGTCCCGGGCCCGGCCTCGACCAGGCGCATGCCGAGGGCCCGGCTGGCGGCGTCGGCCTCCCACATGTGCTCGGCGCTGCGGCGCGCGACCTCGTGCTCGTCCGGGGCTGGGCTCGTCATCGCCCCAGCCTTCCAGAACCCGGCCGATCCCGTGATGACCGTCACCCCCGCGGCTACCCTGCGGGAGTGTCGAAGCCTCGATCCACGCCCGCGCGCTCCTCCGTCCGGCGTCTCCTGCTCGTCGCCGCGTCGTTGGTGCTCGGTGCCGGCACCCTGGGCGCGGCCCAGCTGGGCACCGCCGCCGACGAGGCGGACCGCGCAGGGACCCCGCAGGCGCGCTGCACCTCGCCGCAGGACCGTCCCGAGACCGGGACCCAAGGGCGGGTCCCGCTGGCGGAGTACGTCACCGGCGTGGCGCTCGAGGGCTACCAGTGCAACGCCGTGCAGGTCGCGAAGCAGGGCACCTCGGGCGGCTTCAAGGTCGAGCGCTACACCGACCGCACCGGCCGCACCTGCGCCTACTACGACTCCACGCTGCTCTTCCCCCGCGACGTGCTCTTCAACGCCGTGCAGGGCCTCGGCGTGATCGTCCTGGACATGACCGACCCGCGGAACCCGGTGCAGACGGCCACCCTCACCTCCCCAGCCATGCTCAGCCCGCACGAGTCGCTGCTGGTCAACAAGCGCCGTGGCATCCTTGCCGCCGTCCTCGGGAACCCCGCGACCAACATCGGGATCGTCGACCTCTACGACGTCAAGCAGGACTGCCGCCGACCCGAGCTGCTCTCCTCCTCCAGGGCCGCGTCCTTCGGCCACGAGAGCGGGTTCGCCCCTGACGGCCGCACCTTCTGGGTGGCCGGCACCGCCGGCGGAAACCTGACAGCCGTCGACATCACCGACCCGCGCGACCCCCAGCAGGTCTTCGAGCAGACCGGTGTGCGCTACCACGGGCTGCGGCTCTCGCCTGACGGCCGCACGATGTACGTCGCCGTCACCGGTTCCGCCCCGGGGGCCATGGACAACGCCGGCCTGCGGATCCTCGACGTCTCCGAGGTCCAGGACCGCGAGGCCGATCCCGAGGTGCGCGTCGTCTCCGACCTCACGTGGGACACGGTCTCCATCCCCCAGTCGGCCGAGCCGTTCACCCGCGCAGGCCGGCGCTACGTGCTGGAGACCGACGAGTACGCCGACTACCAGGGCGACCGCGAGATCGGGGCTGCTCGGATCATCGACGTCGACGACCCGCGCCGGCCCCGCGTCGTCTCCGACATCCGGCTCGAGGTGCACGAGGCCGGCTTCGGCGGCGGCGGCGACCAGGCCCTCGACCCCGGTGCGCTCATCCCCGTCCAGGGCTACGCGGCGCACTACTGCTCGGTTCCCTACCCCAAGAACCCGAAGATCGTCGCCTGCTCGATGATCGTCTCGGGCCTGCGGATCTTCGACATCTCCGACCTGGCCAGCCCCCGTGAGGTCGCCTACTTCAACCGCCCGGTGCTGCCGGGGGCCGGGACCGTGCAGCCCACGGCCGCAGGCGCCTTCGCCATGGCCCGGCCCGCGTGGGACGTCAAGCGCCGCCACGTCTGGTACTCCGACGGCAACTCGGGGTTCTACGTCGTCGGCCTGCGCGGCCCGGCGCGGAAGCTGCTGCGCCGCTGACGCGGGCCCCGGGCGTCGGGCGTCGGGCTCAGCTCTCCGGAGTCGCCAGGTCGCGCACCAGCGCCCCCGGCGAGGACAGCCTGATGGCGTGGAAGGTGCCGGGGCCGGTGCTGCCCCGCTCGGAGTTCATCTCCGTCGCGAGGGCGACGGCGTCCGCCTCCGGCAGCGGGCCGTAGGCACGGATGTTGGGTCGCGTCATCGAGTCGACGGCGACCACGACGAAGAGGTCGCGTTCGGGCATGGTGCGACCCTACGGGAGCGGCCGAGGACTCATCCGCCCTTGGGGGGAGTGGGCGCATCCTTCCGGACCGGAGCTCCGGAAGGATGCGCCGGCCGGCGCTACAGGACCTGCTGGCCGTACATCTCCCCGAGCGGGTCGGCGATCAGCTCGATCCGAGCCCCGTCGGGGTCACGGAAGTAGACCGAGACCCCGCTGTGCACGACGTGCTCGATGCCGGCCTCGCTCAGCCGCGCCACCAGGGCGTGCCAGCGCTCGGGCTCGACCGAGATGGCGCAGTGGTGCAGTCCGCCGAGGACCTCGGCGTAGGGCCCGACGTCGAGGCCGGGGAAGTCGAAGAAGGCCAGCAGGTTGCCGTTGCCGATGTCGAAGAAGAAGTGCGAGGAGCCGGGGTAGTCGCGGTTCTCGATCAGCTCGGTCAGCGGGAAGCCCAGGACGTCCTGGTAGAAGCGGATCGTCTGCTCCACGTCGCTGCTGATCAGCGCCGTGTGGTGCAGGCCGCGGGCGGTGGAGGCGGGTCGCTCGCCGGGCGGGCGCAGGTGCTGCTCGCGCAGCTCGGCGCGGCGCGCCTCGAGGGCGGCGGTGTCACGGTCCTGGTCGGCCACGGGGTCCTCCTGCTGTCGTGCGGGTCGCGCGGGGCGGCCCGGTGGGGCTCGTCCATCGCCAGTGAACAGCACGCCACCACCCCCGGTCGGGCCGCACGCGCCTGGGACAGGTGCGGCAGGCTGGGGCCATGGAGCTCTCCGACGTCCTGCGCACGACCGCCGCGGTCCGCGAGTTCACCGACCAGGGGGTCGACGACGCGCAGCTGCACCGCGTGCTCGACCTCGCACGGTTCGCCCCGAGCGGCGGCAACCGCCAGGGCGCGCACGTCACCGTCGTACGTGACCGGGCGACGCGCGAGCGGCTGGTCGAGCTGACCGAGCCGGCGGCCCGGAGGTACGCCGCGCAGGTGGCGGCCGGGGAGCACCCCTGGAGCACCGTCGTGCCGTCCTCGGTGACCGACGAGCAGGTGGCGGCCACGGAGGTGCCGGAGTTCTTCGTGCGCCCCGTGCTCGAGGCGCCGGTGGTGCTGGTCGTGAGCGTCGACCTCGGACTGGTCGCTGCGACCGACTCGCAGCTGGACCGGGTCGGCGTGGTCGGCGGCGGCTCGGTCTTCCCGCTCGCCTGGAACATCCTGCTCGCGGCGCGCCAGGAGGGCCTCGGCGGGACGCTGACCACCATGGCGGTGGCCGAGGAGGCGGGGGTCAAGGAGCTGCTCGGCCTCCCCGACAGCCACGCGGTCGCGACCGTGATCCCGCTGGGGCACCCGGTCAAGCAGGTGACGCGGCTGCGCCGGCAGCCGGTGGAGGAGTTCGTGACGCTGGAGAGGTACGACGGGGAGCCGCTGCGCGGCTGAGGGGAGCGTCCCGCGGACGACCCTCAGTCCGTGCGGCCCCGCCCCAGGTGGGGGGCCGCACGGCCGGCGAGCAGCGGCAGGTCGAGGTAGGTGCGGATGCCCGGCTCGGCCGCGACGACGTACGGGATCGCCGACACGCAGTGGTTGGCGGTGACCACGATCCCGGGGTTTCGCACCAGCCCCTCCTCGATCGTCTCCGGCTGCAGGCCCTTGAAGGTCAGCAGGACGTCGGGGTCGCCGGTGACCTCGACCTCGAAGCGCTCGCCCGCGGGCCCGAAGTCCCAGGCGGGGTCGAGGTGCTCCTCGCCCATCAGCCAGTTCACGACCGCCGACACGACGGGCGTGCCGTCGACCAGCGCCCGCCACTCGAAGCGCCGGGCAGCCACCTGGCCCGGCTCGATGGTGCCGAAGGGGGCCTCGATCGGGGCGGTGGCCACCGCGATCTCCTGGACGGTGTCGTACTCGACCCCCTCGGCGCCCCCGCCGAACCCCATCTCGTCCACGACCATCCGCACCGAGGCCTTGAACCCGGCGCCGAGCAGCTCGACGATCGGGCCGGCCATCGCCTGCTCCGGGCTGACGCCGAAGCCCATGATGTGGCGCACGACGTCCGGGGAGTTGTAGGTGCGCAGGTCGCTGAACTCCTCCGCGCGCACGTGCGTCACCCCCGCACTGAGGGCGGAGACCATCAGCGGGAACCGCTCGGTGATGCCGCCGGGGTGGATGCCGGTGCCGTGCAGCGTCGTGCCGCCCTCGGCGCAGGCGGCGTCGACCGTGTCGGTGGTGCCGGGCCGGGGGTAGACCCAGCCGACCGGCGTGACGACGTTCTTGCCCGAGCGCAGCAGCGCGGCGACCTCGGACTCGTCGGGCAGCAGCGGGCTGTAGACGACGCAGTCGGCATCGAGGGCGAGGACCTCCTCCTTGCTGGTGGTCGCGGTGACCCCGATCGGGTCCCGGCCGATGAGCTCACCGACGTCCTTGCCGTGCTTGGCCTCCGAGTGAACCCACACCCCGACCAGCTCGAGGTCGGGGTGCGCGAGGACGGCCTCGATCGCCGCCCTGCCCACGCCGCCGGTCGCCCACTGCACCACGCGGATCGTCATCGTTCTCCTCCGGTCGGGACTGGGTGCCCCCGTCGCATGAGAACACGTTCTAGTCACCCGTGTCATGGGTCGCGGTGGGGTACTCCTGCTCCGCGCGCCCCTGTGCGAGAAGTTCCAGCGCGCCAGCAGCGCGCGGGAGGGGCAGCTGCCCGGCACCGGCCTGGGTCTGGCCGGCACCCGCATGCAGGCGCTGGCGCTGCTGCGCCCTCGCCCGATCGACCTCGCGGTCCCGTCGATCTGACGCGGGGCCGAGCAGGTCAGGGGCCGCACGGGTCAGGGCGTCGGGACGGCCGCGTCCGGCGACACCGCGTCCGCGGAGCGGCGGCGCCACCACGTGGCCAGGGCCAGCCCCGTCGCCACGTCCCAGAAGCCCCAGAGCGCGCAGACCAGCGCGACCCCGCCGTACTCCGGGAAGAAGCTGACCGCGAGCACCAGCGCGAGCGCGGTGTTGCGCACCCCGACCTCGAGGGTCACGGCGCGTCGGGCCGCGGCGGGGATGCGGCAGGCCAGCGCGACGCCGAAGCCGACCGCGAGCGACATCGCGTTCTGGGCGACGACGGCCGGGCCGACCTCGAGGAGGTACGCCGCGGAGCCGGACAGGTTGGAGGCCAGCCCGCCCACGACGATCAGCAGCAGCATGACCAGCACGGTCGGCTCGACGAGTGGCCGCAGCCGGCCCGCGACCCGGGGGAGCACGCGCGCCAGGAGGATGCCGACCGCGAAGGGCGCCACGATCAGCAGCAGCACCTCGAGCAGGACCTCGAGCGGGGACAGGTCGACGGAGTCCAGCACCTGGCTGGCCTGGGGTGAGCGGGACGCCCAGAAGGCCAGGGCCGCCGGGGTCACGAGCGCCGCCAGGGCGCTGGACAGCGTCGTGAGGGAGACCGAGAGCGCCACGTCGCCGCGGGCGCGGTGGGTGAGCAGGTTGGACATCGAGCCGGCCGGCCCGGAGACGACCAGCAGCATGCCGAGGGCGATCGAGGGGGCCAGGTCGAAGGCGGCGACGAGCACGACCGTGAGCGCGGGGACGAGCACGAACTGCGCGAGCGTGACTGCGGCGAAGACCAGCGGGCGGCGGGCCACGTCGCGCAGGTCCTCGGTGCGCACGTCAAGGGCGATCCCCAGCAGGAGCAGGGCGATCATCGCCTTGATCGCGGCGTCGAAGCCGTCGCTGATCTCGAGGCTGAAGGCGTCGATGCCCGTCGGGTCGGTCGTGCGGGAGGTCGAGGCGGAGGCAGCCGCCAGGTGGTGGGCGAGGCTCGCGCCGACGGGGGTCACGGGTGCATGAGAACACGTTCCAAGGCACCTGGCTGTGGGATGCGGCTTGTCCTCTCGTGTCAACGAGTGTCGGCATGGGGTCAGTCATCTCGGCTAGACAGGCTTTCGTGCTGCTTCGCGGTGGCTTGATAGTGCATGCGTGCTCTCTCCCCTCGATGGGGTGCGCTTCCCCCGGCGCACCCGTGTTGTCGTCGTGCCCCTGACCCTGCTGGCCATGCTCGTCAGCCTGCTGGTCGCTGCCGCCCCGGCGTACGCCGCCGTGACGGTCAGCGGCCGCGTGACCGCCGGGGACCAGACGGCGCCGGTGGAGCAGGCGACCGTGACGCTGCTGAGAGAGGGGACGATCGCCGCCTTCGGGGTGACGAACCAGGACGGTGACTACACGCTCGACCCTCAGGTGGACGCGGGGTCCTACGACCTGGTGGTCGACCCGCCGAGCGGCTTCCCCGAGGGGGTGCGCACGACCCAGCCGCTCGAGGTCGGGAACGACGCCGTCACTCGCAACGTCCAGCTGACCGAGCCGACCCTCGTCGGCCAGGTGAACGAGTCCGACGGCACCACGCACCACGACAGTGCACGCGTGCGCATCTACGACCTCACGGCTGGGGAGCTCGTGACGGACTCCGGCGGTCTCCAGGCAGACCAGGACGGGCTCTTCTACGCCGCGCTCCGGCCGGAGCACGACTACCGGGTCACCGTCTGGCGTGCCCTGAGCGCCGACCCCATCAGCGACCTGGCGACGTCCGTCGTGATCGCGGGCGACACCGCGGAGCTGACCCTGACCCTCGTCGCGGCTGAGGGGGCCCCGTGGTCCTCCGAGGAGGTGCTGCAAGGGAACGCCAACGGCGACACCACCTCGGTCCGGGTCTCCGACGACGGGTCGGTCGTGGCGGTCGCCGACTCCGGGGACGACGACAGCCAGGTCCTCGCCGGCGCGCCCGGTGCTGTGGCTCTCGTCTCGACGGCACCCGACGGCGGGGCTGGTGACGGTGACTCCATCGACCCTGCCCTCGCGGGCGATGGGTCGGCCATCGCGTTCCGCTCGACCGCGCGCGACCTGGTGGACGGGGACCCGCTCGGTCCCTTCCAGCTGGGTCTCTACTGGCGGCCGCTCCCTGCGGAACCGGTCCAGCAGGTCTTCGAGGGCGAGGCCCTGTCTGCTCCGTCGATCAGCACGGACGGCGACAGCCTGGTCTTCGTCGGCCGCGACGGCGACGACCCGGACGGTGGCGTGCTGTACCGGGCGACCCGCACTGCCGGCGGCACGTGGACCACCACCGAGCTGGACGCCGGTGGCGCCTCCCTCGAGGTCGCGCACCCGGTGCTGTCCGGCGACGGCTCGACCGTCGCCTACTACACGCGAGCGACAGGGGGATCCTGGCAGCTGCGCACCCGGCCCGCGGGTGGCGGTGCCGCCACCGAGGCGGTCTTGGTCGACAGTCGCGCCGACGCCGACCTGCCTGCCTTCGTCCTCGCGCCGCCCTCGATCACCGAGGACGGCGGCACCGTGGTCTACACCTCGTGGGGCCGTGTCGACGAGGCCGACGACGCCCTCGACCGCGACGACGCCACTCTGATGCGCCTCGACGGCGGCAACGCCTCGCCGCTCTTCGACGGCAGCCCTCTCGGCTTCGGCTTCGAGGACCCGTCCCGCACGTGCCCTGGTGCCCACGGGCCGCAGGTCTCCGGCGACGGCAGCACCGTGGTGTTCCTCGCCTGCACCCTCGGGAGCGAGCCCTCCGCGGGCGACCAGCTGTGGAGCCGCCCGCTCGACGGCAGCCGCGAGGCGACGCTGGTCTCGACGGAGAAGCGCGGCCTGGAGATCTTCTCGCCGCCCTCGCGGGCCGACGTCGACCGGACCGGTGCGCACGTCGCCTTCCTGTCCAACAGCCGTGAGGTCGTGGGGGGCGAGCGCGAGTTCGGGACCGGGACCACCCGAGCCTTCCTGGCCAGTGCCCGCGCTGATGCGGAGCCCCCCGCCTGGCCCGCCGCCGCGGCGTTGACCGCCGACCCGGTCGGCGCGCGGTCGCTGACCCTGTCCTGGCCTGCTGCGAGCGACGTGGGCGGGGTGCGCGAGTACGTCGTCAGGCGCACCGGCGCCACGGACGTCGTGACCAGTGCCCGGAGCGCGGTGATCACCGGGCTCGAGCCGGAGACGGCGTACACCTTCACGGTCGAGGCGACGGATCTGGCGGGCAACACCAGCGCCGACGGCCCCTCGGTCACGGTGACCACGGCCGCCCTCGGCACGACGGCGGTCCTGCAGGTGCAGGCGGCCGGCAAGGACGGGTTCACCCTGACCTGGGACGACGGTGACGGCGAGGACGCCTACCGCGTCTACCGCGCCCGCGGCACGGCGGACCCTGTCGAGGTCGTCGAGCTGCCCGCCGGCACCACGACGTACGCCGACACCGGACTGGACGCGGCGACCCGCTACACCTACCGGATCTTCCGGGTCGTCGACGGCGTCGAGGAGCCGCACACCGGCGCGGTCAGCGTCACCACCCCGCTCCTCGGCGACGTGCGCACCACGGTGACCGTCCCGCAGCTCAGCGCCGGGCTCGCCCGGCTGGGCGGGGACCTGCTCATCCGTGTCGTCGGCGACCCGCGCCGGGACGCCAGCGCCCTCGTCACGGTCGTCGAGCCCTACGACGAGGACGGCGCCCTGCTCGGCACCCCCGTCGAGCGCGAGATCGAGGTCGACCTGAGCCCGGTCGAGGGCAGCCCCGGCACCTACGACGGCGCGTTCACCCTCGACGAGGGCATCGCCACGGTCGACTCGGTGGTCGGTGTCCTGGCCGACCGGTCCGGCACCGCCGCCCGCTCTGCTGCCGCGGGCTTCCCGCTGCCGGTGAGCGGCGCGGCCGCCGTCACCGTCGTGGCAGGCGCCGCACCGTTCCCCGGCGGCCGGCTGCGGCTGACTGACGGGACAGCAGGCAGCACCGCCGAGCGCATCGTCGGTGACTTCTCCTCCGATCAGCGCACGGAGACCGTCCCCCTGCGCCCCGGCATGTACGACGTCACCCTGCTGCCCGCCGGTGACACCGCCCAGTTCGAGGTCCGTGGTGGTGTGCTGGGCGGTCGCACGACGCCCTTGACGATCGCGCCGGACTACCCGGCCGAGCTGGTCGTCGACATCGAGGCGCCCGGGCAGACGGTCGCCGGCTCGAAGGTCGAGCTGCGCACCCCCGGGGGCGACCTCCGCGGGGCGACGGTGCTGAGCACCGACCGCAGCGCGACCTTCCCCGGACTTCGCTCGGGCGACGAGGTCGACGTCGTCCTGGTCCCGGGCCCGGACACCGAGATCGTCGACGTCCAGCGGCGCGTGGAGCTCGCGCCCGGGAGCCAGACCGTCGAGGTCACCCCTGGCACCCTGACACGCGCGGCGGTCAGCGGCGTCGTACGCCGCAGCAACGGCGACCTGCTGCCCCGAGCCCGCGTCTCTGCCGTGCAGGTGGTCGACGGGCGCACCTTCACCAGCGAGGCCGTCACCGACGGGAACGGTGCCTATTCGCTGGACACGCTCGCCGGACCCGACGTGACTGTCAGCGCCTCCGCGCGTGGCGAGACCCAGACGCGGACCGTGGACACCAGTGGCGGCCCCGCGCCGGGCGTGGACTTCCAGATGACTGCGATCGTCACCTACCCCTTGCGGATCGAGCTCGCGGTGCCGCCGCCGGGCGGGGGGCCGGCGGCCCCTGTGCTGCCGGACTACCGCACCGCAGCTCACTTCGACGTGCGCATCACGACTCCCATGCAGCAGTTCGGGTGGCAGACGTTCCTCGATGCCTCCGCCGGTCCGGATGAGCCTCAGCTCGACGTTCCTGGCCGCCCGGGTGACGTGGTCACTGTATGCGCCAACGGGCGCAAGGTGCGCCTTCCGGACCGTCAGGTCTGCACCACCGTGACCCTCCCGCAGGACAGCAGCAGGACCACGGTGGCGACTGTTGAGCTGGACGCCGGGCCGCTCATCGAGGGCGAGCTCCAGGCCGGGAACGGCGAGCCCTACCTTGACAGCTGGTACGCCGTCATCCGAGATCTCGCGACTGGTGAGTCCCTCCTGCGTGAGGGCAGCGGCTCGGACCTCACCCTCGCCCTCGAGAAGGCCGGTGACTACCAGGTCCAGGTCTTCGGCCGCGGTGGTGCGACCCATGCTCCGTTCTCTGAGGACGTCGAGCCCATCGGAACGGTCATGCTGACCAGCCCTATCCGACTGATCCAGCCCTCCGGCTTCTCAGCGCTGAGCGACGTCACCACCAGCACCCCCGAGGTCCTGCCCGGCGGGCTGGCGCGGTTCCGCGTCCGCGCCGTGGCTCCTGCTCCGCGCTCGGACGTCGCCGTCGTGGTGACAGTGCCGGAGGGCACGTCGGTGGCGCCCAACGGCGTCACCCTCGACGGCGAGCCGGTGGGGGACCCGGAGGTGACCGACGGTCAACTCCTCGTCCCGATCGGGGACATGGTCGGGTTGGAGGAGCGGATCGTGACCGTGGCCCTCGACACCGGCGACCTCGCACCCGCCGCCGACGTCCTCCCCGGCATCGCGATCAGGTCAGGTGGATTCGGTGACTCCTTCCTCGACGTGCCACGCACCCGGATGGTGGGGATCAGCCTCCAGGCGCCCGGCACCACCGCCTCGGACACGGTCGCCCTCAGCGGTCGCACGCTGCCGAACGCGGTCGTCGAAGTCTTCGACGGCGGCGAGTCGATCGGCTTCGCCCAGGCCACGCCGGGTGGGGCTTGGCGCGCGACATTGCAGCTGGGCCGTCTCCAGCGCAAGGGGCGGCATTTCCTTACCGCCGTCGCGACGCGAGACGACGAGCGTTTGGTGTCCGACATCGCCACCGTCGTGCTCGACCCCGACCAGCCGGTGGTCAGCCAGGTGCGGATCTTCCAGGAGGAGAACGGGCGCACGCTGCGCAGCGTCACCTACGACCCACGTCAGGGCGTGCACCGCTTCCCGTTCGTCCTGCAGATCTCCGCCCCGTTGCAGGTGCGGGCAAGCTTCACCCATCCTCAGCGGATCCGCGCGGTGCGTGCCACGTTCGGTGGCCAGACATACGACATGGTCCAAAGCAATGGTGTCTGGGAGGCCGAGGGGCCGGGCGCGAACGGCACCGGTGTCGTGTCCTTCGAGTTCGATGTCGCACCGCTGGACCTGGTCGACAGGCCCTTCCTCACCGACCCCGAGGAGCGCCGCCGGGCATTGGGGCCGCTCGCCGACGAGGTGGTCGTCACCGAGCCTGAGTCGCCGGAAGACCCGTACGTCATCGACCTCCCGCAGGCCGAGTTCGCGCTGGAGATGACCGTCGTGGACAAGGGTGAGCGGGTGTACACACCCACGGCGGAGGACATCGCCCTTGCCGAAGCGATCGGCGTCGAGATGGTCGACGTCGACCTCGACCTCGACCCCGTCGACGGTGGTCTGGCGGTGGAGGTGCTCGTTCCTCCGGGCTTCGACGTGGGGCAGTTCCTCCGCCCCCAGCCGCGCGCGCAGGGGAGGATCATCGTCCAAGCGATCGCCGGCACCTACAAGTGGCTTCGGGTGGAGCTCCAGGCGGCCCCGCTGTACAGGTACGAGGGTGTGGTCAAGCCCGACCTGAAGGACGGAGAGGTGCTCGGGCTGTTCGCCGGCGAGGAGGGGATCATGCAGGCCGTCCAACCGCCGTACGACGCCATCGACGACCTCGTGACCAAGCTCGAGGCACTCACGTTGCAGCAGTGCATCGCTGAGGGCACCCGACAAGATCTCCAGGATGAGATCGATCTGCTGCGGACTGAGGCCCTGGCCATGGATGGCATCGGGCTCTTGCTGGAGATCGGGGGACTGGCCGCTGCGATCCCCAGTGGCGGGCTCAGCGTGCTCGCCACTGGACTCGGGATGGCTGTCGGCGTCCTCTCCAACCAGAAGATCGGCGACAAGACCTCGGCGCTGGACAACGCTATCGAGTTCGCAGCGTCGCAGAGCAACTGCAAGCCGAAGGGCCAGACCGCGAGTGCTCGCTTCGGCCTGGGACCGAATTCCTTCTCCAGCGGCCCCACTGGCCAGGGCACCGACATCCACGACCCCAGCGGCTTCCTCTACGAGGGTGCGCCGAGCAAGCGGGTCGAGGGCGCGGTGGCGACGCTGACCTACTCGGAGTCCGAGAACGGCGACTACACGTTCTGGGACGCGGAGTGGTTCGAGCAGATCAACCCCCAGGTCACCGGCAGCAACGGCCGCTACGGCTGGGACGTGCCGGAGGGCTGGTACCGCGTGCTCTACACCGCCGAGGGCTACGAGCCGGCGATGTCGCGCAAGCTCGAGGTCCTGCCGCCGCACTTCGACGTGGACATCCCGATGGTGCCGCTCGCGCTGCCGGAGCTGGAGGCGGTCACCGCCGAGGGGACGGCCTCGCTGCTCGTGACGTTCAGCCAGTCCATGGACGCCGGGTCGGTGCCTGACGCGATGACGGTGACCCGTGGCGACGACGTCGTCCCGGGTGTCTGGGTGCCGGTCTCCCCGGAGGTCTCACCGGCGTTCGGCGACGTGGTCCCCGAGGACCTGCAGGTGGCCGACACCTTCCGGTTCGTACCGTCGTCGGCCTTCACCTCGGGCGTGCCGCTCACGGTGACGGCGACCTCGGCGGCGGAGAACTTCGCCGGTCGTCCGCTGGTCAGCGCCGAGCAGTCGCAGGACGTGACCCCGACCGGCGGCGGTGGTCCGGTCGAGCCGCAGCCCACCACCGGTACGCCGACGGCGACCGCCTCCCCGACGGGCTCGCCCACGGCGAGCCCGACGGGTTCGCCGACGGCGACCGCGAGCCCGACGGTGACCACGAGCCCGACGGCCACCGCGACGCCGACCGACCCGCCCGACCCCGAGCCGGAGACCAACCGCCCGCCCCGGGCTCAGGGTGACGCCGTGACAACGAGCCAGGGTCGCAAGGTCCGCATCAAGGTGCTGGGCAACGACCGGGACCGGGACCGCGACCGCTTGCGGATCGTCGGTGTCGGCGATCCTGACCAGGGCCGCGCCAGGGCGAAGGGACGCTCCGTCGTCTACCGGCCGGAGCGGGGATTCTGCGGGGTGGACAGCTTCCGCTACCGGGTCGGCGACGGCAACGGTGGCCGCTCGACGGCGTTCGTGTCGGTCCGCGTGCGCTGTCGCTGAGGGGCGCCCAGGCTCGACTGGAGTGCGTACGACGTGAGGGGCACGTCGCACGCACTCCAGTCCACGGTCGAGCTCAGGCGGGCTGGGGTCGGGTCCGGCCCGACCTGGTCGTCTCGACAGCGCTCTCGTCGCGGCCGGACGAACCGAAGGGGTGACGGTTCTCCTTGGAACCGCACGTACTTTCGACTTCAACCATCCCGACGACTCGGCGTCGCAGGACAGGCGCCGACCCGACCCCTGGAGCGCGCATGTCCCACCTCCCCGCCCGCCGCACCCGACCGGCCCGCCGCCGTACGGCCCTCGCCGCGGCCCTGACCGCCACGCTCGGCGCCGGTGTCCTCACCGCAGGTCTGCTCAGCCCCGCCTCGGCGGGACCGAACGGCAACTTCCCCGACACCGTCGGCCTGCCCGACGGCTTCCAGCCCGAGGGGATCACGATCGCGGGCCGCTTCGCGTGGTTCGGGTCCCGCGCCGACGGCGACGTCTACCGCGCCGACCTGCGCACCGGTGAGGGCGAGCGGATCAGTGAGGGCCCGGGCACGGCGTCGGTCGGTCTCAAGGTCGACGACCAGGGCCGCCTCTTCATCGCCGGCGGCCCGGCCGGCACCGCCCGCGTCGTCGACGGCACCACCGGTGAGCTGCTCGCCGACTACACGCTCAACACCGGCGCCAGCTTCGTCAACGACGTGGTGCTCACCGAGGACGCCGCGTGGTTCACCGACTCCGAGGCGGCGGTTCTCCACGTGCTGCCGCTCGGCGAGGACGGCGCGCTTCCGACGCAGGCCGAGGTCCGCCAGGTCCCGCTGACCGGCGACTGGCAGCAGGTCGAGGGCTTCAACGCCAACGGCCTCACGCTCACCCCCGACGGCCGCGGCCTGCTCGTCGTCAACTCCACCAGCGGCCTGCTCTACCGCGTCGACCCCGCCACCGGCATCGCCACCGAGGTCGACCTGGGTGGCGCCTCGCTCACCAACGGCGACGGGATGCTGCTGCAGGGCCGCACCCTGTACGTCGTGCAGAACCGCGACAACGTCGTCACCGTCGTGCGCATGAAGCCCAACGGGCTCTCCGGCGAGCGGATCGGCGGCATCACCGACAGCGACTTCGACGTGCCGACCACCGTCGCCCGCAAGGGTCAGCGGCTCTACCTGCCCAACGCCCGTTTCAGCACCACGCCCACCCCCGAGACGCCGTACGACGTCGTCAAGGTGTCCGCGAAGGACGTCCGCTGAGGCGGATCCCCACCCGGGGACGTCAGGTCGGGCAGGCGGCGCCCGCCTCGCCCGGCACGGCGTCCCGTCGGGTCCTGCGGCGGTAGCGTCCCCACCCGGACGGGCTTGGACCAGCGCGCAAGACTCGTGAAGGTTCAACGAATTCGACCGTTCGCGACTCGGGAGACGGAACGCCATGGCCACGGACCAGACCGGCGACCAGCGCTCGCCCCGCAGCGTGCGGCGCGCCCTCGTTGCGCTCGGGGTGGCGCTGACGCTGGGCGCCGTGGTGCTCGTCGAGCAGCGCAGCAGCGGCCCGGCGGGAGCCGAGGACACGAAGGACCGTGCCGGCCAGGGGGCCGGGTCCGGTGACGGTGGGCAGGTCCGCGCCAGCGGCGCGGACGAGGGACGGCAGGGTGCCATCACGCTCGCCCTGGCCGGGGAGGTGCACCTCGAGGGGATCCTCGACGGCCTGGCCGACCAGCCCGACTCGACCCTCGGCCCGATGACCCGGGCCCTCTCGGACGCCGACGTGGCGGTGCTCAACCTCGAGAGCGCGATCAGCGACGGCAGCACGCCGATGGCGTCGAAGGAGCTGGAGGACCCGGGCAACCGCTACTGGTTCTCCGCGCCCCCCTCGGTCTTCGAGCTGATGGAGCGCTCCGGCGTGGACGCGATCAGCATGGCCAACAACCACGGCGCCGACTACGGTCGCGCGGGCCTGCGCACCGCGCTCGCGGCCGCCGAGCGCTCCCCGGTCGGGCTGGTGGGGGTCGGCCGGACCCCGGAGGAGGCGTACGCGCCGTACCGCACGACCGTGCGGGGCACCGACGTCGCCGTCCTCGCCGCTGACGCCTCCCCGCGGGAGAGCACGGACCGGACGTGGGCGATCGGCCCCGGCACGGGTGTCGGCATGGCCGCCGCCCGTCGCCCCGAGGCGCCCGCCCTGGTCGCGGCCGTGCGCGACGCCGCTGCCCGCGACGACGTCGTCGTGGTCTACCTGCACTGGGGCGCGGAGCTCCGGGCCACCCCGACCGCCGAGCAGCGCGCGCTGGCAGAGTCCCTCGCCGAGGCGGGCGCCGACGTCGTGGTCGGCTCCCACGCCCACGTGCTGCTCGGCTCCGGGATGCTCGGCGACACCTACGTCAACTACGGGCTGGGCAACTTCGCCTGGTACCACGGCCGCCAGGCCGAGACCGGCGTGCTGCGCCTGACCATCCGTGACGGCGAGGTCGTGCGGGACCAGTGGTTCCCCGCGCGGATCCCGCTCGAGGGCGGCGTTCCCGAGCCGCTGGAACGGGCCGATCGGCCGGCTGCGGTCGCCGCCTGGCGGGGGCTGCGCGAGGGCACGGGCTTGGCGGCGGTCGAGCCGCCGGTGCGGGA
>FWWL01004603.1_pt1 | contig 19203 bp, 22 predicted proteins | sample 2228331 | NCBI WGS metagenome assembly FWWL01 (sample SAMEA103939775, study PRJEB20133) | metagenome | reverse complement strand
AGAAAGAGTAACGTGAGCAAAGCAATAATGTGAGGTAATGAGAACATGACAAATCCTTCACCTTCATATGCGTAACGGAAATACTGTAGCAACAACCCACCTCCTCAATCTTTGAAAAATTTTATATTATTCCATTAATTTTCTACAAAAACATGTTGAATCCTTTTTCGACAATTTGTTGAAATTTCTACAAAGGTAAGACGTAGGGTATAAGCACGATCTCTGCTATAATAGTTTTCAAGTAAATAATCCTATAATTTTTATAACGTTAAGAACGAAAGGTTGATGTGACGTGTTTGAAATCGTCTTTCCAGAAAATAAAATGCTCTATTTCCCAGCTTTTTTTGCACTCATGATCTTTATAATCGCTGCTTCTTTTACGGTGAAGTGTTTTAAGAAGATTTCCAAGAAGGAAGAACAACGGGGATTGGAAATTGAAGCTAGGATGAAAGAGATGGAAAAGATAGAGAAGGATTTGAAAAAATAATGAAAAAATCCATCATTACAGTTGCGATAATCGAAACGGGCAAAAAGGAATGATGTCACTTGGCAAATACACATACATTTTCAAGAAGAGAAGAAATCGCTAATTCCATCACCCATGGGATTGGCGTATTGCTTAGTATTGCGGCTTTAGTGCTGCTTATTGTCTTTGCAAGTCTGGAAGGAACTCCGTGGCATGTCGTTAGCTTTACGATCTACGGTGTGACAATGCTGCTACTGTATATCTCTTCCACTCTGGTACACAGCTTCCCTGAGGGTAAATGGAAAGACTTGTTTGAAATCTTTGACCATTCTTCGATATATCTGTTCATCGCGGGGTCCTACACACCCATCATGTTTCACGTTGTGAAAGGTGCGTTAGGTTGGTCATTGTTCGGAGTTGTTTGGGGAATCGCGATTGCAGGGGTCGTGTTTAAAGCATTTTTTGCGAAAAAATTCCTTTTCACATCGACGCTCATGTACATTATTATGGGCTGGATTATTGTCTTCGCCTGGAAACCACTTGTCATGACTCTTCCAACGGGTGGTCTACACTTACTTATGATTGGGGGCGTGTTATATACAGTAGGCACGATCTTCTATGTATGGCGAAGTTTTCCATTCCATCATGCTGTATGGCACCTATTTGTTTTAGCGGGCACGATTGTAATCTTTTTTGCCATATTGCTGTTTGTTTTACCACAATAAGATCGCTTTAAAAAACGTAAGCATGGAGGTCAATGACCTCTTGCTTACGTTTTTTTAGATTAACTAAAAAATCGGTTTGACAAATAATATCGTAGTAGTGTACTATTGTTCTAGAACACTTAGACAATAATTTTGTGATGGAGGAATGAAGAATGAATGCTTGGACGGGATTGTTAAAGAAGGAATACCACCTTTCAAGGACAGGATATTTTATTGGATTAGGAATTATGATCTTTATTGCGGCACTAGCGTATCTCGCTTCGATTCGGTTCGGTGAACCTGGAATCATGCTTGCTATATCGGTCATGTTGGTCTTATCACACATGTTTTATTTACCAGGTCATCTATTTACGAGTTTAAATACTGAAGGGAAACAGTTGCACCTATGGCTGCACACTCCTCAATCGGCCAGATCCTTGATATCCGCTAAATTAGCGATCAGTACGGTAGCTATGTTGGTGTCACTCGCGATAAGTTCACTTATTGCTTACTTCGCTCTTATTAATGTGTTTGATACGAATGAATGGCTGTTGTTTAAACAAGAAGTGTTGAATCAACTCGATGTTTCAATGATGGATATGATTCAAATGGGGTTATTTGGAGTTATTCATTTAATTTTACTATCTATAAACTTTACGATTTGGATCATCTTTCTTTGGACGATTTACAATCTATTTAAGCGAAAGATTGGGCGATTGAGCTGGTTAGTTGTCATTGTGACAATCGCTATTCCGACATGGTTATTCTCCAAGTTCCAAGGAACTGTAATGTACGATTGGCTGACTAACTGGGGGAGAATGGAATTGAAGTTTCTACCTACATCGGGTTATTCTTTTACTGGAAATGTCGGAGCGCCACATGTTCATTACGTTCATCTAGGCGATTACGTCATACATCTTATCATTCTAGTCGGGATCTTTTTCCTATCGACGTGGTTACTCGATGAAAAAGTAGAGGTGTAAAATATGACAGACGATTTTCATGCAGCTAAGCCCATCTATTTACAGATTGCCGATCGCATTAACTCTCAAATTGTTCGCAAAGAATTAATAGCAGGAGATAAGTTACCTTCAGTTAGAGAAATGGCTATCACTTCGGGCGTTAACCCGAACACCGTTCAAAGAACCTACAGTGAATTGGAGAGGATGGGGATCGTGGAGACAAGGAGAGGTCAAGGAACATTCATTACGGAGGACGTAAAGATTCTAATGGATTTACGTAGTCATTTGAAAGAAAAGAATATCGTTACGTTTATAGAAGATATGAAGGATATGGGTTTTACCCCAGAAGAGATGATTTCTGGTCTTCGTGAGTATTTACAATCTGATTCAGGTAAAGGGGAATAGAAGGATGATTACATTTGATGGAGTATCTAAACGATATTTAACTCAGCAAGCGTTACGTGACGTATCGGTAATAATTCCGATTGGAAAAATTATTGGCGTTGTAGGGCCGAACGGGAGCGGGAAATCCACTTTTCTAAAATTGATCGCTGGATTAGTGAAGCCAAGTAGTGGAACGTTAACGATGCGGGATGAGGTTATTACACGAAGAAGTAGTAAGGATGTCGCATACTTATCTGAACTTGATGCGTACTATTCTTTCTATACTGTTGGAGAGACGATTGATTACTTCGCGACTCAGTTCCCCGACTTAGATCGGAAGAAAGCACAAGAAATTATGGAATATATGAAGCTTGACCCTTTGAAGAAAGTGAAGCATCTCTCGAAAGGAAATCGAGGAAGATTGAAGATCGTCCTTACTCTTGCAAGAAATGTTCCGATTATCTTAATGGATGAACCGTTATCCGGTCTTGATCCAATGGTACGTGATTCAATCGTCCGAGGTCTCATCTCGTTCATCGACTTAGAAAAGCAATCAGTAATTATTACGACCCATGAAGTGAGTGAGATCGAACCGATCCTCGATATCGTGATGGCGATCCGTGACGGCGAGCTCATTAAAGTATCTGAGGTTGATGAACTCCGTCAGGAAGAGAATATGAGTATTGTTGACTGGATGAAGAAAGTGTATGGATAGGTAGTCAAAGAACTTTCTAACTGCTACAGTTAGAAGGTTTTTTCATATATTAATAGTAGTAGCTATGAGTGAATAAGAACGAAAACTATTGACGTAATCAACAGTATTTTATTAATATATTAATTAGCACTCAAGTATATAGAGTGCTAATTAATATTGAAAGGAGATTTAAAAATGGCAAAAAAACAATTTAAAGCAGAATCAAAACGACTATTAGAAATGATGATTAACTCCATTTATTCTCATCGCGAGATCTTTTTAAGGGAGTTAATTTCTAATGCAAGTGATGCAATTGACAAAATGTATTACAAAGCTTTAACGGATGATACATTAAACTTTGACAAAGATAGCTACTACATAAAAGTGGCTGCTAACAAGGAAAATAGAACGTTAACAATCTCAGATACCGGTATTGGTATGACACAGGAAGAGCTTGAAAACAACCTTGGAATTATTGCCAAGAGTGGCTCATTAGCATTTAAAAATGAAAATGAAGTGAAGGACGGACATAACATCATCGGTCAATTTGGAGTTGGATTTTATTCAGCTTTTATGGTAGCTGACGATGTCACTGTAATCAGTAAGGCTTTAGGTAGCGACACGGCTTATAAGTGGGAATCTAAAGGCGCAGATGGATACACGATTAAACCATGTGAGAAGGATGTAGTTGGAACAGAGATTACTTTAAAAATCAAAGAAAATATAGAAGATGAGAATTATGATGAGTTTTTAGAAGAATATCAATTAAAATCAATCATTAAAAAATATTCTGATTTCATTCGATACCCGATTAAAATGGACGAACAGATCATCAATAGTATGGTTCCGATTTGGAGAAAGAATAAGAATGAGCTTACTTCAGAAGATTATGAGAGCTTCTATTCAGAAAAGCATTATGGATTTGACAAGCCTATAAAGCATATTCATATTAGCGTTGATGGTGCTGTGAGATATAATGCTATTATGTTTATCCCAGAAAAAATACCTTTTGACTTTTATTCAGGGGAATATGAAAAAGGGTTAGAGCTTTATTCTAATGGTGTATTGATCATGAATAAATGCTCAGACTTACTTCCTGACTATTATAGCTTTGTTAAAGGAATGGTCGATTCTGAGGATTTATCCCTTAACATTTCTAGGGAGATTTTACAGCATGATAAACAGTTGAAGCTTATTGCAAAGAATATCAAGTCGAAAATCACTAGCCAACTACAAAGTCTATTAAAGGACGAACGTGAAAAATTCGAAGAATTCTTTAAGTCGTTTGGTAGACAGCTGAAATATGGGGTTTATAGTGACTATGGAATGAATAAGGATGTATTGCAGGACTTATTGATGTTCTACTCATCCAAAGAGAAAAAGCTGGTAACATTGGATGAATACGTATCAAGAATGCCAGAGGATCAGAAATATATTTATTATGCATCTGGAGATACGCATGAACGAATTGAAAAATTACCGCAGATAGAGTTAGTATCAGAAAAAGGATATGAAACGTTATACTTCACCGATGATATTGATGAGTTCGCAATAAAAATGTTAATGGCCTATAAAGATAAGGAATTCAAATCGGTATCGAGTGGTGACTTAGGTATTGAGGCAGACGAAAGCACAAATGATTCGGATTCAGAAGTGAGCGAAAACAAAGACCTCTTTGATCATATGAAAAACATATTGTCAGACAGAGTAAAGGATGTAAGAGTATCTAGAAGATTAAAAACTCATCCAGTATGTTTATCAACGGATGGTGAAGTCACGATAGAAATGGAAAAAATACTTAAAGCAATGCCGAATAACCAAAACGTCAAAGCTGAAAAAGTGTTAGAAATTAATATCAATCATGACGTATTCAAGTCTTTAAAGAGTGCCTTTGAAACAGATAAAGAAAAATTACATTTATTTACAAATCTACTGTACAATCAAGCACTTCTCATTGAAGGATTACCTATCCATGATCCGGTAGAATTTACAAATGATATTTGCAAAATAATGGTGTAGTTTAGATACTCACAGATGCACAAAAAGGATATGGACCTTTCTTTAGAAGCAAAGGTCCATATCCTTTTTACTTTAAAAACTTTTCTATAAAAATTACATTCCCATTTCTCCATTATCATAGTTAAGTTGCCATTCAATTCCAAACTTATCTTTTACACTGCCGTAGCATTTGCTCCAGAATGTTTCTTGAAGGTCCATGCCTACAGTGCCGCCTTCTTTCAGTTTATAAAATAAAGATTTAATTTCATCCATGTTCTTACTGCCTATTGAGAGGCTTATGTTGTTTCCTTCAACAAATGGCATACCAGGAAAAACATCAGAAAACATAACAGTGCTTCCTTGAATGTTAAGCCGCGTGTGCATGACTAAATTTTTTGCTTCCTCTGGAAGAGCAAATTCTGGGTTAGGTGGTGTTTCACCAAAGGTCATAATTTGCGGTTGTTCCGTTCCAAAAACCTGTGCGTAAAACTCTACCGCTTCGCGACAGTTTCCGTTAAAATTAATATAAACATCAATAGCCATTTGCTTCACTCCTTAGTTATAAATTGTTAATCATTGGTAATGATTATTTCCATATTGTATCATTTAGTTGTACATAATGATAGGCACTAACACCTCATTAATGTCTTTTTCATATTATTTACTTGTTTACATGTGTTGGGTTCAATTTAGGACTTCGTAACGGTCCTCGTGAAACGGTACCTAGATAGATTCCGGCAAACACGCATAGAAACGCAATGACATGGATCAACTCGATTTTCTCATGAAGAAATATGGCTGCTGAAACAAGACTTGCTAGTGGAAGACCATTCAGAAACATCGCCGTCTGACTGGCACCAATTTCTTTAATTCCAATATTCCAAAACAACGTACATAACCCTGTTGCAACCCAACCCGAGAAAAACATAACGACCCAAATCCAGACTGAAGAAGGCATCATCCAGGGGACAGGATGAATGGAAAGCTCGACAAAAGAGGCAGACCACAGAAATAAAGAGGCGATGGCATGGGAGTAGGCAGTAATAACAAGTATCGGTACGTAGGCCGAAACTTTTTTAATAAAGAGTCCTCCGATGACATACATAAGCATAGCAATAAAGATAAAGAAATCTCCCCAACCGGAAAGGTTCACATGCTGGACCGATTGCGTGTAAACGACGACGATCACTCCACAAAATCCAAGACCGATCCCTAATAACTTCCTTAGATTAAGCTGTTCTCCGATAAAGAGAAAGGCAAGCAAAGCCGTAGTGAGGGGGTTTAAACCGAGAATAAGAGATGCATTTCCAGCCGTTGTTTTCTGTATTCCGATCGCAAGTGTCATTTGGTGAAGAAAGATCGAGCTGCAGGCAACAGCACAAATAAGAAGAAAGGCTTTTTTCGTTACCTTAACCATACCATATTTAAATAGGACGAAAGGGATTAATACACTTGAAGCGATTGTCATTCGAATCGCACCTAAAATGATCGGCGGAAAGTAATCCGCTAAATATTTAATCATCACAACATTCAATCCCCAGATTAGCGTGACAAAGATGAGCAGTCCAAAGATGCGATAGTTTTTCATGGGAACCTTCTTTCTCATACGCAAATGTGTTTTTGCGAAACAGCGATAAGTCCATTATAAGGGGGGAAAGATAAATTCACCGATATTTTTTTATTCGGAACATTCACCTAATCACTTCATTCGTTATATCGTGATAAGAAGAAAGATTTTATGTTATAATAAGAATTATTTCCATTCATTATAAGGTATAGATATTATTATTTTCGTGTTGGAGGACAAGATGACAATTCAACAGACATTAAAATCCCTAAATCCTAATGATACATATTATATAATCGGCATTAAGGGCTCTGGCACGAGTGCTCTTGCTCATATTCTGCATGATCTCGGTAATCATGTGGAAGGATCAGATATTGAAGAGTTTTGTTTTACAGAAGTGATGTTGCGTGATAAAAACATTGCTATTCATCTTTTTGAGAATTCTCTTCCAAAAGGGGAGCCAACGATTATCTATTCCGCAGCTTATGGGGAGGAGCATCCCCAGCGACAGGAAGCTGTACGACGTGGATTACCTGTGTATTCCTACTTTGAATTTTTAAGCCGTATCGTTTCAAAAGTAACGAGTATCGCCGTTGCCGGTTGCCACGGTAAAACAACGACGACGTCATTTTTATCTCAATTAACAAAGAGCTTTGACCCGACATATCTCATTGGTGACGGTACGGGTAAAGGTGGGATAGGCCCATTTGTATTTGAGGCATGTGAATATCGTAATCATTTCTTACATTATCGGCCAACGTGGGCAATCATAAATAATGTTGATTTTGATCATCCTGACTTCTTTAAAGACTTGAATCACGTAAAGGATACCTTTATGAAGTTCGGGGTTCTTGCTAAGGAAGGGTGTATAGTGGGTGTTTCGGATGAAACGAGTTTAAGTTTTGCGGAGCAGTTAAAAACACATACGAACGTGATCACCTATGGATTCCAAGAATCAGCAGATTATTTCATTACTGACGTTATTTTCGAACAAAGAGGGACTTCGTTCAATTTGAAAACACCAAATGAAACGATTCCTATGAATGTACCTCTGTTCGGAAAGCATAACGTCCATAATTTCATTGGGGCTTATGTCGTCGGTCACATACTTGGACTTGCTCATGAGGAGTTGCATAAACAGGGAGAGCAAATAACATTCCCTAAACGTCGCTCTGAGGAACATCAGGTAGGTGATCAGATGATTGTAGACGATTATGCACACCATCCAAATGAAATTCAATCCCTGCTCCAAGGTGTTAGACAAAAGTATCCTAATCACATAATCAATCTCTATTTTCAACCTCATACTTTTTCGCGTACGGAAGCATTTCTCGAGGCCTTCGCCGAAAGCTTCAATCAGGCTGATCACACGTATTTACTCGATATATTCGGTTCAGCAAGAGAAAAAGGAGACGGTCGTAATGTTCGTGACTTCTTTCCCGATTCCAACCGAATATCCGTTATAGAAAGGGATCAAATAGCTGATCGTATTTTACGACGCTCCGAACCTGCGGTTCATTTACTCGTCGGGGCTGGGGATATTCATCAAGTAAAATATTCCCTCATTTAGCGGGAGGAAGATTAAAAAGTCCGAGAAACACTGCTGTCGATAATAAGAAAAAAAAGCTGAGTGCTTAGCACTCAGCTTTTCGATTTAGTTCGTTTCTGATGGGATTAATGTAGCATATTTTTCATCATCAATCACACGTGTTGCGCCAACGTAACGCGTATTGTAATAAGACGCACTCATATCAGAAACGCGAACACCATGACTGGAAGAAGAATGGATAAACTTGTTATCTTCTAGGTAAATACCGACATGGGATATTCCTTTTCCACTCGTATTAAAGAACACAAGATCACCTAATCGCAGTTGATCAATCTTTACTTTCGTACCTTGATTAAACTGATCTCTTGAAACGCGATTAAGCTCAACATTAAATTCTTTCATAACGTAGGAAGTAAAACCGGAACAATCAAACCCTTTGGTCGTTGTTCCTCCGTACTGATACTTTGTCCCGACAAGATCATTAGTGAATTGTTTGAAATCCGTTGCGGCAGATGCTTGGCCTATAAAAGCCCCAAGCAATAGGACAAGCGTAAGAACAGAGACAAAAACCTTCTTCAATTGATAAAATTCCCCTTTCATAAGCCGACGAAGTTAGCTAGTGGGTTCGGACAGAAAGGTAGCCCTATGACAAATTTCATTGTTATTAAGCGATATACAACATGAAATAAATCAATTCACCCGGAGTGGTTCCCCCGTATAGGTAGTCATAATGACTACGAAGTTTTGGCCATTTTTTTAGTGTATGCGCGTAATGCATTTTATGTACTTTACTTTAATTCGATAAAAATGTTCATTTTCCTTCTTCATTTTTAAAAAAAGCTATAGAGGAATTTGAAAGAAGACGTCTAAAATAGAGGAATCTACACGAATCGTGTCGAAGGGTACACATACTGAGTACATTTTCAATGTAAAATCACTTTTTTTGGACATTGAGGGGTGAGTATAATAGAGACCTTTTTAAATAGCATGACGATTATCATTGTTGGCAGTGTCGCCATAGCAGGCGTTTATTTTGGTAGAAAACAGCATCAATTCAGAAAGCATTTTCATCAATTCCAAAATAGGAGAAACATTCTGGAGAATAGATTGAGAGAATTGACGGAAAGAAAGCCTTCTTATCATATTTTTACTGGAGAAACGGAACAAATCATTGAAGGGATTGTGGGCGTTCGGGATCAATTGTTAAGTGAAGCGACCATTTCCATCCGCAACTTTATCAGAGAATATCAGTTTCTTATCCGTTCTTTTCGTTTTTCCACATGTACTTTGAAAAGTCAATTAATCGAGGAAACGATCGCGAGACTAGAAGGTGAAACAAACGATTTATATGTCCAAGTGGAAGAATTGTATAACAAACTATTAATCAATGAGGAATTCATCAGACAGATTCATCTCCTTTTACACAAAGCAGAATCAGAGTATGTAGGCCTACAACGGAATTACGGGATTTCGTTTCCTTATCTTTACGAACAAATCGGGTTCGCTGTTCAAATGTTTAAAGATGCATCCGTGAGTATCAATGAACAGGATCCATTAAAAGCGCACGAACGTTTAATTAAAGCAGATGAATTGGTTTCTCTAATTCTAGAGTATGTAGCGATAATCCCTACATTGTTAACTGAGATTCAAGAAGAACTACCTGATAGAATTCAATTAGGGAAGCTGTCGACTATCTCTATGCATGACGAGGGATTTGAGATGATTGAGAAGCCACCGGAATTATGTTTAGCAGAAATGGAGCAAATCTATCAATCCCTACTTCCGAATTGGCGCGAAGGACGGATTCATGAAGTTCTATTGGGTAAAGAGCAGCTTATTGTGTTAGAAAAAGAGATAGAACACTTATTCTCTGAACAGAGACGATTGAAACAAGAACTACCACAAATGTTAGAACAACTTCCCATTCAACTAGCGGCATTGCATCATAACGATGATCATGTTACTTTGCAATTGGATCAATTAAAGCGTGATTATGTTGTACAACAGGATGACGATCTGTTTTTTTATTTTCAAGATTTAGAGGAAATGGACCGTGCTGTGGAAAAGCTGTTTCATGAAGCAAAGCAATATTTCACTCATACCGAACAGCACTATATTCTTGCAGAAGAGAAGCTATTACGTGCAGACTATTATATTGAAATACTCCAAGAAAGAAAGAAAGAAATTCAAGATCGACTTTCTAGTTTTGTCACAACTGAAGAACAGATACGCTCATCAATGAAGCTTCAAGAAAAGGAAATGGATAAAATAAAGATTCGAATTAATCAAAGTGTCATTCAAGGCGTTCCACCAGAAATCCAATCTATTATCAATGGTATCGAATCTAGCATGACCGATATTCAACGTTTATCTGAAGTTCGACCAATGAACACTGTCCAACTACCCGAATTGCTTAAGGAAGTATCGCTACTTTATAAGGATTTAGAAAAGGCAGTAGGACAAGTAATTTATGCAGCAGATTTAGCCTATCAAGAGATGGAACTGGCAAGTAAGTTTAGAACAAGGAATGAACGTATTAGCTCAATCTATGCAGATGCTGAAGCAGCATTTCGAACCTATATGTTTAAAGAAGCGTATGAATTAGCATTGGAAGTATGTAGAGAAGGGCAACGTGATCAGCAATCAGAACTGGAAACTACAGAAACGATTCAAACGCTATCAAGAAGCAGAAGTAAGAAATACCGCGATGAAGAAAAGCGATATCAAAAAGTATAATGAGTAGCGAAAGAGCACCCCGCCTGGGTGCTCTTTACATTAATGGTTAAGCCCTTAGCTTTATGTTCAGCTAAGGGCATTAATAATTAAATTGTATAATGTTGTTTTAGTAACAATAGCCTTTCATCATCTTCTTGTAGTAGCAAGCCATTTTGCAATGATAATCATACAAATGTTTATGATGCTTTGCCATTTTCATGTGATAGTCATACAATTGGTGATAGTTCGGGCTTACTGCTTCAGGTGCACAAGCTATCGGAGCTACTGCTTGTGGTGGACAATATGCTGGTGCAACAGCTTGAGGCATAGGCGCTGCTATTGGCGCTATCATCGGTTTGCAATATTGGGGCATTGCAGCAGGAGCCATTCCCATTGGAGACACTATTGCTGCGCTCTCCATATGTTTCATACCATATTTTATGTGTTTATATTCTCCCATGAATTCACCTCCCATCACTTATGCTCATGATAGGGTATGTAACTAGGGTATAAATGCGTAACGGCTCTAGCACAAAAAGGGCGAATGACTAAACCTTTACAATCTGATAAGATGAGTTTATAGGAAAGGGAGGGAGACAATTTTTGATTGAGGAAAAGTGGAGACACTATTTATGGTCACTGGCTCACCATTTCGTGATGGAATCTCATTTTCGTGTCGTAGAAGTAGAGGTCATGCCATCACCTGATATAGATAATCCCGAAAACGGTTTACCATCGGTTATTCATTTAGCGAAAAGTTATAAAGGTAAAATTCAGTATGTCCGGTTAGTCTCCGTTAATCAAATGTGGGGATCGGTTATTGACAGAGATATGGAATCGGGTATCGTTCGCGCGAATCAGTTAAAACAGCGTTTGCGATCTCGAGAAGTTGAAATGCTCAACATGTATATGTTTCCATTCACACCACCCGATGGTGTATTTGAACGCATACTTGATTCGAATATGAGTAGCCACAGTGCAATATTAGTTCAGTCTGCTTATGTGGATCTCCAGCAGTTAAACGTCGAAGGTGAAAACAAATTGAAGCCGTTCGGCATTCGTCCACATCTCTTTCTGAATTATTATCACGAACCCCTTGACCAGTCTACTGAGTCCCTTATTTCAGAACTAAAGCAGAAAGAGACCAGTCGTGAACAAGAGGCTCGGAAATTATTTAACGCGGGAAAGCCGAAATGGAGCATTGTATTTATCGCGATTAATATCATTATGTTCCTCATCTTGACTCTTAATGGTGGGTCGACAAATCCGAATACTCTCATCCAATACGGTGCCAAGTATAATCCCCTCATTCAAGATGAACAATATTGGCGTCTTCTTACCCCGATTTTTCTCCACATTGGGTTTCCCCATTTGTTGTTTAACTCAATGGCTTTATATTTTATCGGGCCGGCAGTAGAGCGTATTTATGGTGGTTATCGTTTTATTTTCATTTTTTTACTTGCAGGTGTAATGGGATCGTTAGCAAGTTTTGCCTTTACCCCTAACCTCTCTGCAGGGGCGTCCGGTGCCATCTTCGGTTGCTTCGGTGCTTTATTATTTTTTGGTCAAAAGCACCGGGCTTTGTTTTTTCAAACGATGGGAAAAGATATATTGTTTTTCCTTGGTTTGAATTTAATGATCGGATTTGTTTTCCCAGGAATTGATAATTTCGGCCATATTGGTGGACTTTTAGGAGGGTATCTTGCAGCAGCGACAGTTGGGATACCGAAAGAAAAACACTCCATTATCGTAAGAATGGTCTTTATACTTGCGTTATTGATAATCATGACAGCGATGTTTACGGTTGGTATGGTGTAAAAGCCTTTTCATTTGTTTCAATATGTTCTAATATAGTAAATAATAATGCTGTAAGAATCGGAGGGATTCGATTGTCAACGGATATAAAAACGGATATTAGGAGGCGAGCGATTCATGCTCTCCGAGTAGATGCCGAGAAAATTCATACATTAATTCGAGTGCAGTTAGCTCATTTAACAGGACCAAAATGTCCACTTTATGAAGAAGTGGTCGATACACAGATGTTCGGAATGTCAAGAGAAGTGGAATTTGCGGTTCGAGTCGGACTCGTTACAAAAGAAGAAGCATCAGAGATCATGGACCAACTTGAAGTTGACGTAACGAAGCTGCACGAGGCAATTAGTACATTAAGCTCGTTCAAGAAGTAAAAAAACTTCTTACAAAAAAACAAAAGCAAGGATTCTAAATTGATTAGAATTCCTTGCTTTTGTTTTTTTGTTGATGGAAACGTTAGGGGAGTAAATAGAAGGCTGCACCAAGGATAATATAGACGAGAAGGAGCAGTACACCTTCATACCAGTTCGTTCTTCCATCACGAGAAATAGAGATTGCGATAAAGGTGGCAACGGCTATGGCAGCAATCTCGTAGCTCGAGAAGACAATATCCATCGGATTTCCCATAAAGAAGCTGATGATTACAAGAACGGGAGCAACGAATAGAGCGATTTGGAGAGAGCTACCAACGGCGATTTCGATCGTTGTTCCCATCTTGTTTTTAACGGCTAAAAGAATAGCAGCACTATGCTCAGCCGCATTTCCGACTATAGCAATAAGGAATGCTCCGACGAATAGCTCCGACCATCCGAATATATGGGCAACATATTCGACACTGCCTACAAGCCATTCACTCGTCAATGCTACCAGCGTTGTTGCTACAACTAACAACGTAATTGATGTCCACTTCCCCCACATCACTTCACCATGACCAGCCTCACCTTCACCCTCTATGTCGGCCAATTCGTCTTTGTGGGTAATCATAGAGAAGACCAACCATAGTATGTAAGCAAGGATAAGAACGCCTGCTACGATTAAACTTAACGTTTCTGCTTGGATGAAATTTTGTCGATCGATAAAAACAGCTGGAATGAAAAGGGCAATTACACCAAGTAACATCAACGTTGCGTTATGACTAGCGAGCTCTGGGTTATATTTCTGCGTTTTATATTTCAATCCACCGAATAGTAAGCTTAAGCCTAATACAAGTAGGATATTCCCAATGATCGAACCGGTTAAGCTCGCTTTAACCATCTCGAATAACCCCTCTTTAATCAAAAGAATCCCGATAATGAGTTCCGCTGCATTACCGAACGTTGCATTTAAAAATCCCCCGAGTCGTTGCCCGGCATAGTGAGCTACGTTTTCCGTCGCTTTTCCTAAAAGGGCTGCAAGGAGAACAACCGCTATGGACGCGGTGATAAAATGTAAGATTTGATTATTAGACCCGTAATGGGCAATACCTGCAACAATAAAAGATAAAAAAATGCTACCGAAAAATAACCGTTGTCTATTCATGAATTCCTCCGATTGGTTCTTTTTTACTCCATTTAGGTACATTATAGATACATTTTACAAATTTCATCATAAAACATCAAATCATTCGTAATCAGTGATTGATTTAAGAACATATGTTCGTATATAATGTTCGTAAAGATAAATATCGGTTTATTCTGTTAATAAGAGGTGAAGATGATGAACGAGGTTTGGATTGATCGATTTATTACAGACGGAGTTGCTTTTATCCCGATTAATGCGGCTCCTTATGGGGACCACATACAATTACTTTGTAGGGATGGAGAAATTCACCATGTGAATAGGACGGCTGTTTCTTTTCTGCAAGCGGTCGTGCAGGTTTTCGGAGTCGATCTCTCTACATTAAGAAAACAATATGGACAAGCCATCGGTCGTAAACAACTTATTCCCATTCCGCTATCGCGTGCCTATACCCTAGTTCCTTTTAAAACGCGTATGCCGATTGGTAATCAAGTTACGACGGGTTGGTTTGTAGCGGAAGAGATCCAGTCGTTTCTACCTGATTCCAAGATGACGGCGTTGATTCGATTAGTAAACAAACAGGTAATTAAAGTATTCCATGATGAGGATTGGTGTTTACGACAAATGAGGCATGTCGTACTCGCTCAGCATCGATACCAGCATCTTCATTCGCAATTACAGAATTATCGAATACATGAAGCGAAAACCCCCTATCGAACTTACTAAAAATCACCCTAGTCTGGGTGGTTTTTCTCGTTTTATAATTGAAATCTTAAAAATAGGCGCTAGGAACGGGCTTTTGACTATACGGAGAGGACCATATTGACATAATCTATCTCGAGGAAAACGCTTCAACATGTTAGCCCCAACTCAAGTGATGTCCTCAATAGCTTTCTATTTTATCAGGGGGTGAATTACATGGGTTTATTTAATGGTGATAGTTTCGGGATTATTCTCGTACTCTTCATCTTGTTGGTAATCGTCGGCGCAGAAGACTAATCATAGGTAAATAAAACGGAATGTTGGAGGGGGGTGAAACCATGGGCTTATTTAATGGATTAGACGATTTCGGGATCATTCTCGTTCTTTTCATTCTTTTAGTAATCGTAGGTGCTGAAGACTAATTTACATGAAGGAGAGCTACGAAGTTAATTAACTTCGTAAACCTAAAGGAGAGGAATTAAAGCCTCTCCTCTTTACCTGTTCTAGATTGGACAAGGTTTAATGTTTAAACCGAATAGACAATTTCAGCGTAATAACGCCCATTTCCTTATGATTACTCCTTTATTCTTCTTATTTCTATATTAATTTACATAAACTTTTCCTAATCATAATATGAACACATGTTCGTATTTGATGTTGAGACATCCCTGTCCTAAATCGATATTTATTCTACAGTAAAGGTGCGCGCAATTCCAGGGACCGGTCCCTCTCTTATAGGGGGAATGTATACATGATTACGAACATAGGAGATTCAGTGGAACAGCTCATTCACCAATATGAACCTTTAATTCAGAGTCTTGCTTACCGATTCGGTAACGAGAATAACCGGGATGATGTAATGCAGGAAGCGAGGATGGGACTCTTAGAGGCAGCTCATCGCTTTAAACCGGAAAATGGTCATCTTGGGGCTTATGTAAAAAAGATGGCATGGGGAAAAGCGATGAAATTTAGAAATAGGGAGAATCGTTATAACGTTCGTCATCCTCATCCCATGGTTACAGATGAAAATGGAGCGGAGATATCACTACTTGATCTTATACCGGCAGAGGAGGAGGCATTTTCTTATGAGGATAGACAAGCCTTACATGATTTGCTTTCATCTCTATCCATACCAGAAAGGGTTGTCATCCATCAATTCTATTTCCTAGGGCTTGGACTTAAGGAAATGGCAATCTGCAATAAAGAGTCACTTGAGACCGTTCGTTCGCGTAAAAAACGTGTCATTTTAAAACTAAGGAAAACGTTAGAAAAATAAAGTAAGCCGATGCACCCATTTATTCGTTTGAAATGGATATAGTATTGTCTCCACTAGAGAGACAACAGTAGTAAGGAAAGGAGGGAATGAACAATGGCAATTGTAGCAATTGAAAATTATGCACGACTTCAACTGACGTTCCAAGTAGGAACGGACGAAGATGGGAGTCCAATCACGAAAAGCCGTACGTACAGCAATGTAAAGGCATCCGCAACATCTGATGGCCTTTATGCAGTAAGCCAATCGTTGGCGGGATTGACTTCTTACCCACTTGCTCAAGTGGAACGCTTAGGAAGTGTAGAAATCGTAAACCAGCCGTAATGAGGGCCAATGTATATGAAGAAGGAGGTGAAAATAAATGGAAACATTCGTATTGGAGCTTATTTTCAAAAACGACGTCGGTAAAACGATTCGTCTTAGCTTAAATGATCCAACTGAGCCTGTTGATCCTGCTGCGGTAAGCGCGGCGATGGATCAGATTATCGCGAGTAACATTTTCGAATTAAATGGCGGTTCACTCGTCTCGAAAGAAGGCGCACGCGTTATTAATCGCGGTGTTCAAGATGTGACTTTCATTTAATAATGTGAGATAGGTCGGGGAAACCCGACCTTTCTTAATAGATGAGTTAGAAAGGAGAGTGCACTATGGAGGTATGGTTACCGATGGTGCGGGAGATCGGTTTTCCAATCGTCGTCACGTTATATTTACTCGTGAGGATTGAAGGGAAACTCGAGAACCTTACCCAATCGATCGTTCAGTTATCTCATACACTTAACCGAAATGAATCGTAAATCAAAGCCAGTAGCCCACACTACTGGCTTTGATTTTGTACAATAACTCAAGCAAAGACTTAGATCCCCGGTTGACTCTCCTTTTTTCTTCCCCTATATTTAAAAGGAGGAACAGATATGATTCTAGGAAAGATATAATGTTAATACATTTAATAAGAATAATCGTTTATAAAAGATTCCTTATTATCGTCGATTGAGGTGAAAATATGACCAATCGTTTTACTGGGCAGTTGGCACTCGTTACTGCCACAAGTAAAGGACTTGGGAAATCCATTGCGAAACAGCTTGTGTCAGAAGGGGCGCAGGTGATCATCGTTAGTAGAAATGAATACAGCCTGAACGAGGCGAAGGTAGAACTTGATCAGTTGGGTGGGAGCAAATCTGTTGCTATTCATGCTGATTTAAGTAGCCCCGAGTCGATTCATACAATGTACGCAATGATAAGAAATCAATTCGGAAAATTAGATATTGTCGTAATCAATACGGGAGACCCTTCAACCGGTTCTTTCTCGCAATTAGAAAGTAACATGTGGGAACGAGCTTTTTACCATCAGCTAATGAGTACAGTGTACATTACACAAGGAGCATACCCATTGTTTAAAAATGCGGGAGGTGGAAGATTGCTCGTTGTTGCCTCGTCTTCGTTAAAAGCATCAATCCCAGGATTCATGCTCTCAAATACGATTCGTGCGGGTGTAGCTGAGTTTGTAAAGTCATTGTCAGTTGAATGGGCGAAAGATGGGATTCTCGTTAATACGATTTTCCCAAGCCGAAGTGCTCTAGATCGATCATCATCAGAGGAATTTGCAAAGGCGATGATGTACTTTATCTCCGATGAAAATACGTATATGACAGGCTCAACCGTTACAGTAGATGGCGGAATGGCGAAAGTATAAGGTTGCAACGTGGGCACAGAACTAGTACAATTTGGTTAAAGTCAATAGAAGGAGTTGAATACCTTTGATACAAGAAGAAAAAGGAAACGGACTTATTCGTATTGCTGATGATGTTGTTGCTGTCATTGCTGGAATCGCTGCAACAGAAACAGCAGGTATCTCCAGTATGTCAGGCGGAATTACAGAAGGATTTGCGAAGCGTGTTAGCGGTAAAAACGTACAAAAAGGTGTGGACGTTGAAGTAGGGCAGCATGAAGCCGCTGTTGACCTACGTGTTATCGTTAATTATGGTGCCAAAATCCATGAAGTGTGCCGTAGATTACAAGGTAATGTTAAAGAATCTGTTGAAACGATGACAGGATTAAACGTTGTTGAAGTAAATGTTAAAGTCGAAGGCGTAGCCTTCACTGAGGAAGAGGTCGAAGTAGAGCCTCATCGCGTGAAGTAACAGTTTGCGATTCTTTCGATGTTTGTGGGGATTTTCACAAAATGTTCACAAACATCCATGTTTATTTGCAACTACTTTGGGTATATATTCGTCATATAGTGTGTAAAGGTTATGACGAAGGAAGTGAAAGATTCGAGATGAGAGAATTATGGATAAGATTGATAAAGTATACCGCTGTAGGATCAGGAAGTTTACTCGTATTTATTCTACTTGTTATTGGTGCGGCTGGTGTTCAAGCTGCTTTGAGCGACCATAGGGAAACGAATGTAAGCGAGCAAGTATCCGACATTCAAGATAAACAATTTGGTCGACAAGTGATGTTAATTGTAGAGTCTCTTCATAACAATGCAAAGAACAACATTGCGATAGAAAAATCAAATCTATCGATAGATGATACACGATTCCTTTTAGATGGATCCATGCTAGAGAAACAAATTTTACAACTAAAGTTGTTGTATACGGGTAATGAAGAAGCAAAGATATTATCTCTACTCCAAAAGTGGCATACGATGTCATTTAAAAACAAAAATTGGACTGAGGTTGAAAATAATACATGGGTGTTCATGAAGGAAGCGGCAGAACGTTATGATGTGTTCTGGGCGGGGATCAATGAAGTACCAGATGACCTTCATTACAAGATTAGTGACAATAACATATCATAGGTGTATTGGTGATAACTGTCGGGACTCCCGGCAGTTTTTTTCATGTATTAGAGCAGAGTAGACTTTTAACAGAAAAAAG
>FWWL01005064.1_pt1 | contig 19205 bp, 18 predicted proteins | sample 2228331 | NCBI WGS metagenome assembly FWWL01 (sample SAMEA103939775, study PRJEB20133) | metagenome | reverse complement strand
GTATTCGTTCTCGTAAACTTGCTTGTTGATGTTATTTACACCTGGGTAGATCCTCGGATCAAATACTAGGAAAGGAGGACACATTGATTGAATTCATTTCGCGCACGTTTTTTTCGAAATAAAGTTGCTCTGGTTTGTGTAGTTGTATTGCTCGTAATCATACTTGGCGCCTTATTTGCGCCTGTTATAGCACAGCATGATCCAACAGAAATGTTTCAGAAAAACCGTTTACAGGGTAGTTCGGGCGAATTCTTGCTCGGGACAGATCAGTTCGGAAGGGATTTGTTTAGCCGCGTTCTTTATGGCGCACGTGTCTCTTTAATTGTTGGATTGTCAGCTGTAGGTATAAGCGTTTTTTTCGGTACAATATTGGGATTGGTATCAGGATATTTCGGAAGATGGATTGACGGAGTCATTATGAGATTCATGGATATTTTATTTGCTTTCCCGGAAATTCTACTCGCCCTCGCGATCATTGCCGCACTTGGACCTGGGATGTGGAATACGATTCTTGCTATTGGAATTGTCAACATTCCGGTGTTTACAAGAACGGTTCGAGGTGCTGTGTTATCGATAAAGAACTTAGAATATGTTGAAAGTGCCCATTCATTAGGAGCGAAAACGAGTCGTATTTTGTTTCTTGAGATTTTCCCGAATGTAACAGCTCCATTGCTCGTTCAAGCTTCAATTGCTATATCTGGTGCGATCCTTACGGAGTCAGCGTTAAGTTTTTTAGGACTCGGTGTTCAGCCTCCTAACCCGACGTGGGGCGGAATGATATCAGAAGCGAGAAGATATATGGAATTGGCACCGGGCATGATTATTTGGCCGAGCGTTGCGATGACGATTACTATTTTAGCATTCAATATGTTTGGAGACGCGCTACGAGATTTACTTGATCCTCGTCACCGTGGATAATGAATAGTCATTTCGGAGGTGTATGAGATGAGCGATAAAGAAATACGTATCGCAGATCGATTAGAAAACGTAATGGATCGATGTTTACAACAAGGAATAGAAGAGCGCGTTTTTCCTGGAGGCGTTGTGAGTGTAGACTTTCCTAATGGACAGTCACATATCGTTTACAAAGGTAAAACGAGCTATGATCAATCCGGTGTCAACGTCGATGAGAAAACGATATATGATTTAGCATCATTGACTAAAGTAGTAGTTACCTTACCTTCGATCTTGTTAAGTGTGCAATCCGGACGATTGTCTCTTATTGATTCGATCACAAAATATATTCCGGAGTTATCCGCGAACGAAGATAGACGGATGGAAAAGATTACGATTTTTCACTTGCTGACTCACACTTCTGGCTTACCGGCTTGGAGACCGTTTTTTATTACGTGTCGCAACCAGGAAGATTATATTAAGGCGATATCCGGTGAAGATTTAGTTGGTGATCCTGGTCAACAAGTCGTTTACAGTGACTTAGGGTTTATGTTACTCGGTTTTATATTAGAACGTGTTTGGAATGACGGGCTCGATCAGATCGCAAATAACTTAATTTTTAACTCAATGGGGATGCACAACACTACTTATCGTCCAATAGATAATTCAAAGCTTAAAACGAAAGTGTTCGCGCCTACGGAAGCTGAAAACCAATGTGAGTTGAAGATGTCACACGATTATATGCAACAGAAGAGCAACCATCAAGTGCCAGACAGATCTCTAGTTATTTCATCTGAGTTAATCGATTCGTTGTCATGGCGTGAAGGCTTAATAACTGGAACTGTTCACGACTGTAACGCTTATTATGGCTTAAATGGAATAAGTGGACATGCCGGATTATTTTCCAACATGACCGATCTTCGAAAATATATGACGATATGGAACGAAGATTCGGATAACCGACTTATTGATCCGTTGTTGCGTAAGTTTGCTACATCTCTACAGACGAGTTCTCTAGCCCCAGTGCGTGCGTTAGGTTGGGAGCATTCAAGTACAGCGGGATCTCCTGCACAAGTAGTTGCAGGGTGTTCTGGTGGAGATCTCGTGTCCAACTTAGCTTTTGGACATACGGGATTCACCGGTACGTCGATCTGGCATGACCCACTGAGAAAAGCGACAATCATTACCTTAACCAACCGCGTTCATCCACAAGTAACGAACGGAATGATTGGATGGCGCCGTTCTTTTCACAATCAGATTTTATCAAAACATTATTAAAAGGGAGGAGACCATCATGACACCATTGTTAAAGGTCGAAAACCTTATTACAAAGTTCCATCAACATAAGGGGAGTGTTACTGTAGTTGATGGCATTCATTTCTCCGTTTATTCAGGCGAAACACTCGGCATTGTAGGTGAGTCAGGCAGTGGGAAGAGCGTAACTAGTTTATCGATTATGCGTCTCTTATCCAAAAACGCTGAAGTAACCGGCAAAATCAATTTCAATGGAATGGACGTAAATCAGCTATCTGAAAAAGAAATGAAGCGGCTACGTGGTAATACGATATCGATGATTTTTCAAGAGCCGATGACTTCACTCAATCCGTTGCATACGATCGGTAAGCAATTATCTGAACCGTTGATGAATCATATGAAGATGTCAAAGAAAGAAGCATTGCTTCGATCGATTGAGCTGCTAAAGGAAGTAGGTATTCCTCGAGCGGAAGACATTATTTCCGAATTTCCACATCAGTTATCGGGAGGCATGCGTCAACGTGTTATGATAGCGATGGCGATGGCATGTAGCCCTCAATTAATCATTGCAGACGAACCTACAACTGCTTTGGACGTGACGATCCAAGCACAAATATTGGAGTTAATGAAAAAACTAAAACAAACGAACAAGACGGCTATGATACTCATTACTCACGATTTGGGTGTTGTAGCAGAAATGTGTGATCGCGTTGCCGTTATGTATGCAGGGCAAGTAGTGGAGGAAGCCGATGTTAAGACGTTGTTTAAATCTCCAAAACATCCCTACACGATTGGTCTGATGAATTCAATGCCTGATTTGGTGTCAGATAAACAACGCCTTGACTCTATTCCAGGTACAGTACCTTCGATTACCAACATGCCGCATGGATGCCGATTCGCTCCACGGTGTGCCCATGCGATGGAAATTTGTAAACAAAAACAGCCAGACTTACTCTCAATATCAGAATCGCACAACAGCAGGTGTTGGCTACATGTAGAGGAGGGAAATTATGACACAGCCCTTATTAGAAATTAAATCACTTAAGAAGCACTATCAAACGAAAAAAGGTTTTTGGGGAAAGAATAGCGCCGTCCGAGCGGTAGACGGAATTGATTTGACGATTAATGAAGGAGAGACGGTAAGCCTCGTAGGCGAATCTGGTTGTGGGAAGTCAACAACAGGTCGTAGTATTCTTCGGTTAATTGAACCTACGGAAGGTCAAATCCTATTCCAAGGACGCGACATCATGCAACTGAGTCCATATGAAATGAGAAAAGTAAGACGTGACATGCAATTCGTGTTTCAGGATCCTTTTGCTTCCTTAAATCCTCGCCACACTATTTTTCAAATTTTAAGTACGCCCTTGATTGTGCACAACGTCGGCACACCAGCAGAAAGAAGAAAAATGGTGGAGGAAATAATGGAGATCGTAGGGTTAAACAAGGAATACCTTCATCGGTATCCTCACGAATTTTCCGGTGGTCAACGTCAAAGAATTGGAATCGCACGGGCACTTATTCTTCGTCCTAAGCTAATCATTGCGGATGAGCCGGTTTCCGCGCTGGACGTATCGATTCAAGCACAAATATTGAATTTGATGCAGGATTTACAAAAGGAGTTTAAGCTTACGTATCTTTTCATTTCTCACGATCTAAGCGTTGTTCGACACATTTCCGACCGTGTAGCGGTCATGTATTTAGGAAAAATTGTCGAGGTAGCGGATAAGCACACGTTATACAGTAGTCCGACACATCCGTATACGAAAGCATTACTATCCGCCGTACCGGTCCCTAATCCAGAGATACAAAAGGAACGAATCATCTTAGAAGGGGATATTCCAAGCCCTGCCAATCCACCAACAGGATGTACGTTCCATCCCCGTTGTTCCTACTTTATGGATATTTGTAAGACAGAACAACCCGTCCTAAGAAAAATTGGTCAAGATCACTTTATGACGTGTCATTTGTTAGAAGAATCATCACAGCCATCCTTATGATAAATATACAGAAATTCAAAGGAAAAGAGAGAATTTTATGGTAATCATGGGCAAATCGCCCATAAATCAATATTATCAGTTTATTTGAATATTCACATTATTTAATCAGTAGAGTAGAATATCCATAACAACAGTAGGAACGAAGCAAACTCCACTGTTGATCATTACACTCTTAAGAAAGGGTCCTTAGAAGCCAATCTTCGTAAAGAGGAGTGATTGATGAGTAGACGATTGATCTCATTATTCGAATCAAGCTAGGTTCCGATTATAGACTTATTCTTAACAATTACCGTCTATAGTCGTGAAACATAGAGTAATGATAGGCGTAACGATGTAGTGGTTAAGCTTATCCGAATGAATTGAGGTGAAACCGTTGAAATAGGTAAGCGAAGCATGTTAGGATCAGTTACAACTGCAGAGATAAGGAAGGGGCAAACCGTGAAGCTTATCGCTGGTAGCTGTGGACATGTGGGAACCTTATAATCGTTTAAAACCATCCTAAATTGAACAGTGAAAACGGATCATAGTTACTATAAAGTGAAATGTTTGCAACGTAATTAATCTTGTATACACCTTTAAGTGCTTTTGAGTAACGTGTTAACTGGTATGAAAGGAAGTTCAAAAGATTGGTTGAAAGTGAACAAACAACATAGGCCTTATGTATTTCATTCAAATGAGATACATAAGGCCTATTAAATTTGGGTTAGGCGTTATATGACACAGAATTGTCGAAAATACGCGGAACTAGTACATGAACAATATTGCTATTGACGGAGATTTTGACGTATAATTGTATCGGTAAAGTTTTACCTATACTGTGCTGTAAAGATGTAAGTTTTTATCTGGTTTAAGGGAATTATCCTTTAATTATATAATAATGATAATCAGGTAGCTTACTACACAAAATGAAAGTGGGGTTTGATTAGGTGATGAAAAGATGGCAACACTTGTGGCGACTACTTCCTGTAGCATTGATGATGCTTGCTTTAACAGGCTGTGGTAAACCTTTTCTGTCTGCTCTCGATCCAAAAGGAGAAGTAGCTGAAATGCAATTCTCCCTGATGGCGTTAAGCTTGTACATTATGATAGGTGTATTTGTCGTTGTAATTATTATTTATACGTTTGTACTCTTCCGCTTCCGTCAGCGTCCAGGACAAGAGAATATTATTCCTGATCAGGTTGAAGGGAGTCATAAATTAGAGTTGATTTGGACCGTCATTCCGATTGTTCTCTTAATCGTATTGGCGATTCCTACTGTACAGCAAACATTCGTGTTAGATGATTTAAAGTCAGCACCAGGCAATGAAGGTAAACAAACAGTTGAAATAACGGTAAAAGCACATCAGTTCTGGTGGGAATTCGAATATCCTGGTCTTGGAGTGAAAACAGCTCAAGAAGCTGTCATTCCGACAGGGGCAAATATTAAATTCGATCTTACGTCCGTTGACGTTCTTCACGCATTTTGGGTGCCCTCACTTGGTGGTAAACAAGATAATGCTGTCGCAAGTTCTAACCATCTGTGGCTGACCGCTGATGAGACGGGTACGTACGAAGGTCGTTGTACGGAACTTTGTGGTGCATCACACGCATTAATGAACTTTAAAGTTAAAGCAGTACCCCCAGCTGATTTCGACAACTGGGTTGCGAGTATGAATGCTCCAGTCTATGAAGATGTGTCTACTGCAGGACAAGATGTATTCAATCAGAACTGTCTTGCATGTCACGCGGTAGGAACTGAAGGCGGAGTTATTGGTCCAAACTTAACAAACTTTGGCGATCGTGATGTGATCGCAGGTTACTTAGAAAAGAGTGATGAAAATCTTGAGCGTTGGATTAGAACCCCTCACAAAGTTAAAGAGGGAGCACTTATGCCAGGCTTTGCTAAACTTGAAGATCAAGATATGGCTGCTTTGCTTGAATACTTAAACGGCTTAAAAGTCCAATAACGACAGGAGGTTAAATCTTGGCTAATCATGGAATGCTCGCGTCCCATTCTCACAAGAGAACAGGTATTTGGGACTGGCTAACTACAGTTGATCATAAGAAGATTGGTATTCTTTATATGATAGCAGGTGGATTCTTCTTCCTATTGGGAGGACTTGAAGCGATGCTTATGCGGATTCAGTTAATGTATCCTGAAAATACATTCCTATCTGGATCTACGTTTAACGAAATGGTAACAATGCACGGTACGACAATGATCTTCCTTGCAGCGATGCCAATGTTAATTGGTTTAATGAACGTTGTCGTACCTTTACAGATTGGTGCACGTGACGTTGCGTTCCCGTTTGTAAATGCGATAGGCTTTTGGTTTTTCTTGTTCGGGGGACTTCTCTTGAACGTCAGTTGGTTCGTAGGAGGAGCACCTGATGCAGGATGGACGGCATATGCTCCACTTTCCTCTAACATTAATTTTACAGGGACAGGGATGGACTATTACGTTTTAGGACTTCAAATCTCGGGTGCTGGTACGTTAGCTGGGGGTATTAATTTCCTCGTAACGATTATTAACATGCGTGCACCAGGTATGAGCTTTATGCGGATGCCATTGTTCACATGGAGTTCATTCGTTGCCTCTGCCCTCATTCTATTTGCTTTCCCTGCGTTAACAGTTGGATTGTTCCTATTGATGTTTGATCGTCTGTTTGGAGCTAATTTCTTTAATGCAGCAGCAGGTGGTAATGAATTGATTTGGGAACATTTATTCTGGATCTTCGGACACCCAGAAGTATATATCTTAGCGTTACCTGCCTTCGGTATTTTCTCTGAGGTACTTAGTACGTTCTCGAGAAAGCGTCTGTTCGGATATACATCAATGGTATTTGCTACCGTTCTAATCGGTTTCCTAGGCTTTATGGTGTGGGCTCACCACATGTTTACTGTAGGATTGGGACCAATAGCTAACGCGATCTTCGCCGTTGCGACGATGGCAATTGCCGTACCAACAGGTATTAAAATCTTTAACTGGTTGTTCACGTTGTGGGGCGGTCAAATTCGCTTTACGACAGCAAACCTTTTTGCAATCGGTTTTATACCGACGTTCGTACTCGGTGGAATGACTGGTGTTATGCTTGCGATTCCAACAGCAGACTATCAGTACCATGACTCGTACTTTGTCGTTGCCCACTTCCACTACGTTATCGTAGGTGGTGTCGTGTTCGGGATTTTCGCGGGACTATTCTATTGGTGGCCAAAGATGTTCGGTACGATGTTAAATGAGAAATTAGGGAAGTTCACGTTCTGGACGTTCTTTATCGGATTCCATTTGACATTCTTTGTACAGCATATCCTCGGATTAATGGGAATGCCACGCCGTGTGTTCACGTACCTTAAAGGTAGCGGTTTAGATACGGGTAACTTTGTCAGCTCGATTGGTGCTTTCCTGATGGCGGCTGGTACAATTGCTTTATTAATTAACTTCGTCGTTACAGCCCGTAGCAAACGCGTTTCTGGTGATCCGTGGGATGGACGTACGTTAGAATGGGCGACAGCAAATCCGGTTCCGGAATACAACTTTGCCCAACTACCACTTGTACGAGGGATTGATCCACTATGGATTGAAAAGATGGAAGGCAATAAATCAATGACGCCAGCTGAGCCACTCGGTGACATTCATATGCCAAGTTCTTCCTTTAAGCCATTTATGATGGGCCTCAGCTTGTTTATTGCTGCATTAGGTTTGATTTATCACCTGTTTATTCTTGCTGGTATTGGTTTCGGAATGTTGTTATTCAATATGTTCTTGCGTTCCGTATTTGATGATCACGGTTATCATATTCATAAAGAAGAGTTGTCGGATGAGGAGGTTAAAGCCTAATGCATACTGAAAATCATGTAAGCATACCTGCCGAACCAGAAAAGTCAACGTTAGAAGGAAAGAATAAGTTTCTCGGCTTCTGGCTATTCCTTGGAGGAGAAACGGTACTATTCGCTAGCTTGTTTGGAGCGTATTTAGCATTAAGAGGAGCACACATGGATGGTCCTGCACCAGGTGAACTGTTCAGTATGACCGTTGTTGCGATTGCAACGCTTGTCCTCCTTGTCAGTAGCTATACGAGTGTTCTCGCAGTTATGGCGATGAAGAACAACAATTTCCGTGCGATGCAAACGTGGTTATTTGTAACGGTGTTATTAGGGCTTACGTTCTTAGGACTTGAGATTTTCGAGTTTTATGAGTACTATCACCATGGATTAGGCTATACGACGAGTGCATTCTCATCTGCGTTCTATACACTCGTTGGTTTCCATGGGGGACACGTTTTGTTCGGAGTGCTTTGGATATCGTCCCTTATTATTCAGAACATGAACTTGGGACGAATTAATCCAGTTAATGCTCCTAAGTTTTACGTATCAAGCCTTTACTGGCACTTTATCGACGTTGTATGGATTTTCATCTTTACTGTCGTATACTTGCAAGGTATTTTGAGCGGAAAGGTGGGTTAAGACAATGGCGAACCATCATAATCCACAGAAGGAAATGAGACTTCAGACTGGCTCATTCATTTTATCCCTCGTATTAACGGTAATTGCCTTTATTGTCATTGCATTTAATATCGCATTTGCGATTCCGATTATTCTTTTCCTTGCTGTTATTCAAGTGTTTTTACAGCTTTACATTTTCATGCACTTGAAGGAACCGGGAACGGGAATGCCTAGATTCTTCATCATATCAGGTGCTTCGGTCGCGTTGATTACTGCATTAACATTTCTCTATTTAATGTAACAGCTACTAAACAAATGTATGGTCACACAAAGTCCCCCGTTGATTGGAAAGATTCAATCAACGGGGGACAAGATTTTGTGTAATCAGTGCAGAAGTTGCACGGAAAGGAGAACGTTTATGCCTAACCATACTCACCAAGTAACCGCGGGATTTTTTGAATTGTGGAATCCGACATGGATCGTTATTACGTTTATTTTTATAGCGGGTTATCTATTTATTGTAGAAAAGAGTAAGGGTTCATTTGCTGAAGCAGAAGCTGTACCTTTTAAGCAGAAATTATATTTTATTTCTGGCCTAATCATGTTGTATGTTGCACAAGGAACGCCACTTAGTTATTATGGCCACCACTATTTATTCAGTTTCCATATGATACAGATGGCGATACTATTTCTCATCGTCCCGCCATTACTTCTATTGGGGACACCGGCTTGGGTGTTAAGACCAATACTAGGTAAACCAGTTATAAAGAAGATATTCGGATTTATAACGAATCCACTGATTGCGATATTACTGTTTAACGGTTTGTTCTCGTTCTATCACTTGCCAAGTATATTTGATGCTGTTATGAGTTACCCGTTATTGCATACGAGCTATCACTTGATTCTTTTTGCTTCAGCTATGTTAATGTATTGGTTAATCGTATGTCCAGTTCCGGAGTTGAACCGGCTTTCGCCTTTGTTAAAGCTTGCTTATATTTTCGGAAACGGAGTTTTGTTGACTCCTGCATGCGCGCTTATTATTTTCGCCGATAGTTTGATTTATGGAACTTATGCGAACGTGCCTCAACTGTTTGATATTTTACCCGCGTTAGACGATCAACAATTAGGTGGAACACTTATGAAAATCATTCAAGAGATTGTTTACGGAACAGCGTTAGGTGCTATCTTTTATCAATGGGCACGAACTGAGAAAAAGAAAGATCAAGATGAACTGAATGCGATGAGAATGAATAATCCGAACATGTCACCTCGAACAAAGTGAATGTAGTTTATTATATAGATAATGGATGTGAAGGACATGAAAACAATATTACCTACAATAAGTACCTCTTTTATTGTTATAAGTGCCGTCTGTGTTGCTCTAGGATGGTATTTTATCGCTCGTAAAAAGCAACAGGCTCATATTAAATCGATGATATTGGCAGCAGTTTTCGCTACGATTTCCTTTATTACGTACGTTTCGCGTATGGTTTTCATTGGAAGCACATCATTCGGTGGTCCTGAGAGTATTAGAACAGCCTATCAAATCTTCTTAATTTTTCATATCATCCTCGCGATGGTAGGGGCTGTAATGGGGATTCAATCGTTATATTCCGGTTATAAGAAAAAGTTGACAAAACATAGAAAAATTGGACCATGGACTTCGGTTATATGGTTTGTTACCGCGATTACCGGTGTAGCTGTTTATTTATTACTGTATGTCATATACGAGCCCGGTCCAACAAAAATCGTGTTTAAAGTTATTATTGGTCAATAGAGGTATTTGTTTATTTTACTATACATGAAAGCGAGGGGGTTTAGGTGCGATATCGATTGCCACTCATAACAACAATATCGGTTTTTGTTCTGATGATTATCGGAACACTTGTTGTCGGGCTCGATGCGGGTATGGCATGTCCAGACTGGCCTTTATGCAACGGACAACTCATTCCCCCACTTGATGGCCTCGTTCTTATTGAATATACTCACCGCGTGATGTCGATGGTCGTCGGATTCCTTGTCATCGTGAACGCGATTGTACAGTGGTGTAAATGGCGTGGACACCGTGGATTACAATGGCTCTCTCTATTAACGGTACCATTATTGGGAGGAGTCGCTCTACTTGGCGGTTTAAATGTATTGAAACAATTACCTTCGGGCTTTACAGCTATCGATCTAACACTCTCGATGCTTTTAATTTCCATTCTCGTTATTCTTACAGCAGCTTCACGTAGAATACAAAGGGTAACGAAAGATGAAAATAATCAGCAAAAAACGAGTAAGCAGATGCAAAATCATCTATATTCTTCTTCGTTAGGAACAACGATTGCGATTTTCGTTCAAATTGTACTTGGTGGATTTATCCGTCATAGTGATGCTGGGACGACGTATTTCGGCGAGAATCCAGTCTGGGGCACGCCATTAGTGAATTCCCAAACGGTAGCGGAATGGTTAATTGGAATACACATGTTCATTACTTTTCTAATTACAATCAGTGTCATGTGGCTCGTCTTTATGGCTATTCAGAAGAAATGGCAAAAAGGTATGGCTATTACTCTGCTCATTCTCTTATTATTAGAAGCTCTAGTTGGTTTAATATCGTTGAGTACCGAACTAGCTTTTGCAGTTGTGACCGTGCATCTCGGTATAGCAACGTTAATGCTAATGATAAGTGTGTTTATGGCTTCGCGTACTCGGTTAGGAACGACCTATATTATACTTGAGAACGAAGCGAAACCCACTTCCGAAGTAAATCAGGTAAAGAAGATGGGAAGGTATACCGATAAGCCGGAGAAAGGATATTGATATGGAAATAGTAAACCAATCAACGGAATACCAAACCGAAGAACGTCCACAAGCATCGTGGCGAGATTATATAACGATTACGAAACCTCGAATGGTTATGTCTAATCTCATAACAACATTTGTAGGAACATGGTTAGCTCTTCATTCTCCTTTTGTAGATGGAACAATGAGCGTGTTCGAAAAATTTACACTTACCATTACGATATTGTTGGGAACAGCCCTTGTGATGGCAGGAGGCTGCGTACTCAACAACTATATTGATCGTGAGTTTGATCAACAAATGAGCCGTACGAAAAATCGTCCCTCCGCAAATGGTACGATAAACCCAAAGACGATGGTTCAATACGGTATTGTTTTATTTATAATCGGTGCAATCGTGCTAGGTTTTGCGCACCCTTTAGCTGCATTACTTGGATTACTCGGTGTATACGTTTACGTTATCGTTTATACGAAATGGCTAAAGCGAACATCGACATTAAATACAGTTGTGGGTGGTATTTCCGGGGCAATTCCACCTATTATCGGATGGTCCGGAGTAACAGGTGGACTGGAAGCTGGAGCGTGGATTTTATTTCTTATTTTATTCTTATGGCAACCCCCGCATTTCTTAGCGCTCGCTATGTTTCGTTCTGAGGAGTATCATGCGGCCGGATATAAGATGCTACCTGGGGTACAAGGATTCGAGGCGACAAAGCGACAAATGGTCATATGGGCAGCTGCCTTGGTTCCTGCTTCGTTGTTTCTTTTCAGCTCCGGAACGGTCGGATTCATTTACTGGATTTCAGCACTTGTGTTAGGATTAACATGGGTTGTACTCCTGTTAAGAGGGTTCTTTGTTAAAGACGAAATTAAATGGGCGAAACAGATGTTTAAATTTTCATTGGTTTATTTAATGGTTATGTCCTTAATAATGATCATTGATGTATAGGCTTAACGTTTAGGCGTTAATGCCTTTTTTCTTTAACATTGACATTATTCAACATAAGTCATATAGTAAACATATAAGTATAAAAAATAGGGAAGAATCATACAATTAATTTTCATCAAGAAGAGGAGACGTAAGAATGAAGATCATGGTAATATGCGGAAGTGCGAGAGCAAATGCTAACTCAAGAGGATTGGCTCGTGCAGCAGAGACTTTGATGATAGGCAAGAATGTAGACGTATCTTATTTTGATGTCGGATTGAATATGCTGCCGATCTACACGGGAGATGAGTTGCAGCGAGAGCATCCAGAAGTAAAACGATTAATGGCTTATGCGGAGCAAGCGAATGGTTTTTTCATCGTGACACCAGAGTATCATAGTGGAATGAGTGGAGCATTAAAGAATGCCTTGGATTTTCTTGGAGGAAAGTATTTCAGGGGCAAACCGGTTTCCCTCGTCGCTGCTGGTGGTGGAGGAAAGGGTGGAATTAATGCCCTAAATAGTTTACGGGTCGTCATTCGTGGAATATATGGTCTTGCTTTACCAGATCAATTGGTAGCTGATCCGTTCTGCTTTAACGAGGACTGTGAGTTTGTTCATGTAGATATGAAAAAACGGCTTGAACAGATTACGGGTGAGTTGGTTCACATGACAGGACTACTTGCTAAGACAGAAGAAGGTATTCCAATTAAAACGTAATGCTAAAGCACCTATCGATGTAATAAATCGAGAGGTGCTTTTCATCGTTTCTAAGTCCTTAATAGAGTCGTTTCACATGGCACGATTATCTTTTTCTTATGACAAAGTTATCACCGAGTAACAACCAGTTTTGCGGGAACGAGAGACCGAGCTTCCAGTACATCATCCCTCTTAATTTTAGTTGTTTGACAAGATCGAATTTAGCCTGAATACTACGTGCGTCCTCGAACCATACTTCATGCTGTTTACCAGCATCGTCGGTATAGCGGAATAACGGTGCCTGCACTTGTGCATTATATTGAATGGTCACACGTTCCCGAATAGCAAGGGCAATCGCCTGTTGTGGACTTAATGCTTTAGCAGGTTGACCATTCGCCTCGAAGGGAGCCGTCCAATCATAACCATATAAATTTTGACCTAATAAAATTTTATTTGCTGGTATTTCACTAACTGCATATTCCACAACTGTTCGAACTGGCCCGATTGGGCTTACTGCTTGTGGTGTACTGTAGGTGTATCCCCACTCATACGTCATGAGCGCCGTGAAATCAACAATTTGTCCGTGAGCAGAATAATCATGGGCTGCGTATATTCCGGTTGAAGTGTCACTTGTTTTTGGTGCAAGAGCGGTTGATAACGTTAGTCCTTGTGCGGTAAATCGCTGCTTTGCTTTTCTTAAAAACGCGTTGTACAACTCTCGATCTTCAGGGGCTAGTAATTCAAAATCGAAATGAATATCTTTAAATCCAATACGATTGGCTACTTCTATAATGTTAGTAAACAATTGTGTCGAAACGGCATCATTGGTGAATAGAACGTGTGCTAACTCTGCGCTGAATTGATATTCTTCGAGATTACTTACAACTAAAACAGAGGTAATACCGAGATTGTGTGCAATTGTTGGTAATTCACCAAGAGGTGGGGCATCAAGCGAACCGTCCCGATTAGCACGGTAGCTAAATATGGCAAGGTAGGTCAGTAGTCTTCCACGGTTTCGAACTTCATCATGTTGTGCTTGTGTAACTGTCGTTCTTGGTTCAATATAAGCGAGAACATCAATCGTTGGTTTTGGACGAGGGGGAATATAAAGGCGAAGTCCGACTTGGAGGATCGCGCTTAGGTTAATACGATTAATTCGTGCTAACTCTGTCATGCTCATTTCGTACATTCGTGATATCGTATACAGAGATTGTCCAGGCTGAACCCAATGGTACCTTCCTTGGATAGGGATGACTAACGCTTGACCGACAACTAACGTATTCGGATCGGGTAGTTCGTTCGCTGTAGATATCTCTTGCCAAGGTATACTATACGCTTGTGATATTCCAAATAACGACTGCCCCTTTTTGACAACGTGGATCTGCATATTACGCAACACCTACCTTATGCCCGATTATTCTATACGTATTTTCTATAGGAAAGAAGTATTCTGAAAGGTTTGGAAAAAAGATTCGTACGTTTTACAATAGAGTTACTAAACGATGTACCATTTATATCACCATCTATGACTAACGGTGAATTATAGAGGAGGAAATAAATGAACGAAGTAACGAAGTTACTACAATCTCATCAGTCGATTCGGAAATTTACTGGAGAATCGATACCAGATCATTTTATAGCGGAGATCATTCGAAGCGCACAATCGGCATCGACATCAAGTTTTATCCAAGCTTATTCGATTATTGGTGTAACCGATCAATCATTAAAAAATGAACTTGCCGTACTCGGAGGCAACCAGAACTATATTGCGCAGTGTCCATTATTCCTCGTATTCTGTGCTGACCTACATCGGTTGTCACTTGCTTGTCAGAAGCATGAAGTGGAAATGAAACATGCCTATACAGAAGCATTTATTATCGCAACCGTAGATGCAAGCTTAGCTGCACAAAACGCGATGATTGCAGCAGAATCTTTAGGATTAGGTGGGGTATACATCGGTGGTCTACGCAATAATCCCGAACCGATCAGCCAGTTGTTAGAATTACCGGAAAAGGTCTATCCTGTTTTTGGAATGTGTCTTGGCTTTCCTAACTCTGATCCTGGAGTAAAGCCTCGTTTGCCGATGGAGGCAATCTATCATCTTAACCGGTATAACAAAGACAATCAGAAGGATTTACTAGAGCAATATGATCAGCAAATATCTCAGTATTACACGGAAAGAACCGGTGGAAAAAGAACGGACAGTTGGACGAATCAAATGTCACAAAGGATGAATAAAGAACATCGTCTACATATGAAGGGATTTTTAGAAAACAGAGGTTTTGGGTTTAAATAATGCAATTTCCTTACCTCGGTTGATAGCGCTTCATATTAAAGGTAAAATAGAGACAGCATACATAATGAGGTCAATGGATAAGGATGGATCGTGCCCGTGGAACAACATATGAACATTCAAACTGATAGTAAAAATAACGCTGCCATTATCGTCATATTTGGAGCAACCGGAGATCTTACTAAACGCAAACTGTTTCCAGCTCTGTATAGTCTTTATAAAGAGGGGTTATTGTCGGAGAACTTTGCCGTTGTGGGAGTAGCTAGACAGGAAAAAAACGCGGCTGTATTTAGAGAAGATGTATTCCAATCGATTGAACAATTTTCACATTATAAAGTGACAGACCAAGCGCAGTGGGATAACTTCGTCGCTCATTTTGAGTATTACCGACTTGATGTGAACGATGAAAAGGGATATTTAGGTTTAAATGTTCTACTTTCTCAGTTGGATACTAGGTTCGGTGTACCGGGTAATCGGTTGTTTTATTTAGCTATGGCGCCTGATTTCTTTGGTTCTGTAACATTGAACTTGAAAGCCGGGGGGCTAACAGAAGCGGTAGGATGGAAGCGATTAGTCATTGAAAAGCCGTTCGGGCATGACCATGAATCGGCACAAATATTAAATAATCAAATAAGCCAAGTGTTTAATGAAGAAGAGATTTTCCGTATTGACCACTATTTAGGTAAGGAAATGATTCAAAACATTACCGTTGTTCGATTCGCGAACATGCTATTTGAATCGGTTTGGAATAACAATTACATTGCCAATGTTCAAATTACGTCAAGTGAGACCGTAGGGGTAGAGACACGTGGCGATTATTACGAGAAGTCTGGGGCGCTCCGAGATATGGTCCAGAACCATATGCTACAAATGGTCACAATGATTGCTATGGAACCACCTAGTCGATTGAAGAATGAAGCAATCCGAGACGAAAAAGTGAAAGTAATGCGTTCACTACGCCGGTTTTCAGTAGATGAAGTGAATAAAAATGTTATCCGGGCTCAATATACATCGGGATACAATGGAGATAAGAAGGTTGCAGGTTATAGGCAAGAGCCGAATGTCAATCCAGATTCAATGACAGAAACGTTCGTGTCAGCTAAGCTATATGTCGATAATTTCCGCTGGGCTGGAGTCCCTTTCTACATTCGAACAGGAAAGCGGATGGCATCTAAAGCGACGGAAATCGTCATCCAATTTAAAGACATGCCGCAAAACCTGTATTTTAACAAAGATGGGAATCTTGGACCTAATCTTTTGGTTATTCGTATTCATCCATCTGAAGGGATGTATCTTCAGTTCAATGCAAAAAAACCAGGAACGGAAGGTGGCGTCATCCCAATTGAGATGGAATTCTGCCAAAATCCGGATGATCACTCACCAGAAGCGTATGAACATCTCATTTACGATTGCTTAGAGGGAGACTCGACGTATTTCACGCGTTGGGACGAAGTATCTTTGGCCTGGAAATTCGTAGATCCGATCGCTGATGCTTGGGCAAGTAATGACATTGTACTAACTGAATATGAAGCGGGTTCATGGGGGCCACAAGAATCTCATGATTTGCTTGCAAATGATGGCTTTACATGGTGGCCTGTACATGGGCAATACACGAATGCATGTGAGGCAGACACTCCTCTCACAAAAGTTAAGGAGGTACCAAGAAATGGTTAAAGTATATGATGTTTCGATGCCGATATATGAAGGAATGCCCGTTTATAAAAACAAGCCTGAAAAGCAACCAAAGTTCGAGACCGTAACGAATGGATATGTAACAGAAACGAGAGTCAGCATGGACGTACATACGGGAACTCATATCGATTCGCCACTACATATGGTCGTAGATGGGGAAACGATGGAGACATTGCCAATAGAACAATTGGTTCGTACATGTCGTGTGCTGGACTTATCTAACGTGGAGGATGGCATTTCGAAAGCTGATTTAGAATCAGTTACGTTCGAAGAAGGCGACTTTCTTCTATTTAAAACCCGCAATTCTAATAATGAAGGATTTAATCCAGAATTTATTTATGTTAAAGAAGATGCTGCAGAGTACTTGGTAAATATGAAGGTTAAAGGTGTAGGAATTGATGCACTTGGAGTCGAACGTAGTCAGCCAGGCCATCCGACGCATAAGACGTTATTCGAACACGGGATCATTATTATTGAAGGTTTAAGACTAAAGGAAGTGCCTGAAGGGACGTACTTAATGGTAGCAGCCCCGATCCGATTAATGGGATTGGATGCAGCACCAGCGAGGGTTGTTTTGATAGAGCAGTAATAAATGCATATTCTTACTAGCAAGGTGGTTCCAGAATAAACAAAAACAAAACCCTATGCAGCAGCTGCATAGGGTTTTTACAGGACTACTTCTTTTCTACAGCATGTCCGCCAAACTCATTACGCAGTGCTGCCACGACTTTACCAGTAAACGTATCATCGTCTAACGACCGGTATCTCATAAGCAACGACATTGCGATAACTGGAGTCGCTGCTTGAAGCTCAAGCGCCGTCTCGACTGTCCATTTTCCTTCACCTGAGGAATGCATGACGCCTTTAATGCCCTCAAGCTTTGCATCCTTCGAAAAGGCATTCTCTGTTAGCTCCATTAACCAACCGCGAATAACGGAACCGTGTGACCACACTTGAGCCACTTTTTCATAGTCGAAGTCGAAGGGACTCTTATCCAATACTTCAAAACCTTCTCCAATTGCTGCCATCATCCCGTACTCGATTCCGTTATGTACCATCTTTAAGAAATGTCCGCTTCCCGCTTTTCCACCGTAATGGTAGCCTTTTTCAACTGCTGTATCACGGAATAGAGGCTCGGTCATCGCAAACGCTTGTGGGTCTCCACCAATCATATAACAAGCGCCATGACGTGCGCCTTCCATCCCACCAGAAGTACCAACGTCCATGAAAAAAATACCTGCTTCTTTCAGTTGATCGTAGCGACGAAGCGATTCCTTATAGTGTGAGTTTCCAGCATCGATGACAATGTCGCCTTTTGATAAGAGAGGTAGTAACTCTTCAATGGCGGTATCAACGATCGCATGGGGGATCATGAGCCAAAGGATTCGTGGAGATTGCAAGTTATCCGCGAGTTCTTTATAGCTGTTTACCCCAGTTGCTCCATGTGAAGCCATCTCCGAAACAGCATCAGCGTTAACATCGTAAGCAACAACTTCATGATTGTGCTCCATTAAATTCAGGGCAAGATTATGACCCATTTTTCCTAGTCCAATTAATCCTAATTTCATTGTAATGTTCGAGCTCCTTTCAGACGTTGACTGTACCCCATTATTATACTTTACGAGATATCATAAAGAAAGTTTGGTCCATTTTGGAATTTAACATTAATGTTACAATAATCAATTCAATACATTTACAAATAACTACATTCGAAATAAATGTGGTAATCCGTTGTTTTTTTTGTGAGTCCCCACATTTACATTTCGGTTTAAGGTTGGTTATTGTTGCTTTAACAACAAGAGAAAGGAAAAATAATTTTCAAGAAATTCTTTAACTAGAAGAAGTAGTTTCTTTTGTTAGAGAGTGATTTAGGAAAATGATTATCAAATTTGAAAGGATGGTTAAAAGATGAAAAAGTATTGGATGCAATGCGTAAAGTTCCAAGACATCTTTTAATTCCTCCTGATAGATGGAAGGATGCATATGGTGATTATCCTGTTCCAATAGGTGAAGGACAGACAATTTCTCAACCTTATATTGTAGCACTTATGACAGAACTTTTGGAGTTAAAAGGAAATGAGAAAGTATTGGAAATTGGAACAGGAAGTGGTTATCAGGCAGCTATCTTAGGAGAATTGGCAAAAGAAGTGGTAACAATAGAGATAGTACCTGAACTTTGTGAATCGTCAAAAAAACTTTTAAAAAAAATGAACTACCATAATATTATGGTAATCTGTGGAGATG
>FWWL01004569.1_pt1 | contig 19206 bp, 11 predicted proteins | sample 2228331 | NCBI WGS metagenome assembly FWWL01 (sample SAMEA103939775, study PRJEB20133) | metagenome | reverse complement strand
GCGTTCTATCAGTACATCCGTCAATGGGAATTGTCGCGGTTGCTCGACCTCCTTTGGCGTGTGACAAAGCCGGGCTCTTACTATCTCTGCATCACGTATCGCAGTGACGAAAACGTGGTAGGTATCCCACCTGTTTCTGAGGACAGCATCCGCTGGGAGCTCGGACGCCTGTTCGAAATCCTGGAACTCAAACCGTTCAACTTTTATTCTGCCTTACGTCGCCATGATGTGGCTGGGTTATCGGTGCTAATGCAGCGTCCGCTGGCCAAAGGCGCCGCTCGGTGAATGATTGAAAACGTCGTAGTTAAGTTGCCGCGTATAGCCTTTTCTTTGCCAACACCGTGGCATATGATGGACCATGGTCACGGGAATGTTAGAAGTTGACGATCAGACGCCGTTAAATGAAAGGAAGTCGCCCATGCGTTTCGAAAAGGCCGTCATGTTCAGTGTTGTTTTCGCAATGCTATCCGGTATGGGATCAGGCTGTCAGAAGGCCGGCGAGAAGCCACAAGCCGGGATGGAAACTCGGGCGACTCAGGTGGAAACGGCGGATCGGCCATCGGCCGAAGGTGCTATGAGCACAATTGAAAGTCAGCCCAGTGCCGCCAGTGAACCGCAGGTTGGGGGAGAGCAGTTCGCTGTTACTCCGCCGGCACAGGTGGGGAATGCTGGACTGACTCAAGAAAACGTCGAGTCTGACGATGACGAGGGGATTTCTCTGGGGCGAATGGTAGGTGGGATGTTCCGCGCGGCTCGCTCACTGGCGCCGCTCCCAGCTCCGGCATCGTCAGACCGCCGCACCGATTCCGCCGACCAAGCGCCAGCTTTTCCTCAGCCGTAGATAGTCGCTGAGCTCAATTGAGATGCACCGATAGGAATCGAGAGGCGGGATTGACAAATTCCGGGCGAATCCCTCTTCCTGATCTCTGCACGCTGTGTTCACGCCGGATTTACGGTTACGTAAGCCTAGCAAGTCCGCCATAGGACAAGGGCGGCGTTCTGTGGTTGTCGATGTCGCTTTCTGGACGAGCATCTCCCGTAGCGTGCGGAAGTCATTCGCGAAGATTTGCAGACGCGAGTGAGAAAACGCTATAATGGGGCACAGACACCGGGTGGAGGTGCTTTTCTTTCACAGTCAGGACGTTGCCGGCGGAGATATTGGCGAAAGATGCCTGTCGATAAAAAGCTTGAAGTAAACGCCACTTGGGGGTGAAAACCTGTATGCCGTGCTTTTTGAAGCGGCGACAGGCGTCTATGGGTTCGGGAATGTGATCGGAGGTGCGCAATGAGCCTCAACGAAGATGCGCGACTCGGTTCGGGTAGAGCCGGAAACGAGAATCAGGACGCCGACGCACGGTTGGTGGAACTAGTGGAACTCAAGGCTACGCGATTGGGTTTTCCATTTGTCGATGTGCGCAAGGTTCAGCCGTCGCGGGAAGCCCTTAATGCCGTCCCTGCGCAGGTTGCACGAGAATATACGCTCTTGCCCCTCGAGCGGAAACCCGATCATTTGGTCGTTGCCGTGAGCGAACCGTTGCTTCCCGAACAGTCGGACCGGCTGCGATTCACGCTAGATTGTCCCGTGCGAACGGTCCTTGCTGTGAAAGAGCATTTGTTAAAGGCAATTGCCAAATGGTATGGCGAAGAGAAAGGTACCCAGGAGGCAGAGTCTCAATCGACCGACCAAGTCAGAGAGCCGGAGAAAGGGACGGTGGAATTTGTTCAGGTTGAGCCCGAGGAATCACAAACGGCAGCGGAGGCCGTGATCGACCCGGATTCGCCGGAAGTGACGCGCGCCATTCAGGCTATCGTGGGCGAAGGAATTCGGCTGGGGGCGTCTCGCGTCGCCCTGGTGTCGTATCGTGGTGTCACCAAGGTCGGTTTTCGAGTGGAAGACGGCATTTGTTCGCGAAACGACCTGCCCGGCGAATTATTGGCCCCCATTGCCGCGCGCCTCATGGGGATGACGAATTTTTACGGGACAATCAAAGTCGTCGTCCGGGGAACCGAGCGGCGGTTGAGGGCGTCTTGCCTCACAACTCCCGATGTCCTGTCACTGGTAATCGACGAGTCGGCGATTCAGGCTGCGCGAGAAAAGGCAAGCCTTTTGAGTTATCCGTTTACGGAATTGGAAAAGCCTCAAATCCCGGCAGATGTCTTGGCCACGATCCCACGCGATATTGCGCGAACGTATTATATTTTGCCGTTGTCGGTGACGAACGACGTAGTTGCGATCGCCATGGCCGAGCCACCGGGGCCACAGTTACAGGACGAACTGCGATTTGCCTTGGGCCGACCGTTCCAAGTGATGCTGGCACCGGAGGGGCGGCTCCGCGCGGCCATTGAACGGTTTTACGGGCCGGCGGAACCGGAGGCCGTAACGGTGCTCCTCGCCGAGTTGGCACGGCCGATAGCGATTGGGGAAGTAACCGGGCGTTTGGCGACGTGGGAGCGACCGTCACCACCCCAGGGCCATCCTGCTGAGGCCATTTTTGGGTATCTGCGGCAAATGGCGACAGAAAAGTTATTGGAGTTGTTTGAGGATATTCGGCGTCGTCCAAAACTCTGTGTCCGGTCCACGAAACGGTGGCAACTTGAGGTCGTTATCCCTCGGGCAGATCTGTTTTCGGTGCTGCCGGTGGCCTATCGGAGTTATTTGGAGAATCGCCTTTGGCTGGTCCGAGAGGCGATCATCGCGAGGATTTTCAATGTCATTGTGAAACACCCAGAGGCACGCCACCTCGCCATTGCTTATGCCCTCTATGTTGCGGCATGTCGAATTGCGGAAGGCGAACGAAATGTTGCCCTCGACCCGGTGATGCTGATTGATGAATGGTTCAATTTTCTCTATTGCTATGCATTGAAAACGAACCCCAAAATTGAGACCAACGCTGCCCTGCTTAATTATCTTACAAACCAGTCGGATGACTTGGTAAAGAATGTCGTGGCCGTCACGCGAGATCCATCGCTGGTGCAAAACGTTGAGTTGGCACCCCGTTGGCTGGAGGCACTGGCGCGACAGACGCTCGTGCAGGACGTCATTGACGACACCTGCGGCACGGCGGAAGCGATGCTTAACTTATTTGTGGCTGAGGCACGCCACTACCGGGCATCCCATATGTTGCTCCTTCCGCATCCTGAGTATCTTGAGGTGGCGTATCGAATCCAGAACCGTATTCTCTGCACCGTGCGTGTGCCGGTCTGCTGGTTCTTGCCGATCCTTTCCAGGTTGCTTGCCAATTCGGTGAACCACAGCGAGTGGCAGGTGACGGTCGCCGGAAAGACGGTTCAAGCTCAGGTGCGATTACATGCGGCAGCCGAGGGACTGGCTGCCTTAATTGAATTCGCGTCTGACCCGCGACAGGTTGAGGCGGCGCAGATGTTGGCCGCAAGCACTGATTGCCGGTTCGTGAGACTTCATGATGTTCAAGTACCGGAAGACGTTTTGGGGTTGGTTGATGGGGGCGTTGCCCGGCATCTTTGTGTTTTGCCCATTGCGACGGATGGCGAGACGATTATCCTCGCAGTCTCCCAACCGCCAACGTCCCGGCATATGCAGGAACTACAGATTCTCCTTGCCCGTCCCATCCAAGCGGTGATCGCCCCGGAGGACGAACTGCTTGCGGCAATCTATCGATCTTATCCGCCGCCATATCGCTTTGAACCATCCGCGGCGGCGCGGTATTTCTTCCAGCGTTATACAGGCCTACTCAATCCGGTCACCTGAGATCTCAGTTGTTCGCCGCCCGTTTCGACCCGGTTAAATGGGTTACTGCCGGCCCCGGTTGAGAACGGCCTGGGCATGACGCGCCAAATGGCCGCGGAGGTCCTCGGTGTAAGCACGCAGGATCTGTTCACCGATACCACCATAATCCCCGCAGCGATAAAGGGCCCGAGCTAAGGAGAGTTCACGGATGGAATCTCGTCGCGTTTGCACCGCATTGGTTCCACCCGGACTGGATTGGTCAAAGCGAATGGCGTCCTGAACCGTTCGATGGACGTATCCAGACATGCCGGGCATAGTCAACAACTCGGCCAAGGGGCGAGCGGCGCTTCGGTCGCCGATCATTTCCAACGCCAGTGCGATGGCACGGAAATGCGAGAACTCAGACTCGGGAGTTAACAGGCGAACCTTTTCCAGAATGACCGGCACGGCACGGGGATCGCGGGTGCGACCCAGGGCGATGATCAACTCATCCAAACGACTGAGGGCCCGACCAAATTGCCCCATGCCTTGGTAGTTCCATCCCTTGTCCCACTCGGGAAACTTGCGAACCTCCGCCATTAAGGTTTCGAGTCCCGTATTATCTCCCAGAACTGCGAGGACGTGAGCATAGATAACTCGTTCCTCGTCGGTTTGGGCCTTGGCGTAGGCCTCACGCAACTTCGGCAGGGCAATCTGCGGGTGGGAGAGGACAACCGCAGCCCCCTCATAGTTGTTCCTCAGCCGATCGACCGCTTCGGCAACCACCGATTCCGGAAGGGGGAAGGAATCGTCTTCCTTGAGGACGGACTCGGGTAAATTCCCCATTTCCACCAGGTGTTGCTGAAGCTTGCGAACATCCAATTTGCGGACGGGAAGGTCCTGTTGGGCCAACCATGCCGCGGCGACACCCGCCGCATAACCCTGGTTCTGAATGTCGGCCTGCATGCGGATTAAAGGTATCGCGTCACGGTGGGCACTCACTCCCAATCCTGTAACAAGAAGGCCCTCCAAGCCCTTGGGGATGAGACACCGGTACGGAATATTGACACGAAAACCTTTCCTGTCGGGATGTTCCAATTCCAGGTACGGATCGACGGTAAATCCGTGCGTATCGAAGTTGCTGTAAGCCACGCAAATCGTATCCGGATAGGTTCGCCCCAACACTTGATCGAGAAGGGTCATGGTGAATTCGCCAACGATCCGCCGTCGCTCACGGGTATCGACGAGACGGCCTTGGTCAAACGCATTGCTGTATTTGAGCTTTGAATAGACAAACACGTGCCACACGTCCACGGGGTGGCAGGGTTCCAGCTACACGAACACCGATTTCTCATCGGTGATGGTGAAATCGGTGTTCGTGTAGCTGGAACCCAACTCACGGGGTGGCAGGCCGGTCCCCTGCATCGCCGGTTCGGTGTCATCGACATACATGGTTTCCGCTCCGGCCGCCGCGGCGATGTCCGCATTACCGGTGGAGTCGATAACGACATCGGCCAAAACCACTCCGCGACCGAAGGGCGTTACCACAATGGCACCTTTGACTTGCCCATTGTCCTTGTAAGCACCGCACCCTAGGCAATTCATCCAGATTTCACCACCTGCCTTGAGGATCTCACTTCTCCACCATTCGGCCTTTTGCTCGATCACCCAACTGGCTCGACCCTCATCGACCGTGGCCGTAAAGCCGGTACGATTTCCCCAGTAATAGGAGGATATTGCCCCGGCAGTGCCGACACCTCCCAAGGTGGTTAAGTATTCAACAACCAACGTTTTGGCCCCTTGGCGAGCGGCGCCAACGCCGGCGGCAGCCCCGCCCGTTCCGCCTCCGATGACGACAACGTCATATTTGCCCAAAACAGGAATCATCGTTTCAGGTTGAGGAATTGTCGGGTACTTCATCACAGGGCGAAGGCCATAAAGAAACTCGCTCACGTTGCCCGCGATGAGATTTCCCTGAACCGGGCTTGCCGCCACGGTGGGTAATTCAGCTTTCGGAATGGAAGCGGCGATCCGGGCTACCTCTCGGCCTAATCGCTCACCCAACTCCATCAGGTGAACGGGCCGTAGAATCCTTTCCGCCTGCTCTCGCGACACAGCAGCACATCCGCCCAAAATCCACACCCCTTGTGTGTTTGCAGGGACAAAAGCACCTAGTGGCAGTGAAGCCACACCATTCCAGGGGCCTCTTACTTCTTCTTGAGCGACGACAGCGTCAGGGGGAACTTCGAACAGAACATCAGATGTGAATTGTTGCTCGGGGTGGTACGTGAGGGAGCGTGCCTTCTGATCAGCAATGGCCCAACTCCGCCAGGAATCGTCGGGCATCGGCAGGCGGAGCTTATACTCGATAATCTTGAAAATCCCGCTCGACGTCCGGGCCCGGTTGGGATACTGTCCTACAAACGGCGGATCGATCACACGGTGCTCTACTCCCTCTGCGGTCACGGGTTCTCCACCGATAACGACACGATTGAAAACGTGCGTCCCGCTGGGATATTTCGAGAATTTTGCCCCTGCCAGCCGCGCGACTGTGGCCCGGTCGGTGGCATCGATGACAGCCTTGGCCAATACGACCTGACGACCGGCGCGGTTAGCAATGACAACGCCGCAAACACGGCCGGATGCATCGCGGACAACATCCGTGGGATAACAACTGTAGAGATATTGAACATTGGCATCCAAAAGTACTTTGTCCAAAAGTTGTTTAACATGGAGCGGTCGCGGCGGCAGATACTTGGGACGCTCCTTTTCAGGCGACTCTTGTGCGGGCCCCAGAATCTCCAGTTCGCCCAGGAGCATTCGTTCCACGTCGGGGGCTTTACGGACAAAGACCTTCACAAAGCGGGTCTTTTTCTGGCCAACATCGACCGCGACGGACAGCGGTATATCACCGCTGGCAGCCTGCGGTGGGGTGACATCGGCTTTGCCAATAGGCACCCACTCTTTCCCGTCGTCGCTAAGGCTCACGTCAATCCCGGCGACCTTGAAGCCCACACCCGGTTCAGCCGATGGCCGCCAGAAGAAAATCAGATTCACACGATCGATCACTTGCGGTGTTTCCAATTCGGCCGTGATCGTGGCATCGCTGTTGTATTGGACACTTTCGCTGGGTGCGTGCATGAACTTCCCATCGGTGAGCATTGACGGTGGGTTGGTGTCTCGATGCTTTGCATCGCTGGGGACATCCACCTGATATCGAAATCCGTAGCGTGGGCGATTGGCTTCAGGGACCGGACGCAACGGATCGGAATACACTGCCTTGGCCAAGTCGGTTGTCGGCTCTTCATCTGGTTCCAGCCACAAGCGGAGTGTTGCCGTCATGTCGTCGCCCAGATAAGGCTGCGGTGCGGCCAAAAAGACACGGGCACCTTCCTTGGCCGCGCTCACTGCAGCTGCCACCGCGCCTGTACTTCCACCGATGACGGCAACGTCCACCTCCGCGACAATCGGGACGGACCGCGCCGATTGACGACACACCTCTTGCCCAAACCCAGTGGAGTTAAAGAGCAAAGCGACAACACAAATCACGAAACCCATCATGTTCCGCGATGCTTCACGCGAACGCACCGTACGAGACATAGCACCATCCTCTCTTAATTCACAAGATCGCTACCATATGGTCGTGACGATTACCCATTATCCGTTATTGTGATTTCCGTGCAACACACTCCGACAACAACACTAGCGGGATTGCCGAGACAATTCTTCGGCTCGTTGTACGGCGGCCTCGATCGCTGCGAACACGGCTCCGCGAAAGCTGTGGGTCTCCAGGGCTGCCAGCCCCGCGATGGTGGTTCCCCCGGGGCTGGTCACCCGGTCACGCAACACGGCGGGATGGTCCCCTGATTGAATCACCATCTCGCTCGAGCCACGCACCGTGTGGAGGACTAATTGGCGAGCCAAGTCACGCGACAAACCGTGACGGACACCCGCATCGATCAACGCTTCAATAAATAAGTACACAAAGGCCGGCCCGGACCCCGAAACGGCTGTCACGGCGTTCATCAGCCGCTCTTCCACCTGAACGGCCACGCCGACAGCGCTGAGGATCGTCTCGACCGTCTGAATGTCCGCCGGTCGAACGTTCTTTCCTGGGGTGAAGGCTGTAACTCCGCATCCCACCAGTGCGGGTGTATTCGGCATCGCCCGGACGACCCGGGCGTTTTCTCCCAATGCCCGCTGCAGGGTCTCCAAGGTGACGCCTGCCACGATGGAGATGACGAGTTTCTCCGGACTTATTCGGCCTTGCAGTTCGTCAAGAACCTTCGAAATGACCTGGGGCTTGATGGCCAGGATAATGACATCCTGAGTTCGCACGACCTCAAGATTGTTATCCGTCGTTCGTCCCCCGGTCGCTTCCTGGAATCGCCGGCGGGCATCCTCCTGAGGGTCGGAAGCCAGGCGGAACGAGGCCCTTTCGGACAAACCCTGCTGCCAAGGCCTGGGCCATTTGCCCCGCGCCAATCATGCCAATTCTTTTATCCAACATGTGAATCAGTCCTTTTTGTCCGACGGCAAGACATTGAACTCATAAGTTCCGGCGGGAACCTGGAGGACGGAATAACCGTCCTCTCGTTGGACAAATTTGGCGACTTCCGCACCAGACGTGATTTTCACCTGTTGAGGATTGGGGGAAGGAACATAGACGGTAGCAGTCGTATTAGGCGGCACCACAATGCGCCAGTGCCATGTCTTGTCACCTTCGTACCACCAACGGCTGGAAATATCGCCGCAAATGGAACCGTAGCGGGCTTCGACCCAATCCAACCCGTCGGCGACGTGCGGCTTCAAAATCAACCGCCGAAATCCCGGGCCATCCGTGTCGATACCAGCGACATATTGGAACATCCATCGCCCCACGGCTCCAAACGAATAATGGGCGAAGGAATTCATGCCGGGGTCTTGAAATCCTTTTTCCGGTGTCCAACCGTCCCAGCGTTCCCATATAGATGTCGCCCCGTGCTTGATTGAGAATCCCCAAGATGGGAACGTGTCATTCAACAACAGGCGGTAAGCCAAAGGCGTGTTCCCGGTTTCTGAAAGCACCGGCATTAAATAGGCAGTACCGATGAAGCCTGTGGAAAGATGCGTGTCACGTTTGCGGATATCATCCACGAGGTACCGGGCCGCCTTGGGACGCAACGCCTCGGGTAGGAGATTGAAATAGAGGGCCAAAACGTAGCAGGTCTGCGTATCACCTTTTACGCGACCGTTCGGGCTAACGTAAGCCTTCTGGAAAGCACTACGGATCTCCTCAAACAATTTGTTGTAGTAAGCCGCTTTTTCGGCCAAACCGAGTATCCTGGCGCACTCCGCGGTCAAGTGCGTGCTGTAAGCGAAAAACGCCGTGGCCAGCACATCCTTGGGCGTATCGGCATTGATCGAAAGCCAGTCGCCATAACCGGCCGCGGGACGAAGCAGATTCTGGCTGTGTTTCTGGCAGTACGCAATCCATCGCTCCATTGCGTCAAAGTGTTCTTCGAGCACGCGCCGATCATGGTACACCAGGTAAATTGTCCAAGGACAGATCACCCCGGCATCTGCCCAAGCCGCCGTACCGCCACCGAGGGCCACGACACGCGGGGCCACGTCGGGGAAATCCCCTTCGACTCCCTGGGCGTCTTCCAGATCAACTAACCACTTGTTAAAGAACGCCGCCACATCAGCGTTGTAAGTGGCAGCGCGGATGAAGACTTGGGCGTCACCTGTCCACCCTAGCCTTTCATCCCGCTGGGGGCAATCTGTTGGGACAGAGATGAAGTTCGCGCGTTGCGTCCACACGATGTTGCTGTAGAGTTGGTTGACCATCTCACTTGAGCATCGAAAGCTCCCGACCAATGGAATGTCCGAGTTAATGGCAATTCCCGTGATCGCATCCAAAGGCGGCTGCCCCGGATAGCCGGTCACCTCGACGTAACGGAAACCATGGAACGTAAACCGCGGTTCCCAAACCTCGTCGCCATCACCTTTGAGGATGTAGGTATCCGTAGCACGGGCCGAACGAAGGTTTGTCGTGTAGATCGTACCATCGGGATTGAGCATCTCTGCAAATCGTAACTGGACTGCCGTTCCCCTTGGCCCGCGGACTTTGAGCCGCGCAAACCCGGCGAAATTCTGACCGAGATCAAAGACGAATATACCCGGCTTGGGTTCCGAAACACTCTTGGTCGGCAGTTCGCCTGTCCTTATAATCGGAACGCCGCGTTGGGCTTCGAGGGGAGTTTGAACGTCGTTTGCTTCCTGGACGGGTTGCCAATGGTTCTCATCGAGGTCGGGCAATGACCAGTTAGGGATTTCGAGACGGGCATCATAGGTTTCGCCTGCCAGGAATTCGCCTTCGATGTGTGGGCCGAAGGTGTATTTCCAAGTGCAATCGCTGACAACAGTTATGCGGTCTCCGTCACTGGTAACGATTTCCAATTGGACCCATAGTTTCGGATCACGGCCGTAGTGGAAGCGTTCACTCTTCCAACCGATAGCCCCGGCATACCAGCCGGCCCCAAGGATGGCACCGATGGCGTTATCGCCCTGACGGAGAAGATTCGTTACATCGTAAGTGTTGTAATACACCCGCTTGTGATAATCGGTCCAACCGGGAGCGAAGTATTCATCATTCACAAGCTGACCATTGATATGGATTTCGCCGACTCCGAGGGCGCTCATATAGAGTGTGGCACTTTGGATTGGCTTATCAACTCGAAAGGCCTTACGGAACAACGCGCAGCCGAAAATGTCGAGCCCTTGAGCCGAGATGGCACCCCACGGTTTGTCGCCCATTTTGCCCACAACAACGGCAAACGGCCAGGCGGAATCATCGAAATCGACCTGATTCCAGCGGGCAACGGCCCGGTTAAAGGTCTTCCACGTTGAGTCGATGACCCATTCGGCGGATTCCCCCGATTCGAACTCGATACGGAGCCGACCACACAGGCCGGCCGGGGATGGCGAGGCATTCGTGGCAACGAGGGCCAAGGTGTTCCGACCGGGGTGCACACGGTTGGTCAGATCGGCAACTTGCGGAGCATTGTAACCCGAACCACGTCCCGATGGTTGACCGTTGCAGAACAATTCAAAGGAATCGTCGGCCGTCAACAACAGTCGTGCCCGTTTGATGGCCTTGTCCGATGGCAATTCGATCACCTTTCGGAAGTAACGTGGTCCCGCAGGTGCCTTTTCGCGAGGGTCGGTGTTCTCCTCGGGATACCAAACCCAGGGGCAATCTCCAAAGTCTAACTGAGTCCCTTTGGCCGGGTGGACAAGCGGTTGCGAGGCTTGAATCCAACGGGCTTTCATGTCCTCTGGGTTGAGCAGCCCCATCGACCACATTGCAGGTTCACTGAACGGCGTGGCCTGTTGGTTCGCATCCCAAATACGGACCTTCCAGTAACACTTCATCCGCGATTGCAACGGCTTGCCTGCGTACTCAATCTGGTTCATCTCCGAGGAAACGACCTTGCCCGAATCCCACAGGTCGCCGCGATTTTGGGCGAGAATCTCAGGGCTTGACGCCACAATGATCTGATAAGCCGTCTGAGCGGCGCCAATTCTGGGGTCTTCTATGATCCAACTAAGACGCGGACGAGTCGTTCCTATCCCCAGGGGATTCACACGATATTCGCACCGAAGATAGGTGACACGTGCCGGACTTTGCTCTTCTCCTGACGTGACGCCCGCCAGGTGAAGACCAAACAGAATACCACAGCAAACCATCACTATTAATCGCTGCACGACCCTATCCTCCTGTGGCACTCGAAAGAAATGAGCTCGTCAATGGCTTGTACAGACCTTAGGTTGAGCTGGTTGCGGTGCGTCGTTCCCTCAGCGAGAGGTAGATCACACCGGAAACAAAGTACGCCAAGGCTAGATACAACAGGGTTGGTTTCACGTCTTCCGCTGTGGAATACCCGGCGAACACAAACCACGCAAAGGCGTAGCTCCCGAACAGGCAAATCAGGGCTGCAAGGCCGAAAGCGTACATGAGTACCCCTCTATGGCGTGGGGCGGCACCACTTGTGTCTGTATCCTTGTTCTGGTCACCGGAATCATTCTGCTTGAGAGTGGAGTTGCCCTGCCCTGCGGTGGCTGATGTTTCACCCTCCGTTTTCCTGGCGGCTCCTCCCAGTCCGGCCAAGATCAGATAGGTCAACGCTGTTACAAACCACACGGGGATGACCAAGAAGAACAAATGGAGCCACTGGAACTTCCAGCAGGCCAGGGCAAGGCCAAGGCCAACACCCCAAGCCAGGATAGCGGGGATGTTGAGCCATTGCCCTCGTGAGGTAGCCCAAAAACGTTGCCAGCCGAGTAGTGGAAACACCCAATGCTCAATCACCACAATGGCCCCTACCGGCATCAGTAAGATTCCATAGATACCGACGAAATCCAAGAGGTAGAGGAACACAAATGGGAAACATGCGATGGCGGTGGTCACCGTTCCGGCCAGAAGGGTCACCAGCCAACGTGGCCAATTGGGCGTGAGAATCTGAAGCGCAAGCCCGGCGCGGTACAGCGTGGGATTGGAAGTTGTCCAGCCAGCGATGACGACGGCCACCACACCTGCCCAGCCAAGGATGAGGTAAGCCACCTGGCCCGAGTCAAGTTGCATCAGGGGTGTCATCGTCAAGCGGGCCGCCGCCGCTCCCATGATCCCGGCACAGACCCAGGCCACGTAATGCCCGAGAAACATCCCAAAAGCGGAATAAAGCCCGTACCACGAACGCTTGGCAAAGCGGAAGATGGCCATGTCGGACAAGCCCAGGTGCATGGCCAGGTTGCAAATCCAGGCGAAAAACACGACGTGCCAGAAGCCGATCGGCGACCGCATCGTTCGAGGGCCATCTGTGATCGAGGCCTGGAAGCTTTGTAAAGGCACATAGTTCTCGTCGCAGATCACTCCAGCACGCTTCTTCGGCATAACATATTTCACAGATTGGGGATTGGCGATCTGAGGACTTTCCACGATGATCCGCCAACCGGAAATGGCAGGTATTGCCGGCATCGATAGGGCCGTGCTTGCCTCCCCAGCCGGTTCTCCACTCTCTTGGGTACCCCGCGAACCACGGCGGCGCTGAGGCCGTCCTTCGCCTTGGGGCCGATCCTGGCCAGCTTCTCCGGGTGCAGCCTGTGATTCCCTCGCAGTGCTCCCCATTTCATTCAAGCTGCTGGCTTGCTTCTCGCCTTCTGGGTTCTCGGTCGGAGCAGTCTCCGAAAAGCCAATAAGTGTTAGATTCTTCCAATTGATGGCGTTCTCGGCCGGTGCGGGAGGTTCCGCATAAATCGGTTCAAGGCGAGCCTCGGCCGGGACGAAAGATGCCGCTTTCCCGTCAGCTTGTTCCGACAAGAAGAAGCCAGGTACCGTGACGCCGATCGGTAGAGGTTCTGCCCCCATGACCGTTTGCTGTTCGCTGAGAACCCGCAAGTGTCCCTGGATTGGTCCAAGGTCCAGGATAAGTGCCCGTCCTCGCTGCGAAACATTAACCACAGTTGGGCCGGTTCCCGTCCAGATTCTTTCCTTTGCAACGGCAAGAAATGTCTCCCAATTGCGAACGTGTCCCACACTCGGCAATGCGATCAAGGCGCCACAAACGAACATACTTAGCATCCACGGTGAACAAACAACGGCAAACTGTGAGAGTCGCTTAAAGCCGAGGATAGCCAGGGTAACGACCACGGCACCGACGATCATGACAACCACGACAAACCCAGGGTCGGTCGGAAGGACCCCCGTTTGCGGCGGGATTCCAAAGGGAATGCGTACCGCGGAAGCTGCTACCGTGATCATGCATCCTGCCAAAATACAGTACAGAACGGCATTGAGCAGGTTATAGACGACGGTCATCACCGGTCCGCCGATTTGTCGCAAGTACCAATACAGCGTTAGCCGCGATTGGACCGCAATGGGGGCACAAATCAGGGTCCACGAGAGGACTGCTAATGCGTTTCCCAGAAGGAGTCCGACAAGGATGTCGTACGTTTTTGCCCCCCAAATGACAAACAAGGCACCGATCACGAATTCGGTGGCCGCCACGTGTTCACCGGCAAAAAGCCCTGCAAAGTAGCGCCCACTGTGCAGTTTATCCGCACTGACGGGTTGGCGTTCGAATTCATTCAGTTTGTCTAAGCGAGCAAAAATCGATTCCTTTGCCGGTGTGTTGGGCGAAGTGACCATCGCGAGAACCTTTCACAAAGAACCTGTTGCCAAAGACAAACCTGTCGCAAAGTATGAAGACCCTCGACGACTGTTGTCAAGCACTTGGGCAAATTTCACGAGAAATGCACGTCATTCTGCTACCTTACACGTAATCCTTTCCCGCATGATTCATGGGGAGAGAAACCGCCCTGGGTTTCAACCTTCCCGTTTCGACAGCACATCATTTTCGTAGCGGACAATGTCCGAGAGGAAAGCATCGTCAAGCGGGACATTGTTTTTCAGACAGTAATAATCCCAAACCGACGCCATCGGCAGCGTCTTCATGGCCTCCATCAAGACCAGGCGACCCGTGTAATTCATCGAGTCTTCAAACTCTCGGAGGCGGTCCCAGGGGGTTAACATGGCGGCCAAAAGCGCTTTGAGCATGGCCCGCATGCCAAGCACCCAAGCCGCAATCCGGTTGATACTGGCATCGAAGAAGTCAAGACCAATGAAGACCCGGCCGAGATAATCCCCTGCGACAAGCTCGTTGGCAATGGCCTGAACGTCATCGTTGAGAATGACCACATGGTCGCTATCCCACCGAATACCGCGGCTGACGTGGAGGAGGAGGCCCTCTGTAAACAAGAGGACAGAGGAAATCTTGTCGGCAATGGTTTCGGTCGGGTGAAAATGGCCGGAGTCCAAACAGAGAAGCGTCTTTCGCGTGATGGCGTATCCGAGATAGAATTCGTGCGAACCGGCAACATAGGCCTCCGAACCGATGCCGAAGAGTTTTCCTTCCACGGCATCGCGGTGGTAAGCCGGATCCATCGGAGCCGACAGAATTTCATCAAGTGATTGCACCAGCCGTTCCCTTGGCCGTCTTCTGTCGGCGGGCAAGTCCTTCATCCCGTCGGGAATCCAAATGTTCGTCACACAAGGTTTACCTAAGCGCTTTCCAAATGCCTCGCCAATCCGGCGGCAAGCCTGCCCATGACGGACCCAGAAACGCCGCACGCCGTCGTCTGGGTGAGTTAGTGTAAAGCCACTGGCTGCCAACGGATGGGAAAAGAAGGTGGGATTGAAATCAAGCCCTAATCCACGTTCTGCCGCCCAATCCATCCAGCCGCGGAAATGGTCCGGCTCAATCTCGTCCCGTTCTACACGCTTACCCCCGGATTCAAGGTAAATAGCATGGAGGTTAAAGCGATGTTTACCGGGAATCAACCGGAAGGCCATATCGGCGTCAGCACGTAGCTCTGACGGCGTACGAGCCTTGCCGGGATAGGCCCCCGTGGCCAAGATTCCCCCACCCGAAAGTCCCCCCGAAGTCTCAAATCCACCCACGTCATCTCCTTGCCAACACTGCATGGAAATCGAGAGAGATTGTAGCCGGGCAAGGACCTTTTCGGTGTCGATTCCCCAGGCGGCGTACCGTTCTTTGGCTAACTGATAGGCCTTCTCCACGAGAACATTCGATGCTTGGCTCATGACCCGCTCCTCGCAACGTCTCCGATCCCGGTGACGAAAGAATCAGCATTCGCTTGACAAGAAGATGTGACTATTGTGATCCATTGGACGCCACAGAACCAGGGGGTCTGTGAACGAGCTTCCGAAACACCGGGGCTGCGGTTTACCCACTTTTTTGTGACAATGGGCCACGCTTTCAACGTTTGAACACCAAGGCAGCCCAGGTGCAAATATGCGTTTGATGGGCCAAAATCCATAGTCTGCCTTGGAGGGCCACGTGCCGTCGTGGCCGCGAGTCATAATGGATGATCAACTGGCAGTGCGGCGGACGCGACGGCGCGCGTCCCTCCAAGTTTGATGTTGTATCGTTACCCATCGATGTGGATCGTTACCCATCTTGGATCGGTCGCCACTGTCCTGAGCATGTCAAACCGCAAAAAACTGGGTAAACTCCAGAAGACCAAGGTGGTTTCGGAGCCAAAGGCAGATTGACACGACCTCTACCTACCTCTAGCTGACGAGGAGACAGTCTGTTCGAGAGCTCTCGGAAAAGTGCGGTTGAATCCGATGATACAGGTTTCAACAAGAGTGACGGTTTTACCGCGGTTGTGGAGACATGTTTGCATCCCGGCGAATTTCAATGAGTTCTGCTTGGCAGAATAGCCTTGGCGGGGAGGGCATTCTGGACGTCCTGACGACATGAATCGTGTGAATAACCGGTCATTGGCTTTCAGTTGGCGATAACTTCTCGGAGTGAAGAGCGTGGTACGGCGTTCCGCGCCGATTGGGGAAACTTGACAGGCCGGCCGTTATGCTCGATGGTTAAGAAGGGTTTGGTGTAAAATGTCGAGTGTGAACAGATCTAGCCACAAGAGACTGTAGTTCCAAGGCCAGCAGATCAAGGGTCTTGGGAGGCACGTGCAATGGCGAGAAAATCCCTGGACGAGAAGTTGGCGCGGATTCGCGCGAACCGTTCCTGCCGTGATTTCATCCTGGCGGATGCCAAAGATGCCGACATGGCTTTTGGTCTGGCGGCTCCCGGACGCAGTCCGGAACATCATGCCGCAGAGGCAAAGTTCCGGACACTCGACGAGTATCGCCAAATCATCCGGGAAATTGTGGCCCAGGGCTTGGTCGATATCATGCTGATGAGTGCCAGCACTAATGAACTGTTGACGATACGGGAAAGGATTTTCGATCAAAGCCACGTCACTCCCGCCGTCCGGGCCAACGATGCCACCGATATTTGGCTTGCTGGTGGAGGATTGGGTGTCTATGACCGGCAACCATCGCGGCCGTTTCGCACGGCTACCATTGATCACATGATGTGCGGTAAATATGAGTGTACCCCGGAGGAAAGGAAGCTCGGGGCGGATCTGGGGCTTTATTCCGTCACGTTTAACAATGATGTCGAACTCGATTTGAGAACGCTGGAGGCATACAAAGAGTTTCGCCTCGAGGCCGAGAAAAAAGGATTCCGTCATTTCCTCGAGGTGTTTAGCCCAAACGCACCGGGCGAAAATGCTCCCCGGGACATTCCGCGGTTCGTGAATGACCACATCGTGCGAACTCTCGCCGGTGTCACAAGTGCCGGACGGCCCCTCTTTTTGAAAATCCCCTATTACGGGCCGGAAGCAATGGAAGCTTTGGTCCGGTATGATAGCTCCATTGTGGTCGGTATCCTCGGCGGATCCGCGGGAACCACATACGATGCCTTTCACATGCTGTGGGAGGCAAAGAAGTACGGGGCACGGGTAGCCCTCTACGGTCGAAAGATCAATAATGCTGAGGACCAACTGACGTTTATCAAGTACCTTCGTTTAGTTGCGGATGACGAGATTGAGCCGGCCGAGGCTGTGCGTGCCTATCACAGCGACTTGAAGAAGCTAGGTATTACCCCTTACCGCTCGCTGGAGGAGGACTTGACGCTCACTCCGATGGCCACTAGCTATTCGGGGCAAGGCCAAACCGTCGGTCGTCAGGCGACAACGGTTGAACGAGGGATTCGTGTCACAATGTCCACCTGGCGGCAGCCGGAGGGTGATCCCGACTTCAGCCGGATGTCTCCGACAGAAAAGGCCCTTTACAATATTGAACGATGGAAACGGATTCTGGGGTAGGATGCCGCGTGGGCATCAACGGACGTGCCGTGGATGAACCACAGAAACCCGCCAACTGTCCCCAGAGTATTCGTCAGAATCTCTTGACCGAGTGGGAGGTATCTCATGTTGCGACAGTGCTTGATGCTCGTGGGAACAGTTTTCTTGGCCGTAGGGCCGATGGCGATTGCCAGCTCTGAAGAGGGTTCGATCAAGCGGCCTAATGTGTTGCTTATCATTTCCGATGACCACGCCTGGACAGACTACGGCTTCATGGGGCACCCACACATCAAAACACCGTCGATCGACAAGCTGGCCAGCGAATCCTTGGTGTTCACCCGCGGGTATGTGCCCAGTTCCCTATGCCGCCCCTCGCTGGCAACAATGATCACGGGGCTTTACCCCCACCAGCACGGTATTACGGGAAATGATCCTGATCTGCCTGATCCCAAAGTGAATCCCATGGCAGGGCGGGCCAATCCGCAGTACGCGAGGTACTATGAGACACTGATGGAAAGGATCGAAAAGGTTCCCACTCTGCCGCGAATCCTGGGTGAGGTCGGTTACGTCTCGCTTCAGACAGGCAAATGGTGGGAAGGATCCTATCGGCGCGGCGGTTTTACCGAGGGCATGACACACGGTGATCCGCATCGCGGTGGCCGACACGGTGACGAGGGCCTCAAAATCGGCCGGCAGGGCTTGGAGCCCATTTTCGGTTTTGTCCGGCGGGCAAAGGCAGAGGGTAAACCGTTCTTCGTTTGGTACGCACCCATGATGCCCCACAGCCCGCACACACCACCCCAGGAAATTTTGGAAAAGTATTTGGCTTTGAACCTCACCCCGGCCCAAGCCCGGTACTATGCCATGTGCGAATGGTTTGATGCCACCATCGGACAATTGATCAGTTTTTTGGAAAGTGAAGGGCTGCGTAAGAATACCGTGATTGTGTATTTAGCCGACAACGGCTGGATTCAGGATCCGGCCAAGCCCAATCAGTTTGCGCCCAAGTCGAAGCGTTCTCCTTACGACGGAGGCTTGCGGACGCCAATCATCTTTTCCTGGCCAGGGCGGATCAAACCCCAACGAGATGATACATCCTTAGTCAGCAGCATCGACATCGTACCGACGGTGTTACACTTGTGCAACATTCCATGTCCTCCGGAGCTTCCCGGCTTGAATGTCCTCGATCGGGAGGCCCTCAACAAACGCCGGGCCGTGTTTGGTGAGGTTTATGCCCACAACGTCGCCGATGTCGATCGTCCCACAAAGTCATTGCAGTATCGGTGGGTCGTCCAAGACAATTGGAAGCTGATCGTCCCTGCCGACCCGGCTGAGCATTCCGAACTGTACCAGATTATCGATGATCCGCACGAGACGGACGATCTGTCGACACAGTACCCCGATCGCGTCAAGCAACTCAAAGAGCTGCTTGATGCTTGGTGGCCCGGCGATTCCGGTTGAACGGCTAACTAGCTTACGACACCTACAACCCCACCCGTTGACGATCTCAGATGCGACGGGCGGGCAGTATAGAGGGTGCACTGCGCCGGGGTTATTCAACTTTGAAGTGATGCACCGTCAATTGGCGATAGGTTTCGCCCGGGCGAAGGACTGTTGACGGGTATTCGGGACGGTTCGGCGAGTCAGGGAAGTGTTGTGTCTCGAGGCAAACGGCGCCGAACTTCGGATAGGTTCGGCCATTGGCCCCATGCCGTCCATTTAGTCCGTTGGCCGTGTAAACCTGGACCCCTGGTTGCGTGGTGTAAATCTCCATAGTCCGGCCAGTGCTCGGGTCCTTG
>FWWL01005632.1_pt1 | contig 19218 bp, 16 predicted proteins | sample 2228331 | NCBI WGS metagenome assembly FWWL01 (sample SAMEA103939775, study PRJEB20133) | metagenome | reverse complement strand
TGTCTGTTTTCCTGTGCTGTTTGCGACAGGAATCTTATCTTATCATGTCTGTCCTCCAGAGTCAACTGGAAACTTCTCTCTATTGTCTGTATTTCTTCGTTGCTTTCCTGCCCCGTTTGCGACAGGAATCTTATCTTATCATCTTTCATTCACCAATGCAACTGGTAGATTGATCCAATACGCTTTACTCTATACTTAACATAGTATATTCGTTATCTATCAGATACTGAATGATTTCCGGCAGAGCTTTTGCTGTCTCTGCCCGTGCACTGGTGTTATGAAACAGTATAATAGCATTTTGCTTGTTTTTTAATTGTCCTTTAACTTCTGATGCTATTTGGCTGCTGCTGATTCCTTTTACCCTGCTGTCCATGCTGTCTACGTTCCAAAGCACAGTCTTATACTGTGACAGCGCATTCTTATACTCTTGGCTTCTTATATATGGAGCGCCATATGGAGGTCTGAAAAGATTTGGAGCAGTACCGACAACGTCATATATAGCCTTTGAGGTCTTTGAAAGCTCTTCTGTAAAGCTGCTCACATCTGAATATATTATATCCCTATTATGTGTATAAGTATGATTTCCCACTTTATGACCTTCATTAACTATCCTTTTTAGTATATCCTTATTTCTGCTTATGGTATTTCCTATTATAAAAAAGGTAGCCTTAACATCATACTGCTTGAGTGTATCTAAAATTTGCAGAGTAACCTTCCTGTCAAGACCATCGTCAAAAGTCAAATATGCAGTCTTACGATTTTTCTCAGGGGTCACAATTTCAGGCTGCTTGACTATGGCTGTAGCATTTAGTTCCCTGGCATATATCTGCCCGGCAAGAAGTACATTGGACTTTGTCTTTATTCTTACGCACTTTATGTCATACATTACTTCCACTTCGAAATCCAAGTAGTCCACCAAAAACATAAGAGGAATATTTACTATCTCGTCTTTTATAAAAGCATAGCTATTGCCGAGGATCCCATTTTTCTCAGGGAATGCTTTCTCTTGCTTCACTTTTAACACAAGCTTGAGATTCTGTCTGCTTACTATTATATGTCCTGCTTCTTCTGATATACTGATTCCAAGGCTGTCGCCAATTTCATTCAGTGGGACGTAAGTAATTCCTTCCACTGTGGAAGTTGTTATTTCCTTATTTAAAGGCATATCATTTATTATCAAGCCATATTTTTCGAAGCCCTCTGCAAATACCTGACTTATACCGCTTAGTAAAACGAATATTAAAACAAATGCTGTCAATCTTATTATTTCTTTTTTCTTCATTTAATATCTCCATATATGCATTTTAAAAAATACATTTAAACTTGCCCTTCAAAATGTTTCGCACTAAATACTTTACATTATAGATCAATAGTGCGAAACATTTTCATTGATGTTATAAATCTCATCTATTCAATATAATCTTCTTTGGGCGATTTATATAATAAAGTAATTTCATCATACTTTTCCTTCACTTTTTTCAAGTCTTCCCAAAAAAGCTTTTTTTTGCCTTCATCTCTGAGCAGAGCCGCGGGATGATAGGTCGCTATTATGTGGTATCCCTTACTTTCGAACCAGATTCCTCTAATGGAGGAAACTCTTGCCTGTTTGTTAATTATGTGTTTTGCAGAGGTAGTTCCCAGACATACAATAATTCTCGGTCTTACTATCGCAACCTGATTCCTTAGATAAGGAAGGCATGCCTCTGCCTCGTCATCCTCTGGTGTTCGATTGTTTTCCGGCCTGCATTTGCAGATATTGCAAATATAAAAGTTCTTCTCCCTGTAAAAGCCCAAGGCACTTAAAGCTTTGTCTAAAAGCTGTCCAGCCTTGCCTACAAAGGGTCTTCCCAGCCTATCCTCATCTGCTCCGGGGGCTTCCCCCACAAACATAACCCCAGCCTCCGGATTCCCATCCCCAAGCACAGTATTATTCCTATCCAGATGCAGCCTGCATTTTTTACAGCCGGCAACCTCTCTTGACAGCTCATCCATCGTAAGCATAGTCATACCCCTTATTATGTATATTGTTGTGGTAATTATAATATACTATATGACTTGCACTAAATCCAATACATATACTTAAATGCCCGTAGGTTTTCTTTCCAAGAAGAAACTACATTCAAAAATATAAAAACCGACACCAAAATTGATGCCGGTTTGTCGATAACCTCAGTCCATTGATTTTTCAATAGTTTATTTCAACACAAGTTTATCCTTCAATATTTTCTTCTCGCCCCGGTGAGTAATCTCCAGCCCTTCACCCTCAATAAGCTCATATGTAGCTCCTGTACTGTTTATCGTAAGCTTAATCAGCCTGCCCCTGTAGGTTATCTTAAAGCTATACTCTTCCCAGTCAGGGTGAATATATGGCTGAAAGCTCAGTACATCATCATGTACCCGCATCCCGGCAAATCCGTTCACTATGCACATCCAGCTGCCTGCCATATTGGCTGTATGAACCCCGTGGTGAGTGTTGCCCTGGTAATCATCCAAGTCCATTCTCGCCGTTTTTATAAAATAATCATAGGCCTTTTCATGGTACCCTATATCATTAGCTACTATGCTGAATATGCACGCAGAGAGAGAAGAGTCGTGGGTAGTGACCTTTTCGTAGTAGTCATAATCCTTCCGCTTCTGTTCCAGATCAAAATTCTGCCCCAGAAGAAACAACGCCAGTACCACGTCTGCCTGCTTGCAAACCTGATGCCTGTATATGACCAGAGGGTGATAATGTAGAAGCAGCGGATAATTTTCTTGGGGTACCTTTTCAAAATCCCATACCTGCTTCTCCAGGAAGGTGTCATCCTGCATATGTATTCCATGCCTATCACTATAGGGTGTGTACATATTGTCAGCTGCCCTCTTCCATTGGTTTACCTCATCAGGTTCAAGCCCTACAGCCGATACCAGCCTTTTATAGTCTTCCTCATGCTCCTTCTCCATCCAGACTGCAGTTCTATATGCATATTCCAGATTTTCCTTTGCCATGAGATTAGTATATAAGTTGTTGTTTACTATGGCTGTATATTCATCAGGACCGGTAACGCAGTTTATGCAGAATTTACCGTCTTTCTCACTATTGAAGAAACCCAGGTCCGCCCAGAGCCTTGCTGTCTCAAAAAGTATCTCCGCTCCGTAGAGCAGCAGGAACTCATTATCCTGTGAGACTTCTATATACTTCTTCACCGCATAGGCAATATCGGCATTTATATGATATTGAGCAGTCCCTGCCGGAAAATATCCTGAGCATTCCTCTCCATTTATTGTTCTCCATGGGTAGAGAGCTCCTTTAGCATGAGACATTTCCCTCGCTCTTGCTCTTGCCTTATCCAAGGTGCTGTATCTGTATTCCAGAAGCTTTCTGCTTATTTCAGGTCTGCTGTACAAAAAGGACGGTATCACATACATTTCAGAATCCCAGAAATAATGGCCCTCATAGCCTTCACCCGTAAGTCCCTTTGCACACATATTGGTCTTTCCGTCTCTTCCCACTGACTGCAGAAGATGAAACAGGTTAAACCTTATTGCCTGCTGTAATGCTAAATCCCCTTTTATTTCTATATCTGACTTATACCAATAATCTGACAGAAACTCATATTGCTCCTCAGTTAATCTGTTATAGCCGAGGTCCACTGCGCCCTCCAATACTTTGAAGGCATGGTCCAGTACACCTTTCTGATTTCCACAGGAAGCCTCATAAGCTATGTATTTTGTAAAGTCTATAATCTTGCCTTTTTGACCTGCCACATGATATTGAAATCCGACTCTATCTCCATCGATATAGCTGTCAGTGCTATAGAGGCAATCTGTCTGTATTATGCCTCTGGCCGCACATGCAACTGTTATCTCTGTTCTCTTGGTCTTCTGCAGAAGAACAGCCGTGTCTACATTTACTATTGCATCAACAGTATAGAACGAGCCTTCCTCAACTCCCAATCCGACTCTGGGGTCCTTTTCTCCTAAAGAGTCTTTCATATTCCCGTCAACTTCTGAGTTAATTTCTATTTTACCGTCAAAATTAATAGGAGTTACCTTATATTTAACAACCGCTAGATTTTTTCTTTGAAGGCATACCATTCTTTCAGTTTCCAGCTTAAGCTGCTTTCCCTTCGGTGACTGCCATATGAGACTCCTTTTCAATATTCCTTCCTTCATATTAATTGAACGCTTGTATTCCAGAAGCTTTCCTGTTTGCATATTGAATGTCTCATCATCCAACTGAAGCATAATCTTTTTGCCATTAGCTGCATTAATCATTGTCTGGCTTTTCTCCGGGAAACCATATGCTATTTCACCATACCTGATAATCCCTTCTTCATATACACCATTCAAGAATGTTCCCTCAGCTCCAAGCTTTGCATTATCTTCAAGCCCTTCTTCAAAAGTTCCCCTTATACCGATAAATCCATTTCCTGTGGAAAAGATTGTTTCACTGTGGAAGTTTCTTTCAGGGCTAAAGCCGTCTTCAATAATTTCCCATTCATCAAGCCCATAGCATGGCTTAATCTCTACAACCTTAGACTTCATGTTGTAAGCCCCTTTCTTATATGCACATCCTCTAAGTCAGTGTGCTTTTGATGATATAGAATTGCTATTCTTTAACTGCCCCAGAGGTTAAGCCTGATACTATCTGCTTCTGGAATAACAGTACAATGATAAGCGTAGGTATTGTCACTATAACCGTTGCAGCAGTTACATCCCCCCAGAGTATAGTAAACTGTGTCCTCAAAAAGGAAATCGCAACCGGTACAGTATGGTAAGCCTTATTGGTATTCAATGTGACTGTGAGCAGGAACTCATTCCAAGCTGCTATAAAAACTATAATGGCAGTGGTAAAGATCCCTGGCGCTGCCAGTTTGAAAACTATCTTTGACAATATCTGAAAGGATGTGGCTCCATCTATTGTAGCCGCTTCTTCCAAAGCTATAGGAATCTTATTAAAATGCGTAACCAGAATGAGTATAGCAACTGGTAAAGTGATAGTAGAATAAGGAAGCACGACAAAATAGCTGTTTGTCAGATTCAATTTCATAAAAAGGTTATAAACCGGTCCAACAATTATCATCTGCGGGAACATTGACACCGCCAATATTATTCCTAGAAGAATATTCTTTCCCCTGAACTTAAACCTCGAAATTGCATATGCTGCCAGAGTAGCTACTGCGACTACATATATTGAAGTTAGGCTGGCAACAACAAAGCTGTTCCACATAGCCTGAAGTATGCCATTATTCAAAACATTTACATAGTTTTCTATAGTAGGGTTTCCTGAGATTAAATTGAAAGCTCCATCTCCGAATATTTCTTGCGTAGGCTTGAAAGAAGCTGCAAGAATCCAAATAAACGGAAATATAATGACAATCAGATATAATGAGATAAAGGTAAACATCGCTGTTTTAAACTTATTTGATTTCTTATCCATTACGCCACCTCCAATGCTTTGTTTACAAAGCTTAGCTTAATTTGTCCAAATAGTGAAGCTGTGCTTCACGCTGACGGCAGATACTGCTCGGAAGAGAGCTAATCCCTTTCCATAACATTTGCGCCAAGTATCTTAACATAGAAGGTCGCAATTATTGCAACACAAATTACCATAAGAATTACCACTATTGAACCGTAACCAAAATTTGTTTGCTGGAACATAGTCTTGTATGCATAGATCGACATGGTCTCGGTTGAGCCTCCGGGTCCGCCGCCGGTTAGCACATAGATTAGATCGAATACCCTGAAAGCATCCAGAGTTCTCATTAATAATGCTACAAGTATCGAAGGCTTAAGCAATGGCAGGGTTATTTTGAAAAAAGTATTTAATACTCCTGACCCGTCAACCTTAGCGCTTTCATATACTACACCTGGAATAGTCTGAAAACCTGCCAATATAAGGAGTGCCATATAAGGAGTGGTCTTCCAGACGTCCGCGAGTATTGCTGATGCCATTGCCCCGCTCCCGGATAACAGCAAATCCCTTGAATCACCGACTATGTGAAGGGTTTGTAGAATATGTGCTACGATACCGCTGCTCCCGTCATACAGATAGCTCCACATCAGTGCAGCCACAGTGGTCGGTATTGCCCAAGGAATCAGAGAAACAGCACGAACAAATCCCTGACCCTTCATAGCCTTATTCATAATGATTGCTAGACCTAGCCCAAGCAGCAGCTCAAGAGCAACAGATATAACCGTAAATACTACAGTATGCCCCAAAGCATCTTGAACCCGCACGTCTATCAATGCATTATAGTAGCCTTTCAGGCCTATAAAGTTTGAACGGACATAGCATTTTTTCATATCCTCCATAACGAGCCTGAGATTTTCCCTATCCGGAAAATCGTAATTCTGCACAAAGAAGTCTGCTTCTTCCAATAGCTTATCGAAATCACTTCTGACCTGCTTTTTAAGGTCTCCGCTTAATACAATAAAACCTGCTTTATCAGAAAATAGCCCTTTGAAGCTATTTACATCGTTAATGACCACATCAACTTTTCCCTGAGCCTCTTCAGGGAAGCTATCCCTATTCATATCAATAAACATACTTATATAATCCGAATTCTCCATAAATAAGTCCACATTGAACTTTTCTTCCGTAGATAGCGTAGATTTCGATTGATCACTTAACTGATAATCAAAGAAAGAATAATTAATGACCTTAATAATAGGCCAAAGTGAAAATATAACTATTAAGATAATTGCCGGTAGTATAAAAATTGAATCCTTAAGCCCCATCCTTTTCATCAGGTCACCCCCCAAGAAAGATTTATCAAAGAAATTGGGCTCCAGTATCACTCGAGCCCAATTTCCTTAAGTTCATAAAATATATTTTATAGGGATTAATTACTTAAGCGCCTTATTTACATTTGCTACTGTTGTTTTCAAGTCCTGTCCTCCGGAGAGATACTTATGGACATTAACCTGTATTGCATCAGAAGCCTTGGAGTACTGAGAAGAAACCGGTCTGGATATTGTTGTCTTTAATGCATTTTGTAAGCCTTCCATTAAAAGCATAGGATTTTCAACCCTCTTGTCTGTCAATAAGTAGTTGTAACCCGGCAAATGTCCGCCTCTTCTGGACATAATCATCTGTCCGTTCCAGCCTGCTGCATATTTTACGAACTCAAAAGCACCTGCTGCATTCTTTGAGCTCTTGTTTATGCCAAGTACCCATCCGCCTACTGTATTTCCCTTTGGAAGTGGAGCTACGCCAACCTGTGAAGGTTTAACTGATTGAGTAAGCATTGCATACTGGTAAGGCCAGTTTCTTGCAAATACAGATTTTCCATTGATGAATGAGTTGTGAGTCTCAGCCTCAGTATAGCTTAATATATTCTTTGGTACAAAGTCTGAAGTTACGAACATCTTCATTGTTTCCAATCCGCCCTTAACATCCTTGAAGCCGCCTGTAAACTCAGTTACATTACAGGTAAGCCCTTCGTACTGCTTTGCCTGGAAAACAAATCCGTCTGTAGTTCCGCCTTTGCCTTTATACTTCTTAGCCATTGCTGCCAGGTCATTGTATGTATATTTCCCGGAAACAAGCTTTGCAGCATCAGTTGCGCTTACTATGTCAGAACGGAAGTAAAGCATTCCTAAGTCAGGAAATAATGGAAGCGAATACTGTTTGCCCATGTAGTTTCCAGCTGTCATTGAGCCTGCATTGTATAATTTCTTATCCATTTTTGCAGAATACATATCCCTGTCCATAGGGTTAAGATATCCAGCAGCTGCGAATTCGCCAGCCCAAACAACGTCCATTGATAAAACGTCATATTCGCTGGATTTTGCAGATAAGGAAGTCAATATCTGGTCACGCATCTGCCCTGAGTCATTAGTCATCTGCACCCATTCAACTTTATATTTGCTTTGGGATTTGTTGAATTCAGTAATAAGTAACTGTGTAGCAGGTGTTGTATCTGCCTGGGTTGCCCACTTGATAACAGTTGGTGTGTCAGCACTTACGCTCATGCCAAAACCGCAGAAAGTCATGAAAACCATAATAGTTGCTAATAACAGCGAAATTCTTTTATTCATTTATTTCCCTCCTAAAATATTATCCTAAGTCTATTCTAAAACAAGCTGGATTTTAAATATACCAAAATATTAACATTTATGTTAATATATTAATATCGTCAATGCCTAATGTATAATATATATAATTTATTATTTGAAGTATTGGAGGTTTATTATGGGTGAACTTAAGACTATAAAAGAGAAACTCCGAACCTTCCATCAAGCAACCCTTGTGCCTGTTAATCTTATTGAAAGCAGAAGAAGCATTTATTCTTTGCCAGAGTGCATTAATTATATAAATCACATAATCAAAGATGCATATAGTGTTGAAGATATGCTCGCTATATCTGATGATGGAAATTACGATAGTATCAAGTCATATTACTACAAAAACAATTATGATGAGTGCTTTATAATTTTACATATAAAAGAAAGCTATCAGGTAATCGCTGGTCCGATTATTAATGAAAAAGTTCATGAGGGTATAATTAATAATATAATAAGACTCAATAAATTGCCAATAAAAGTCAAGAATAAGCTTGTAAGTTATTTCGAGAGTTTACCGATCATTGACACAAATAGGTGTTATCACTGTGGAAAGCTTTTGGAATATTTGTTCGGCGGTATGCTTGCAGGGGACCCGAAGGTTGAATATCCCAAGGAGCGCATATTTATTTCAGATGAGTATTTCACAGAAATGATTAAAAACAGAGAAACACTATTCCATCACCCCCCGCATTTTCTGGAGCAGGAATTACTGCTAAAGATAAAGTCCGGCAATTTAAATGACTCTATGACAGTACTTAGTGAAATAAACTCCCTGAAAAGAACAAGGCTTTCTAAGGATGCCTTAAGGTCAGTAAAAAATTCACTGATTTGTTCGGTTACCTTATTTACCAGAGCAGCAATAGAAGGGGGCGTTATGCCTGAGGCGGCTTTCACACTGAGTGATTCCATAATACTTGCCATTGAAGATATGAACAGCCTGCCCGAATTGATGGATTATGAGTACACCGCAGCTGAGCAATACGTACAAATTGTCCAGGATTTATCCAAAAGCAAGTACTCAAACATAATACAGCAGGCCATTTCCTATATATATAAGAATCTCACAAATAAGCTTACTCTGCAGCAAATTGCTGATGCAATATATGTACATCCCAATTACCTGTCAACTCTATTCAAGAGAGAAGTTGGAGTTAATCTCCCTGATTATATTATGAAGACCAGAGTTGATGAGTCAAAGTACTATATAAGATATACAAATACCAAAATCTCAGATATCGCGCTATTTTATCAGTTCTGCAATCAAAGCTACTTTACTCAAATTTTCAAAAAGTTTGTTGGCCGTACGCCTAATGAATATAGAGCAAAATACAATCACCAGAATGAATAATAATACATAACGCAAGATTGCAGAACTATATGTCTCCAATAAACCCTTACTTGAAAAACTCTTTGTAGAAATTTCTGCGATATTTTTAGAACTATTCATAATTGAAAATAGCAAGAATTTCTTCTATAATTTTCCTTAAAGTATTAATATGTACTTTTTTAGGAGGCATTATGAATTTAATAAAGGGCTGCATATTTGATTTGGACGGAGTAATTGTAGATACTGCAAAATATCATTATCTGGCGTGGAAAAAACTCGCCGGCGAACTAGGCTTTGAATTCTCCGAAGAGGATAACGAAAGGCTGAAGGGTGTCAGTAGAATGGCCTGTATGGAAATACTGGTTGAGATAGGCGGTCTGTCACTATCAGAGGAGGAGAAGCATTCCCTTGCAGACAAGAAGAACGGATGGTACGTAGAATACATTTCTGACATAGGAGAAGAGGAAATACTGCCGGGTGCCAGGAAATTCATAACCAAACTAAAGGCCGCCGGTATAAAAATTGCTCTGGGCTCAGCCAGCAAGAATGCCGGAATCATATTGAAGAACCTGAAGCTCACAGACTACTTTGATGCTATCATAGACGGCAATAAAGTATCCAAAGCAAAGCCCGACCCTGAGGTATTCCTGCTTGGGGCACAAGAGCTTGGAATACCGCCAGAAAACTGCGTGGTCTTCGAGGATGCAAAGGCAGGCATTGAAGCTGCCAAAAGAGCAGGCATGGGTTGCATAGGGGTAGGTACAAGTACTGAACTCTCAGAAGCCGATATATTGATCCCAGGATTTGAAAATGTAGATTTGGATATATTGCAGTAAATACAGCGGGGTATTCCCATAGGAATACCCCGCTATATTATTTAGTTTTGAATTATAAACTTTTCATGTCTTTTTAAGTCTGATTCTCTGCACTCCAGCGTGAAGAGGATCCCAAACGCTCTATAATACCAGATATATAATAATCCCAGCTGCAATAAGCGCATATCCAAGCAGCTCAGTCAGAATATAATTGAAGGATATGAGCTTTTTATCATCTACAAAAATGTGCCTGCACTGGAAGTAAGGCCTGTTTCCTCTCACATACCAACCCTCAACCCTTACATCCTTATCCTTAAGCTCTAATGCTGTATCAAGGCTGAAAATTATCTCAAGTATTCTAAGAGGCTGCCTATAATCGATCAGCATAATGGAAGAACCATCATCAATAATCAGGTCCTCACTGAAAAAATACCCGGGTATACCCTTTCCAATTATTTTACCCTCTATAACTGCCGGTATCCCCTTTATAGGTGATGCAGCTTCATTGGACAGAAGCTCTTCAAGCGTATATTCCTTATAATCCTTGCCATAGGAGTAATAGAACTTGATAAGCACTGCTGCCCCTAGAAGCAGCGAAAATAGCGGCTGCTGTTTTGCTATGTTTATAATTGTTTTAAAAAATCCATCATCGATGAACCTGGTTCTGTTCAATAAGTAAATTGCTCCGGCAGAAATCCACGGCAATACACCAATAGCGGCCTCCATCAGGAACTTCAGCACAGCTTCTGCACTTATTGAGTACTCACTGAAGGATTTGCCGCCTAAAGCCAGTATCCTCTTGGCAGTAAGCGGATGGGTTGAGCTTAGTTCATACCATCTGCCCCACACAGTCTTCATGTCCCATGAAATAAGCTTCTCCTCCAGATCACCATCGCCTATACTCTTATAATGAGTAAGCACGAAGCCTTCATTCTGAATATGATTTGCAATTCCGATTGTAGCTACCTTTCTTCCTGTTTTATCTTCCATGGATGTATAGCCATATGCGATTTTTATAAGAGCATTCTTTAATGGTTCCCCATTCTCCAGAAGCTTCTTGGAGAAGCTGTCTGCATAGTACTCTCTTATCCTAGAAAAGGATAATGAAAAAAGCTCCCCAAGAATGTAAGCAGCGTATGCTCCAACTCCTACCCAATACGCCGGGTTCGACTTATTGTTCCCTCTTGTCCAGGTATAGATTTGGTACATGACCATTGGTATCAGAGAAACAAGCATCATAATTACAAAATCATTATGTTTTATATGCCCCAGTTCGTGGGCAATAACCGCTTCCAGTTCTTCTTCTGTCAGCTTTTCTATCAAGCCTTGTGTAAGCACAAGCCATGCGAAGTTTTTATAATACCCATAAACGAAGGCATTGGGATTTCCGTCCTTAATGACTCCTATTCTCGGCATCTTAACTCCTGCCTTTTTACAGGTATCCATTATGAGCTGCCACGTCCCGGAGCTTATATTTATATCAACAAATTCAATGTCATACAGCATGGGTATGATTAGCGGAGCAATAATATACTGGAGCAGGGTGATTATTACTGCAGCAGTAATTGCATAGCTCAAGGGCATCTCATAGTACCAAAGCAACGCTGTTGCAACCGAGAAAAGTAATCCGAACATCAGAATAATTGTGATAAATCCTTTTTTCATTATTGAAGTATAATTTAAATCCATCATTATCCCCCATAAAAAAAATTATGTAAAACACAATATATATTATACTGCGTTTTACATAATCTGTAAAATGCTATTTTTGCCCATATTTCTCTACAGTAGCTCTCCTTAATGACTTGCATTCTTCATCCGGTATCAACCTCATCACACCTATTTGTCTGGCATAAAAAGCGATTTTTGCTCCTTCTTCAACCACAACTGCATTTGCAAAGGATGCTTCTATATCGTTTCCTACTGCAAGCACCCCATGGTTTGCCAGTAGTATTGCATGTCTGTCTTTAAGGCGCAGCGCCGCTGTTTCAGCAAGCTCAAGGGAACCCATAGGTTTGTATATGGCACACTCTACCGGCCCTCCTATAAGAGCTGCCAGCTCAGCGACAACTACAGGGATCCCCTCATTGCAAGCTGCCCATGCTGTAGCAAAAACCGAATGAGTATGGGATATTCCAAATACATCATTTCTCCTCCTATATACAGCACAATGTAAAGGTGCCTCTATAGACGGCTTTCTCTCACCTTCTACCACATTACCCTCCACATCAAGTATAACTATATCCGAAGCTGCGAGCTTCTCATATTCCATACCGCTTGGTGTAATGCAGATGTACCCTGTCACCTTATCCCTGGCGCTGAAATTTCCCATGGTAAGCGGAATCAGTTTTTCCCTCTGTGCTTTTAGTGCAATATCAATTACCCTTTGTCTAAGCTCCTCAAGTAACATCTATAAAATCACCATCCCAATTTCTTTATTCTACTTCTTAAGCATTCTGTCATACAGCCAATGCTTCTTTATATCTACAGCCTTCTTTGGACATAGCTCATGACAGCAGAAGCATCTTATGCATTTGCTCAGATCCGGAACAGGCTTGCCGCTGCTCATATCAATTATTCCGGGAGGACAGCTTCGCTTGCAGTCTCCGCAGGATACGCACAGGTCATAATTGAATTCCGGTTTTGGCCTTAAATTGTTCAACAAGAACTTTTCAAACACTTTAGGGACTCTGCCGCCTACGAAATTTACATTTACAGAGCCTGGAAGCTTGAAGGGTTCAATGCTTATTTCTTCAAGCTGTATACCGTTTATCTTAATATCCTTAATTTCCCCGCTAAATAGATTTCTTTCTTTTGCAGCTCTCACTGTAGGCACTATCATAGGTTCCATGCCAATTATGCTTGAAGCCACCGCATCAAGTGCATACGGGCTTTCTGATGCCAAAATGAGTCCTACATGTCTTTTTTCACCGGCAGATGGTCCGTCACCTTCCATTCCATCAATCCCATCAATAATCGAGAATATAGGCTTTACTGCTTCACAAATATCTACAAGATGATCGGCGAAGTTGTCCACACTATTAAGCCTTAAGTGATAATCCGCTTTTATAAGTCCAGGTATCACACCAAATAGATTCTTTACTGCACCTGTATAAGTCATCATTCCATGAGTTTTCAATTTTGCTGCAGATACTACAAAATCAACTTCTCTGGCAATTTTTATTATCTGCATTGTCTTTAGACGCTTGGCATCAGGATTAGATATTTCCAGAACCTCGGTATTGAAATTAAGCTCACAGCCTGTTCTTTCTGCAACCTCAAACATACCAGCAGCCTTATAAACTGATTTCAGATTCCACTCAGTGAAGGGTCCTCCCGGGCTGTCACCGATTATTACTTGGCATCCAAGCTCCTGCAGATACCTTACTATTGCTTCCACCACCATAGGATGAGTAATGACCGCCTCTTCAGGGCTTTTACGCATAAGGAGATTTGTCTTTACCAACACTCTGGAACCCGCCCTTATTTTAAGTCTTAATGTATCAATAGCCTCCAGGGCTTCATATACAGCCTTTTTTACATTTTCAAATTCATAGTCATCGCATCTCACGATATTTACAGTATTCATAGCTACACCCCTAATATAAGAATCGTATTATCTTCATAATTATACCACAACTCAGATTTATGAATAAAGGAACCGGGCCTCCGGTTCCTTATGTAAGCTTTTCTTTTATCATATAATCCTTTAGCTTATGCAGATCCTGCAAATATACATCCTTCAAGGACCTGTTGTAAATGATGCTGGCAGGATGATACAGTGGGAACATCACAAACTCTGCTTCTGCAAATTTCACACTGATAGATGCGCCATGCAGAACACCTATGGTAGCTTTATCATCCTTCATAATACACCTAAGTGCAATATTTCCGAGGCTTACAACCAACCTTGGCTTAATTATAGACAGCTCCTGTTGTATGAAATCCGTGCAAATCCTTACTTCTTCCTTAGTTGGAGGTCTGTTGGACTCACGTCCAGTCTCCGGATTAAGCTTAATAGGTCTGAACTTTACAACGTTAGTTATATATAGATCCTCCCGCTGTATACCAAGTATATTTATGAACTCTTCCAGGTTTTTTCCCGCCTGACCTACAAAAGGCTTGCCCTGCTCAACCTCAGTCTTTCCGGGAGCTTCACCTACCAGTACAATCTTTGAATCCACATTGCCATTGCCAAACACCAGAGGCACTTCATCATTAAAATGCTTCCGCAATTCATCCTGGTAGAATCTATTTATTCCATCAAGCTCCTGCCTTTTCATTTTTATCCCTGCTTTCACTGGTTTTGAAGTTTATTTTAAAGAAATTAATAATGATGCCTGCAAGTACAAGCAGCATCCCCGCTACAGTTTTGAAGGTCAGACTTTCACCCAGAAAAATTACTGCAAGCATAGATGCTATTACAGGTTTTAAAAAAAATACCATAGCTCCCTTGCTTGCTGTTAGAATTTTCAGTGCCTCCATATATGTTATATAAGCTACCCCCGAAAGAAAAACTCCTGCGTATAGTATTGGCAGAAAGGCTCCTTGGGGAATATAAAACAATGGAATGCCGTTTATCATTAGTATCGGTATATACAACAAGCTACCAAAAATAGATGAAATACAAATCATCGTAATGCTGCTTATTCCTTCTGACTTAAGCTTTCCCAGCACAGTATAAAGGCCGAAGGTAAGGGATGCAATAATGCCAAAAGTCAGACTTACCGCTGTATCTCCGCCCACATTACCTTTATAAATAATGAGGGTAATACCAGCTATACCAAGAAGTATGCATATAATCCTATCAAAAGTCACCTTCTCCTTCAGCAGAAAGGATGAAAAAAGCAGTACAAATATCGGATTTGAACTTATGAGTATAGCCGCTGTTGATGCCTTCCCGATATTTATAGCCAGCTGCAGGCTTCCCATAGCAACCACTATATTTAGTATTCCCAAGCCCAAAAAAAATAATAAATCCTTAGGCTGCACCCTTTCTCTTCTTTTGATTACCAGGGGCAGCAACATTACTCCCCCGATAAGAAATCTCAAAAATGTCAGCTGCAGCGGATTTATTACACCTTTAAGTGTGCTGGTTACTACTTCTAGTGTGCTAAAAAACAATATTGTTATTCCCAGCAAAATATAACCCTTATACTTCATTTTGTCCCTCAACTTCAACCCATTATATTACTAATATGTTTATGCACTTCTCTGAAGCTTTTGCAATAAATTCTTCTATTATTTGCGGAGTCAGATACTTATACTCCCTATCCAGAGGCGAAGGCTCACTGTTGTAAAAATCCACTATGCGATTCTTACATGCATATATGTAATCAGAATCAAATTCATAAAAGAAATTTATAATCCCATCAAAGCTCTTTAGCTCATCCACAAGCTCTGAGCCCCTATCCTTGAGGTACTCAAAATCAAGTGAAAACATTTCTTCCCTTATAAACTCTACAAAATCCTTATCACTTTTCTCAAATTCTCTTTCATAGCTTTTCTGAAAAGGTCTGAAATACTCCTCAAGCCAAAGCTTATCAGTAATAAGATGAAAGTAGTAACCCCACAAAAAAGACCTTGTGCTGTCAGACCTTGTCATGATTTTTTCAGGCACCAGGTAGTTGTTGAAAAATATAGCCTCGTCCATATCTGCAACACTGTCATCCTTCTGAAATCTGCAGTGAGTTACCTCTTTTGAAGGAGTATAGTTCCTCTGGCCTTCATCCGGCACACCAGAATCTGGTGCAATACTTCCGATTATAAAATATGGAAAATCAATTTCCGATACCTTTTGCTTAATCATTTCTGCGACTCTCAAATGTGTAAGCCATGAAGCCATATGTTAGCACCCTCTCTCGTATCCCTTCCAGGCAATAATTTTGCCAGTCAGCGGTGTAGCCTTGCTCCACCAAATGGACTATTTCAGGCAAGCTTCCTTAAAGGGAAGCTTTGTCCCTTAGTATTATAATTCGACAAATTCAATCAATTATCTATATAAATACTAACACAAAACACCTTAATTTAGAATACATAATGCGTAATTTGTCTGGGTAAAAAATACCAGCCGCCTCAGACAGAATTGTGCCCGAGACGGCTGCGACATGAATTCTTATTATTATTCATCCATTATAGCACCGGGTAATTAATTATCCTTTGTCTAATCTTCGAATATTGCACCGGTGCTGGCCGAGGTTACCAGCTTACGGTAGCGCTTGAGGTACCCGTTAGGAACAGGCTTTTCTAAAGGTATAAAATATGATTTTCTCGCTGCAATGGTTTCCTCATCTACCCTTAGCTCCAGCTTGTTGTTGGGAATGTCGATACTTATGATATCTCCTTCTTCTATAATCCCAATCAACCCGCCCGCAGCTGCCTCCGGGGATATGTGCCCAATAGACGCACCTCTGGATGCCCCCGAGAACCTGCCATCTGTGATCAGCGCAACGCTATTGTCGAGGCCCATACCTGCAATCGCTGAAGTAGGTGTAAGCATTTCACGCATGCCCGGCCCACCCTTGGGACCCTCATAACGGACTACCACTACATCTCCTGACACAATTCTGCCGCCCATAATCGCCTCTATACATTCCTCTTCGCTGTTGTATACTCTGGCAGGACCGCTATGCACCATCATTTCTGGCAGTACAGCACCCTTCTTAACAACGGCGCCATCCGGTGCAAGGTTGCCCCAAAGTATTGCTAGTCCTCCGTCGGGCGAATAAGCATTTTCACGAGTTCTAATTATACTGGAATCCATCACCTGGGAATCCTTTATATTTTCAGCAACAGTCTTCCCCGTTACTGTCATACAGCTAGTTCGAAGCAGCTTGTATTCATCCAGTTCTTTCAGCACCGCGGGAAGGCCGCCGGCTTGCCAGAGATCCACTAGACAATCTGTGCCAGCAGGACTGAGCTTGACCAACTGAGGTGTAGCCTTGCTGATTTCATTGATATTTTCCAAACTGATTTTAATACCAGCAGCATGTGCTATTGCAGGCAAATGCAGCACAGTGTTGGAGGAGCAGCCCAGTGCCATATCAGCAGTCAGAGCGTTATGCAGAGAATCCTGTGTCACGATATCGCGAGGACGGAGGTTCTTCTCCAGCAGTTCCATCACCTTTATACCCGCTTCCTTGGCAAGGCGTATCCGGGCTGCATTAACTGCAGGTATTGTGCCGTTACCAGGCAAACCGAGACCTATGACCTCAGTCATGCAATTCATCGAGTTGGCTGTGAACATTCCTGCGCATGAACCGCAGCCGGGGCAGGAATAATCCTCAATATCCTCAACAGCTTTTGCAGAAAGCTTGTTTGCTCCCGATGCACCTACTGCCTCAAATGCATTTGTAACTGTCATCTTTTTTCCGTTGTAGTAGCCAGGCATCATTGGCCCGCCACTTATAAATATGCACGGGATATTAAGTCTCAACGCGGCTATAAGCATCCCCGGCACTATTTTGTCACAGTTGGGGACGAAAACTAACGCATCAAAAGGATGCGCCATTGCCATTATTTCAACAGAGTCAGCAATGTGTTCACGGCTGATGAGAGAATACTTCATACCTTCGTGTCCCATCGCTATTCCATCACAAACGCCGATTGCAGGAAATTGAAATGGTGTTCCTCCTGCTATCCGTACTCCGGTTTTAACCGCATCAACAATGTCATTTAGGTGGAGGTGCCCCGGAATTATATCATTCTGTGAGTTTACTATACCAATCATCGGCCTGCGAATCTCCTCATCCGTCAATCCCAGTGCCTTGAATAGTGCTCTATGTGGAATCCTTGTAATCCCTGTCTTCATTTGATCACTTCTCATTGTTAGTCCCCCTTTTCAATCTGAACGCTTTGCTTAGTTTTGATATCTCACAGAACTAAACGTCGTATGATGTCATTATAATTCAATCTCTTCTAAATAATTCTTATAATATTGTTCAGAAGAGATGTATGATGTCTTTATTGAATTTTATCCCTATATCGACAATATGTCAATGTTTTTATATAAATTTATCAAGAGTGATCCTACGTCCCTATTGGTAATATGCTAAATACACTATTTTAGAAGCATATGTGGTATAATGTCTTATTGAAAGGACTAATAATTCGTCCCTTCCTGTTTTCTATAGAGTATATTTTACCAAACATATATGTAGTTGAATTGGAGAAAAGGAGAAATAATATGACTAATAGTTTTATTCCAATTTCGCAAAACATTGCAGCCAAAATCAGTGATATGATTTTTTTACAAAAAATATATCAACCCAACCAGAAACTTCCCAATGAGAATCAGCTGGCGGTCGAGCTGGGTGTTAGCCGAACGACAATACGCGAAGCGGTGAAAACCCTTGTTGCAAACGGAATCTTGACTATAGAGCGAGGGCGTGGCACCTTTGTTACTGCACAACCGGGTGCCCACAACGATCCCTTCGGTATTTCCTATTTAGAAGACAAGAAGCATCTGGTACACAATTGGTTTGAGATGCGTTTGATTTTAGAGCCCGCAAACGTCCGTATGGTAGTGGAACGTGCAAGTGATGAGGAGATTCAAGAGATCATTGCACTGGAGCAAGAAGCTGCTGAGCTTATACTTGCAGGTAAACCCTATGCATTGGCAGACCAGCGATTTCACGCGGCAATTGCGAAGGCGACTCACAACAGCGTCATTGAATTGATGCTGCCAGCTATTGAAACCTCTATCAACGATGCCATCAATACTGCGGTATATGCAGGAACAGAAAAACGTGCTGCCGATAATGCTCTAACGAACCATCACCTTATCTCTCATTTTATTGAACAGCGAGATGCCGATGGCGCAGCCCTTGCAATGTACTATCATATCCAGAGAGGCATTACTGATATGGGCTGTTAGTAGTAATAGGTTTTGCTCAACAAATACTAGAATATATAACTTTAGTTTATGTAGCAGGCAAATAAAAATGCGATATGAATTTCATATCGCATTTTCTGTTTACACATGGTAAAGAAAAAAGTGATAAGATTTCTCTTATCACTTTTCTT
>FWWL01005628.1_pt1 | contig 19221 bp, 15 predicted proteins | sample 2228331 | NCBI WGS metagenome assembly FWWL01 (sample SAMEA103939775, study PRJEB20133) | metagenome | reverse complement strand
GTTGGATTAAGTTTCACTTTGGCGGTACATGTAACCGTCACCTTCTCCATCCACTGGTTCACCACGATTCATTGGAATAAGGATAGTGGAAATAAAGCGTGCAAATGTTCTGATGACTCCATCATACCAAACATCAGTTCGTATTTGTAGTCGGTGAAAATCGTTTTTGCAGAAAATAATTCGAAGGGAGGCAGTAAAGGATCGTGATATGAACATGCAGCAGAAATGCACGTAAATTCCTCTCACGCTTGAAGTCACGAGTGTCCTTTACGCAAGTCATGTATAAGAAATGAAGTATGTAGAGCCCCGACTACCCACTACCAGGCGGTCCAACCGCCATCCACAACAATATTGGCCCCAGTCATGAAACTGGAAGCTTGAGAGGCCAACAACAGCACTGGCCCCACTAACTCTTCCGGCCGTCCAGTTCGTCCAAGCATCGTTTTGTCGCTCAAATTCCGCAGAAACTCGGAATCCTGCTGAATTTCCGTTTTCGGAAACGGGCCTGGGCTGATGCTGTTCACTCTGATGTTTTTCCCGCTCAGGTGTCCCGCGCAGTATTTGGTCAATTGGATAACTGCCGCCTTGCCGGCCCCATAATTGACCGGATTGTTGGCACCGCTGTCCCCATAGATGCGCGGATCTGGCGAAACCATCCCGTACATCGAGGCGATGTTGATGATGCTGCCGCCGCCGTTCTCTTCCATATACGGGATGACCTCGCGGGTGCAGCGAAAAGCGGTGCCTACAGCCCCGTCAACGCCCTTGAACCAGTCTTCGTCCGACATCGCAGCGACCGTCCCTTGTTTGCCGTAACCGGCTCCGTAGGTTGCGCCGTTAATTAACACATCAACACGGCCGTATCGCTCCTTGACTGTTCGGAACGTCTCACGAATCGAATCCGTGTCGGAAACGTCGCAGGTCATGAACAATATTCGGTCCGGGGCAGTCACATGCCCGTGAAACTCTGTTCGATCCGCTACAACCACGGTTGCACCGTAGGCGACCATCGCTTCCGTCAAGGCAGTGCCTAGAAAGCCGCTCCCTCCGGTGATGATGACGACTTTGCCTTCCAATGAAAATAAGTGCTCCATTTCTCAAGCTCCTCCAGTCATCATAGTGTCATTTCTCCTGCTTACCAGACCCTCTAACTTGAATGTTCTCGATGGATCCGTTCCGCCCATTAGATCGGATCAATGCATCGGCTGCGTAAAGAGGGTAAATGCCATCCTCAAGAGTACTAATAGGGGTCGTACCGTTTTTAAGAATATCGACCAGATGAGCGACAGCGTTGCTGATATTGCTGGACCGGCTGAGCATTCCTGTCTCTGATTCACTCAGAACCAAGTGGTTCAAGCCTTTCTGAACAGGGTGTTCCTCTACCTCGTAAAATTGGATCTCATCTCCGCTCTTGAGCATTTCGATCTTGCCTTGTTCCAAATACCAATCGATCTCGAAGATTAGGAAGTCCCTATCGTCAAAAGCTTCCGCATACCCCGTAACAGCCCCGCCTTCAAGCGTAAATGTGAACGAGTATGTCCAATCCTCACGTTCGTCCAGATTCGTCGGAATTTGCTGCAGCACTCTCACTTGATCGATCGATCCCGTTGTGTAACGCACTAGGTCGAACATGTGAGAACCGGTGTTATAGATTCCTCTCGTATAACGCATATGGATCTTTTTCAGCTTGCCGAACCGACCAGACTGCACCGCCTCCCGTATTCGCGCCGCCCCTTCGCTCCACCTTCTGGAAAGATTGACGACGACAGTACGGTCGTACAGCTTGGCGAGAGCAGCTATTGCCTCTGCCTCCTGGATGCTTGTGGCCACTGGTTTCTCCAGGAAAACGATCCTCGCATCCGAGTGCTCGAACACCGTTCGAAGCAATTCAAGCCGGATATGTTGAGGTGTACAGATGCTGATGACATCCAACCGATGACTGTTCAGCATAGCCGTAAGATCCATATAGAATCTCGCTTCCGGAGCTATCTGGGCAAGACGGTCTCCCTGCTCCTGACGTACTCCGACGGCAGCAACCAGGTCAATATCCGGGTTCAGATGATAAGCCAGTGTATGGCTTTGCGGAGTGGCTTTTCTCGGAATGTCGAACTGTAAGCCGATATTGCCTAGTCCGATAACTGCTGCTTGATACATAGCTGCCTCCTATCTCGCGGCTTATCCTTTCAAAGCCCCCATTGTAATTCCTTTGGTAAAATACTTCTGAAAATATAGAAACAGGACTAATACCGGCAATGTTGCCAATACTGCACCGGCCATCGCTACGCCGTAATTGATCTCGAGCTCGGAAACTTTCTGGGCAACCTTGACACCAACCGGAAGAGTGAAATTGTTCATATCCTTCAACACGATCATTTGCCATACGTAATCGTTCCACGAGCTGACGAACGTAAAGATCGCGAGCACGCCCAGGCCCGGCTTCGACAGAGGCAGGATGACTTTGAGAAAAGTTTGCCACTCGTTGCAGCCGTCGATCTTGGCCGCCTCAATCAGTTCACTGGGCAGTGTCTGCATGAACTGCTTGAGCAGGAACACGCCGAACGGCCAACCCACAACAGGAAGCAGCACACCCCAATGCGTATTGACAAGATGCAGCTTGTTCATCAATTGGAACAACGGAATCAGCAGGACCGTATGCGGAATGGTCATGGAAGCGATCATAACCGCAAACAACCATTTTGAACCTTTAAAGGCGATTTTAGAGAAAGCGTAAGCTGCCAGAGCACTCGTCGCTACAACAAGCAGCGTAGCCGTCACGGAGATGAACAAGCTGTTGTAGAGCCATCGAAATATCGGAAACTTGGCGAATAGTGTGTAAAAATTATCGAATGTTGGTCTTGTCGGAAACCACTCCGGCGGAATTTGCAGAGCAACCTTTAACTGCTTCACCGATCCGGTCAGCATCCAATAGAACGGCCAAAGGAAAAACAGCACGAGTGCAGTCAAAACCGTATTTCCCATGTAAAGAGGCACTTTTTTCAGCATCATATATTTTTTCGCCCCTTTCTAGTACTCCACATCGGATTTGAACAGTTTGAACTGAAGGAATGCAATCAGGCAAATGATAACGCACAACACGATCCCCATAGCGTTTGCGATGCCGAAGTTCATATTGACGAACGCCTCCCGGTATATAAGCATAAGGATCGTAGTCGTCTTATAGGCTGGACCGCCCCCGGTCATCAACAAAATGATGGCAAAAATTTGGAACGCCCCAATGGTACTAGTCACGATTACATAAAGCAGTGTCGGTTTGAGCATGGGCAGTGTAATTGAGAAAAAGGATCGCAAAGGCTTGGCCCCATCCAAGGAAGCCGATTCGTATAAATCCGACGGAATTCCGTTCATAGCCGCCGTGAAGATAACAATTGAACTGCCGATCGAAGTGGTGAGCAGAATTAAAGTTAAGGCGAAATACGCCCAGTCCGCACCGAGAAAGTTAACGGAAGATAAGCCGAGCGTCTTCAGCACATAGTTGGCCAGACCAAATTGATTGTTATAAATGTATTCCCACACCATCGCAATACTGACGAGGGAAGTTACTCCCGGAATATAAAAGGTCGCTTTAAGGAACGACTGCATTTTATTCGAGTGGGTATTAATCAGAACGGATAGGATCAGCGAAAGAACGGTTAGTGCAGGTACCAGACATATAACAAAGAGAAGCGTATTCTTAACTGCTTTATGGAACAACTCATCTTGGAATATCGTTGCGTAATTATCAAACCCCGCCCAATAATATTGGGTATAGTCAAACCCGTATAAACTGGATTTAATCGACAACACAATCGGATAAACAACGAATATTAAGAAGAAAACAAGCATGGGCAGCACAAAAAGCCATCCGTTAATTTCCCTACTCAGCTGCAAGCGTCCTAACCCTTTGGTTCTCATCCTTGTTCTCCTCCCTAGTTAAATGGACGGGCCATGAGCACAATCATGACCCGCCGCTTTCCTCTACTTGCTGTACTTCTTGATCACATCGTTGAATTTTTTAGAAATGTTGTCGATCGTCTGTTTCGGAGTGGAGCCTTTTATAAACATCTTTTGAACTTCCGGGAACATCGCTGCGCGCATTTCCGGGTATCCTTTAATGCCGAAGCCTGGATCTACGATCGGCCATTCTTTGGCCTTCGTTGCTAACTTGGCCAGGAATTGCAGCTCCGGATCTCCTTCAGTCCAAGCAGGAGGCTTGCCGAATGGGTTGAACGTTTTTAGAGCGGTGGAATACATTGGATTCTCGACTTGCATCCAATAGAGGAAGCGCTTCGCCCATTTCTCTTTCAGCGGGTCATTCTTCTTGAACACTACGCCGAAGCCTGTTTCCATCTTAAGTGCAGACTGGCCTTTCTTCGGGGACGGATAGTTGACGAACATGTATTCGTGCGGTCCTACAACGCTGCCGTCCTTTACCCCGCTCTTGGCAATTTCTGCGTGGGCGGCGGCTCCCACTACCATGCCGTTCTTCTTCTGCTTCCAGTAATCCAGAGCGTTGACGGAAGAAATAGTTTCGGGATGCGGAGTAATCAATCCTTCGTCCAGCAAGGACTGGAAGAACGCGAGCGCCTGCTCGGCTTCAGGAGAATCGGCCGCCGTGTATTTGGTATAGTCGGCATTGAACAGTTTAGCCCCGAATGCTGTCATCGTGTTGTAATACAGCTGGTCCCCCTGTTCGTTCAGGGCAAACGCGGTCAATCCATACACCCCTTTATCCTTGTTCGCCACCGCCTTAAGCGCGGCCTTGAACTCTTCCGGCGTCCATGTCCGGAACTCGTCCTTCGGCAGCAGATTCTCCGCATTCGCTTCTTTCCACAGCGATTTGTTCAAGATTAAAGCTACCAGGGTGGTTGAGAAAGGCATCGTCACAATATTGCCGTTCACCGCAACCATCTTCATCACATCGGGATTTTTCTTGATCTGCTCCAAATCGGCTGGAGGAATGGCGTCATCCAGTGTAGCCAGGGCTCCCATCTGACCGTAAGCAAGCGTCCGGCCAGGGTAATCAAGTAAGATATCCGGCGTCGTCTTGGAAGCGATGGCCGTCGTCACTTTCTCGTTGATCCCCTCGAAAGGAACCATTTCCACGTTGACCTTCACGTTCGGGTATAGCTTGTTCCATTCCTTGATCAAGTCGCTCTTGATCCAATCTCCCGGCTGCTGCCCGGGCATCGTGCCGCTTGGCGTCGCCCACAAAGTCAGCTCCGCTTTCTCATCTTTGTTCAATTCGCCCGGCTTCCCCGAAGGAGAAGGCGAGGCACCATTCGGAGATGGCGAGGCATTCGGCGACGTGCTTGCTGATGGGGCATTGCCGCTGCTGCAGCCGATTACCGAAATGATCATCGCCATCACCAACAAGAGTGCCCCCCATGTTCGAAAGCTTTGTTTCTTGTGCGGTTGGGTCATTCATTTATTCCTCCCTTTTAATAGTAGATGGACGCTAACGGCTATTCTATTTATCCGCAAGCGCTTTCACAACCAAAAGTATCATGACTTTCCATTATGGGAATAGGTGAAATATGGTTGGATATAGGCAATTTCCTACGCTTATACGCAGGAATAGGGCATTTTTGACCGTTATCCAAGAATAATGACTATTCGGAATCAGGCTTCCAGCTTGTTTATCCACATCGTTTTCCTGTATTGCGAGGGAGAAAGTCCAGTATTCTCTTTAAACCATATGCCAAAATAATGAGGATCCACGAATCCTACACTCTCAGCAACCTCTTTTACCTTGACGTTCGAATCGATAAGCATTTTCTTCGCTTCCTCCAACCTGACTCCACCCACATAATCCACAAACCCGATGCCGACTTCCTTTTTGAACAATTGACTGAAATAATTAGCGGTTAACCCCAAATACCTTGCCACATATTCGACGCTTAGATCAGACAGATGATACTGCTTATGGATCAAATCAACCGACTTCATCACGTTCGGGCTCCGCATATTGTGTTTATCCGGGGCTGTTCCAATGTGTGCATGCAACAGAAGCAGGAAATCCCTGCAGCTTTTTTCAAGCGGCTCCACCGACAACCGTGAATCCAGATTCCGAAATAAATCAAGGGAGGCACGCTCGTGAATGCTTCCGTATTTCATCACTTGCTTGTAAAGATAGTGATACATGGCTACAAGGAAAGTAGTCATGATATAAGGCGCAAGATGATTGGTCTTGGCATATTCCAACAGCTCATTGACGACGGAGACACACTGTTCATAGTCGCTCTCATCCATATAGAACACTAGCCGGTTCTCGAACGATTCAGGGTACTGGGTCTGCAAGGAATCGCTGGAACGGTATATGACAGCATCTCCGTCCATCCGATCCCGGACCGCATACTTCATCAACGTCTTGGCTTCCTCATACGAGGTCTTGACAAAATTAACATGATCGTAAGCATTCCCTACAAAAGCATAGGCGTTCAATGAAAGATTCCCTCTTAATTCCTGCAACAGCTCTTCCAGAAAGGGCAAGACCGACTCTTGGGGACAGTTGAAGATGAGACAGAATTGATCGGCCGAGACGGATGTTGATAAAACTGGACATCGCGATTCATAGTTGAAAATCAGAGATTCCGCCTCCGTCGCGGTTTCTTCTTTGGACAAGCCGTGAATATACACCAGTGCTACTTGAAACTCGTCATTCTGGAAACGAAAATCAAGCCTCCGCTCGTATTCCTGCAGTTGCTCATCAGACATGCTCCTTTCAAGCAAGGATCGGAAAAACTTCTCCCGAATTAATGGAACGCCCTCCCGAATGGTATCGAGCATATTATTATAGGCATGGCCGAGCGTGCCGAATTCATCCTTGTATTGCGCCTGAAATTTGGCCATCAGGTTCCCCCGCTCCACGTCACGGATCAGCTTAACCATCTTGCGTATTGGCATGGAAATCGTACGCGCAATAAAAGTAGAGACGAGGATCATAATGAGCAGGGACAGGAACAGGAAGAAAATCCATAAGGTGTTTACCCGCGATAAATCTTTTAGCAGTACATTAAGCTTGATCGAATGAACGAAAACCCAATTCGTCATGGAGTATTTGGCATAGGCAACCATATAGGAATCGCCTTCGTATTGCTGAATCAGATATCCTTTCGTATTGGCAAAATCACGTGCGTCAACTGCCTGGATAATGCTGCCGCTTTTCCCGCCAGTAGCGTAAACGAATCCTTTTGCATCGGCAACGCTGCTCGTTCCGTCCGACAAATTCGACGAAGACAGAAAGGTATCAAAAATTTGCGGGGATATCGCCACGACCAAATAACCGATCAACGACAGATCGTTCCTATCGTAGATCGCTTTGAATAGAACAATGGAGGTTTCCTTCCCCTTCCATTTGATAAAAGACCAATAAGGAGCGCCTCCCGATTTATGAGCCAGCTCATACCAACCCTGATTGACGAAATCTTCACTGGTCAAGTAACCCGGGTTCATAGAAAGTCTGACATTGGTATCAAACACGTTCTGATACCGATCGACCAAATATATCGCTTCAAGCCCGTAGACGTTGTCCCACATTTGACGCATTTGGCTATATACGTCGTTGTAGGCATTAATGCGTTCTTCACCGTTCAACAAATTCATATTTCCTTTGAATCTTTCCTGAATGCGCTGGGAGTAAATCAGAACTTGAGACGATTTTTCGATACTTTGCAAATAATTGTCAAGACTGCCGGTGTATGATTCGATTCGCTGCTGTATGACGTTGCCTTCCCTCTGGATAATCATATTGCGGATAAAAGTGGATGACAGGAGAGCGAACGTGACAAGCGTAACCAGCGATACGAAGGCGAACGACAACCAAAGTTTCTTCACCAGCTTCAAGTCGTTAAACTGGCGAATGATCGTATTCATTGTTGACAACTCCCCCCGTAATCAATTTCTCATCTTTCGGAACAGGCGGTTTGACGTTACAAATCCTCTACACTACCCATTCTTCGAGATAATTGAGCAGCATAGCTCTTTACGGAGAGACCAATTTCATTGATTTTTTGTGTGTCCATCCCGAAACCGCTTACACTAATGGCTGCAATTACTTCCCCCCGCTTACTTCGGACTGGTGCAGATATACAATGTACGCCTATTGAAGACTCCTCTCGATCTACTGCAAATCCGACCTGCCGAACGGTTTCAAGCTCTTCCAGATATTGTTCAATGGAGCCGATCGTATGAATTGTCAATTTTTGAAACGTACAAGATTTTAATATTTCTCTTACTCTAGTTTCAGGAAGCCAAGCCGTCAAGCTTTTTCCCAAAGCTGTATTGTAGACCACTCTCCGTTGACCTACCGCTCCGAATAAATATTGCTGATGATCCGGTTCTACATTTACCAGGTACAGAACACTGTCATGGTCCAGAATAGCCAGATGAGCCATATATCCGGTTTGCTGCACAAGTTCTACAAGCACCTTCTTGCCTTCAACCGTCAAGTCTGTGGAGTTGGTGTAGACGGAGCCAAGCTCGAAAGCAGTAGGACCAATTATGTATCGATCGGAATCTTTTAACTGTTGCACAAACCCATGATCCTTCAACGTCAGCAGAAAACGGTGAACCGCACTCTTGTTCAGGTTCAGCATTCGAGCTAATTCGCTTACCCCTAAGGCGCGCTTCTCCGTAATAAAACATTTCAATAGGTTCAACGTCCGATCAACGGATTGAATTCTGTAATAGGGAGCCTCTTTATTCGTTTCTTCCTGTTCACTAATCATGTTGTACCTACTCCTTTTCATCTAAACTTCCTGCTTTTAAACATATTATAACACATCGCAATACTCTGTAACGTATAACGTGACACGGTGAGATTGCAATTGGTTTGTAATTAAGAAAAACCGTCCTTGCGGACGGTCCTCTGACGGTAGTATTCAGTTAGGCGGGGGGTGGGCAGGAAGGCGGGCTACGATTGCTGTTGTGCCTGGGTTCCCTTGATTAAACTTTTAGAGGTTGGAACCCAGACACAAAGGCAACCACTTCGTTTCTCCGCTCCACCTTCCTGCCCTTCTATTCTACTTTGGATTAAGGAGTTACTTTATCTAGTTGCTCCGCCTCCAGTTTTGCTCGACGCACATCCTCAATTCTATACTCGTATCCATGTACTCCTTTGTAGTATTCCGGGTACATCGCTCCGCCACAGCTTTCACAGCCGAACTTTGGCGGTACACTCGGATCCCCGCCATCCATTCGATCCAAGTTCATCCAATTTAGCGAAAAGCACTCAAAACCTTACTCTAATATGTTCATAACTCGTCAGTGTGTGATCGTGTTCGCGACTCTACTTAAACTGCAAAAGGTGCAGTTAATTTTATGGGATCGGGGCCTTTTATTATAATAACTGCATTTCGTACAGTTAATTTTATGGTATCCGGCTCTTCTCGATGAAGGTCTAATTATTAGCTGCAGGTTTTACAGTTATAATTCAAATATGCTGCATTTGCGAGAAAGTAACTGCAGGTTTTGCAGTTAAAAAAGGGCTTGAAGGCATTAACTGCACCTTCAAGCCCTTTTCAATTCAAAATCTTCTTATTCACATTCCAAGCCAACGGCGGTCAACTGTTTAACCAGATTCTGGCGCGCTAATGTAATTCGCTCATCAAGTTCGTCTGCGGTGAAGCTTTCGCCGCGATCATCCAGACGTTCGAGAATAATCGGACCTTCAAAATGAACATTCTTCAAAGCAGCAAACAAGGCCGAGAAATCCACATCTCCTGTACCGGGAATCGGGAAGTCAATCTCGGCTCGCTCTCCACGGTGATCTTTGGCAATCAAGGAAACGACCAGTTCAGCAATTGCCGGCATGTCAGCAGCGGGGTCAATCCCTTCATAGAATCGAACATTGCCGGGATCGTAGCTAACTTTGACGGAGGTGGAACCGATACTAGCTATAGTTTCAGCCAACTGTTCGGCAGCAGCGGTGTTGCCAGTGTGCGGTTTGATCGAAATAATCAGGTTTCGCTTCTCTGCTTCTTCAGCCACAAGCCGGAATTTGGCGGCGAATGCATCATTCAGCACCTTCATTTCCTCGTCGCTGCGAGGTTCGCTGGGAAACTTGGTATAGCTTGTCGTTCCTAGCGATAATACTTCCTCTACGCCTAGCTCCTTCGCAAAATCCAATCGTTGTACAGCTCGTTCGATCGGTTGCTTGGGGCCTAATGCATCCGTGCTAACAAGGGTGACAGGCTTCAAGCCATATCGATCGAGCAGCTCTAGTACACGTGCGGCTTCGCCGGGCTGACTATCGTCGAAGGTCGGTTTGCCTTCATGAGGCAGACCGAAGGAAACATATTTGTATCCAGCGTTAGCAATCCCTTCAAGCGCCCGCTCAAAGGACACTTTATTGTACACCCACGTCATAACAGCAAGCTTGATCATACCTCGATTCCTCCAGGTATAGAGCTATAGTCTACCTTTACTTCGCGACCTTCCTTCAACGAACGATAAGCTGCCTCGGAGACAGCGATTGTTCTCAAGCCCTCCTCCAGTGTAATCAGAGGCTTCTTATTGTAGCGAATGCAATCGATAAAATGACCGTTCAATCGGGTCCACATGTCGTTGTCGGCGAAGGTTGTCCGCTGCTCAGGTCCGTTGTCAACCTTCAATCTGACTTCGCCGTTGTTGTTAACCACTGTCAGATTCTCTGTAGCCACTCCCGTTATGTCATACTCGACTCGGGTTACCCAAGGTGTGCTTACATGGGCAATTCCGCCACTCGTGAATTTGAGAGCGACCGTGAAAGCATCGGCCACACTGCCTGGAGGAAGCAGATAAGTACCCCCGTAAGCGAACACCGACTCGACTTCGCCGCACATCCAGCGCAGCAAGTCATAATCATGAGAGCCGTGAGAGAAGATCGGCCCTTTGGCGGTCTCATCGTCGAAGTACCAGCTCGGCGTATCGTAATAATGGTCACGGTATTTATCGTATACCTTATGATTCGGATCTAGGAAGTGCGTGCGCATGGACCAGGCTTGAATGGGTTTGCCTGCTCCTTCCCTGGATACTGCTTCCTGCATAGCCCGATAGGCCGGGGCAAAGCGCAACGGATAACCGACGAATGCAACCAGGTCGGGTCTCTTGGCTCCAGCTGCAACTATTTTTGCGCCATCCTCAATAGAGGTAGCCAGTGCTTTCTCCAGAAACAGATGCTTGCCTGCAGCTAGAACCGCGGTTGCCGCTTCTACATGCAAATGATCCGGTGTTGCTACGTAGACGGCATCCAGATCCTGCGCCAACAGCTCTGAATAGGTGTCGTATACAGTTGCCCCAACCTCTTTTGCCAGATGCTCGGCTTTCTCGCGAGAACGATTTTGTACAGCTACTACGCTAACATCAGGCATACCATGCAGTGTACGAGCATGCAGTGCTCCCATCAGGCCGCATCCGATTAGTCCTACTTTTATCATGTGTGTTACTCCTCTCCCAAGTTGGCCTTATAATTTAACAGTTACACCTTCACTCTCATACATAGCCCATATTGTGCGGTGAGAGTTCATTGCATCATGACCGTCAGTTTCAGGTGCGGTATCGTTCGCGATGGAATCCAGAAAATGATTGACCTCATACAGCACGTTTCCTCCTGGAACCGGTTTGACATCTGCTGGGCGCTCGTATAACGTTTCGCGTCCTTCCTTGGTCACGACCTCCACCTTCCACATATCATTGCTCAATATTATCAGCGCGTCTGTTGTATGGATATGGTACCTGGCAGGAGGCTCAGCTACCTTGGTTCCCCAGCTGCATACGAGATGTCCTAACATACCGCTTTTGAACTCAATCGTGCTGTGTGCCGTTCCTTCTCCTTCCAACCATTCGGTTCCTACGCGAGTTCCCATGGATTGAACCCGATTCGGTTCACCGAACAACCAGAGCAGTATATCTATATAGTGGCAGCCGTGGCTGAACAGGACGCCTCCGCCGAGCGTTTCCTTGCGTGAGAACCACGAGGTTGGCGGCATTGGAGGCAGCAAGCCGAGCACCCAGCTCTCTGCATGAATCGGTGTGCCGTATCGTCCGCTGTCGATAACCTCCTTCAATTTGCGTACAGCCGGCAAGTAACGGACCACAAAGGCCAGCATAAGCTTAACATTGTTCGACTGGGCAGCTTTGATCAGCTCCAGGCATTCTTCCTCGCTATTAGCGAGGGGCTTCTCTATCAGCACATGCTTGCCGGCTGCAATCGCTTGAAGCGCTTGCGGTGCATGCAGATGATGAGGCGTACACAAGCTGACAGCGTCGATTTCGTCCAGAATCGCGGTCCAGTCCGTCGCATATTTGCAGCCTAGCTCTTCGGCGAGTTTGGCTGCCTTGGCCTCATCCAGGTCCACGACATAAGTCAGTTCCGCGCGCTCAGCCAATTTATACGCATGCGCATGGGCAAGGCCCATATTTAACCCTACAACTGCTGTTCTAATCTTGCTCACATTCCTTACCTCCTTGAAATACAAATCATGTTTTCGCCTATATCATAGTCCTTGTATCTACAAAAATATTTGGATTATGCGACATGATTTTTGTACAATCGAACGGTATTTTAACTACTCCTTGTTGGCATCAAAAAAAATCGCTATTTTCGTTGACAAGCTGCCGGATTAAAAGTAAATGTAAAGTAATGATAATCTAGGGATGTGTGAACCATGGATAGACAAAGACGCTATAAGCCTTTCAAGCTCAAGGAAGAAATCGCCATAAGCAAAATCTATTCCTTCCATTACATTGAATTGACTAAGGATTATGTATACAGAGGGGAGAAGCATGACTTCTGGGAGTTGGTCTATGTGGATAAAGGAGAGGTCGAGATTGTGATTGACGGCCATTCCCGTACCTTTACACAAGGAGAGATGGTGTTTTATGCGCCTAATGTGTTTCACAGCTTGAAGTGCAATCACCGGACTCCGCCGAATTTATTTATAGTATCCTTTGATTGCAAATCGGAGGCCATGCAATATTTTACGCACAAATCGCTGAGGTTAAGCAACGAGGAGTGTGAGCTTCTCTCGATTATTATTGAAGAGGGATTGCGTGTGTTTTTCACACCGCCCCGCAAGCGGCACAAAAAGAACCAACCGCTGCGATCCATCGATAAAGTGGCGAATCCCCCATTTGGGTCGGAGCAATTGCTGAAGGTTAATTTGGAAGCCCTACTCATCCGCTTCTATCGCAATGGTGTAGATAATCTGCCCGTCCCCAAGCGGCTAACCATTACAAAGGAAACGGAAGAGAAAGGGCTCGCTGCCAGATTGGAGAGTTATATCCAAGAGCATTTGACGGAATCGCTGACGTTGAAGCAAATCGGTAACGATTTCTCACTTAGTAAAACCCACATTACCTCCGTATTCAAGAAATATAACGGTTGCGGAATAATGGAGTATTGGACACGCCTCAGGATCGAAAAGGCCAAGCTGCTAATTCGCGAGGAAACGTGCAACGTAACTGAAATATCCGAACGGCTTGGTTACGCCAGTGTGCACTATTTCTCCCGACAGTTCAAGAATATTACCGGTATATCTCCTACCGCTTATTTGCGCCGCTTGAAAGCTATTTTGTAATTGGTTACATGTTCAAAGCTTGCTTCCCTGCTTCAAGCACCTTCATTATTCGGTCCACATCGTAGACGCTGCCGCGCCAGGTTCCGCCGCTGACGGATTGAAGCGCCGCCCACAAGCGAGTATCATCCGGCAAATCGGGATCGGGAGCGAGTCCTGGATGTGGAGGCCGTTCAGCCAGGACAGCAGCCCCTTCTTCGGGGGACAGCTGTCGGTCTGCATAACCGACAAAATGGACCGTGCCGTTAAGCTGCCTGCAATCAATCTCAATGCTTACCAGATCACCATCCCTCAGCTTGCTGACCGGTCCGCCAGCATGAGCTTCGGGACCTATGTGTCCGATGCAAGCGCCTGTGGAGACACCGGAGAAACGGGCATCCGTAATCAAGGACACATACTTGCCATAAGACAAATGCTTCAAAGCGGATGTCAACTGGTACGTCTCCTCCATCCCGGTGCCGGATGGTCCGCGGCCGATAAGAGCCATTATGTCACCGGATTGAATCGCACCGGCTTTAATGGCTGCAATAGCTGATCTCTCCGTTGTAAATACCTTTACCGGACCGGTGTGACGATAGACGCCTTCCTCGTTAACGACGGAAGGATCGATTGAAGTTGATTTGATCACCGAACCTTCAGGGGCAATGTTACCGGTTGGGAATGTAACAGTAGAAGTCAGGCCGCGTATCGCTGCAAGCTCAGGACTCATAATGACCGTATCCGGGTCGATTCCGTCAACTGCAAGAAGACGTTCTCTCATCCGCTGGCGTCTAGGGGACTGCTCCCACCAATCTAACACTTCTCCCCACGATTGCCCGCATACCGTCATAGCCTCTTCATGGATGACGCCTAGCCTTCGCAAGTGAAGCATAACCTCTGGAACGCCTCCTGCGAGAAACACTCTAACCGTAGGATGATGGACAGGCCCGTTCGGCAGAACGCTCACTAACCGCGGCACTTTACGGTTCACTTGGTTCCAGTCTTCCACGGTCGGAATAGGCAGCCCTGCTGCGTGTGCGATCGCCGGAATATGCAGCAGGAGATTCGTCGAGCCTCCGAATGCGGCATGTACAGCCATGGCGTTCGCGATGGCTCCTTCCGTCACGATATCACGAATCTTAAGCCCACGCTCCTCCATGGCGATTACCGCTCGCGCAGACTGCCGGGCCAAATCCAGCCATACGTGCTGTCCCGACGGCGCCAGAGCGGCATGAGGCACTGTCAGTCCAAGTGCTTCGGCTACCACTTGAGAGGTCGCAGCCGTGCCAAGGAATTGACAGCCTCCTCCCGGTGACGCGCAAGCCCGGCAGCCGAGATCGGCAGCTTCTTCCAGGCTGAGCTCCCCTGCGGCATATCGAGCTCCGATTGTCTGAACCTTACCGGCATCCTCTCCGGATTCTGGTGGAAGTGTTACTCCGCCCGGGACAAGGACAGCTGGCAAATCATGCATGGAGGACAGTGCGAGCATCATCGCGGGCAGTCCTTTGTCACATGTAGCGACCCCGATCACACCCTTGCGAGTAGGCAGTGAACGAATGAGACGACGCAGAACGATCGCTGCATCATTGCGATAGGGCAACGAGTCGAACATGCCGCTCGTACCTTGAGTCCGTCCGTCGCAAGGATCACTTACGGCTGCAGCAAAGGGAATTCCTCCCTGGGAAGTAATTTCCTCTGCTGCCGCTTTGGCAAGCAGTCCGATCTCCCAATGCCCGGTATGGTAGCCGAGCGCAATGGGTTCGCCTGTATCGCTGCGTATTCCACCTTGTGTACTCAAGATGAGTATTTGCTTCCCCATCAGGCGCGATGGTTTCCAGCCCATGCCTACATTCTGGGACATCCCGAACAAATCACCGCTTGGATTCTCAGCTAACATCTCAGGCGTCAGCGGCAGCTTTCCTTGCGGGCCGGGGGCTTTTGTTCGAATATCATACCAGCTGTCGTCGTCTTCCCCTATTATAGTATCAAGCGGAAAAGCACTCATCGCCAACACTCCTTGTCGTTAAGCCTTCACAAATACAGTCTTTACATCAGTGAAAAATTCAATGGCTGCCTGTCCCTGCTCCCTCGAATGGGAACTGGACTGCTTCACGCCACCGAACGGAGCTTGCAGCTCCACACCGGCTGTTTCCGCATTAATTCTGATCAGACCGGCATCCATATCCCGGATAAAGGTTAACACACGGCCGATATTGGTCGTATAAATAGAAGCGCTGAGCCCATAGTCCACATCATTAGCAAGCTGCACGGCTTCTTCCAGACTATCAGCGGGAATGAGCGTAAGAACAGGCCCGAAGATTTCTTCCTGCGCGATTCTCATCCGCGATGAAACCCCCTCGAAGACGGCTGGAGCAACGAAATAACCGTTTGCTAATGGACCCTCTTCAAGCCTCGTACCGCCGCACAGTAAGTGAGCACCCTCTTCGATACCCAGGCGAACATACTCCAGTACTGTATTCATTTGTTTCTCGCTTGCACACGGACCGAGCCATGCCCCTGATTCCATGCCGTTTCCGACAGTCAGCTGTCTCACCTTTGCCAACAACTTCTCCTTAAACGGCTCATATACCTGCCGCATGACGATCACCCTGCTGGTTGCGGTACATTTCTGCCCTGTCGAGCGGATTCCTCCACTCACTGTAGCTTCGACGGCCAGGTCAAGATCTGCATCATCGGCGATCAGGATCGGATTTTTTCCGCCCATCTCAAGCTGATATTTGATTCCGCGGGCGAGAGCCGTTTGTCCCACACGCTTCCCGACTTCATTCGAACCGGTGAACGTAATTCCCTTTACATCCGGATGCTCCGCAAGCGCTTGCCCGATAACAGATCCGCTCCCGGTTACCAGATTCAGAACACCGGCCGGGAAGCCCGCCTCAGCGAAGCACTCCACTACTTTGACCGCCGTCACCGACGTTTCGAGTGCTGGCTTAAGCACCACGCTGTTGCCATACACGAGCGCAGGCGCCATTTTCCAGATTGGAATGGCCACTGGAAAATTCCACGGTGCAATAACCGCTACGACACCTAAAGGAGCTCGAGTCGTAAACATTAGCGCTTCGCTGTCGGTTGAAGGAATGACATCGCCAACCTTACGCATGCCTTCTCCCGCATAATAACGCAGGATGGCGATACCTCGGGCTGTTTCTCCCTTCGCTTCCGGAAACGTTTTGCCCATTTCGCGGGTCATTGTTTCGGCGATCTCCTCCAGCCGGCGCTCCATCACATTAGCGGCTTTAAACAAATATTCACCTCTTGCTGCCCCCGACAGCCGCTTCCAGTCTTCCTTCGCTCCCTTCGCAGCGGCGACCGCTTGATCCACATCCGCGCTTACAGACAGCTGCACGTAACCGACAACCTGATGTTTATCCGCCGGATTCAGACTTGGAGCTGTATTCCCGCTTGCTGACGCGATCCATTCCCCTGCCACGTAATTGAAATAAAGGTTTGCTTCATTATTTCTACTCATGCTCAGTTCCTCCTGATCGGGTTCAATTATGATTCCTAACTTCTACTTCATTGACAAGCGTTCCAAGTCCGGTAATCGAAATCTCTATACGATCGCCTTCCTCCAACGTGAAATCGTTCGGCGGGACGACGCAAGTCCCCGTAAGCAGCACAGTCCCTTCGAATAAATCATTATCACGTTTGAGAAAATCCACCAATTCCTCCAATTTGCGCTTCAACTGACCTGTGTTAGCGATTCCTTCAAAAAGCAGCGATCCACCCCGGAAGATACGGCAAATGATTTGCAGGTCATAAGGGTCCGCAACAGCTTCGACCAATCTTACTGCAGGGCCGATTGAACAGGAACGGCTCCAAACCTTGGCTTGCGGCAAGTAGAGCGGATTCTCTCCTTCGATATCCCGGCAGCTCATATCGTTGCCGATTGTATACCCGACAATGGTTCCTTCGCTGTCTAGGACTAGTCCGAGCTCCGGCTCTGGCACCTGCCACACGGAGTCGCTTCGCAATCGAACGTATTCGTTCGGACCTACGGTCCGTGCCGCTGTTGATTTCATGAACAGCTCCGGCCTTACCGCGTCGTACACCTTGTCATAGAACGTAGCAGCATCCAGACGGCCTCCCGTCGCTTCGTAGTTGCGGGCTTCACGGCTTCTCAGGTAGGTGACGCCTGCTGCCCAAACCTCCGGCGCCTCGACAGGTGTAACAAGGTGGATCGGTATTCCCCTCAAATTAACCGCCAACCCTTGCTGCAAGTATTGCTCCACCCACATCATCGCCGATTGTCCTGCTGCTTGAGCAGTCCGCAGTAAATCGAAGAGATCCTCGAACGGCAAAGCATACCTTTCTCCGCTATCCAGATGTGCAGCCAGTTGAATCGCTCCAATCTCGTTCCGATACCTTTCAATATTCATAATAGCGCCTCCATTTGTTCTATAATATAGAACTAAGTTCTATATTATAGTTATAGAAAAAGGTTCAGATCCCGTATTTCGGTCATTCCAAACCTAAATCGACTTATGCCCGAAAGCCAAGATCAGAGGAAATATCGTCTGCTGCCCTCTGAATCATTCTCACATAGCTTTCCAGCTCCTCCTGACTCACACTCACTACCATAGTGGAGATGCTAATGGCTGCTGTTACTCCGCCCCCATAACCACGAACAGGAACCGCCGCGCAACGCACGCCTAATTCATTCTCTTGATCGTCTACTGCGTAACCTCTACTCCTCACAGTCGACAATTCTTTAAGAAAAGCGGCTTGATCTGTAATTGTGTATGGCGTCTGCGGGGTGAATGAATATCCCTTCAATATCTTAGCCAGAGCTTCCTGCTCACGAAACGCGGTCAGCACCTTGCCTACCGCACTGCTGTGCAGAGGGACTCTTCTCCCGATTCTGGAATATCGGATGGCCGCGAGCTCTCCCTCCACCTTCTCAATATAAACACCCTCTTGCCCGTCAAGAATGACCAGATGCACGGTCTGACCTGTTTGCGCGGACACCTTCTTCAAATAAGGCAGCGAAGCGGTTCTTATATCCATAGAGCCTAGCAGCAGACCGCTCTTCACCAAATAGGTCAGGCCCAAACGGTATTTGCCGCTATCTGCATCTTGATCGATGTAACCGTGCATTTGCAGCGTCTTGAGCAGTGAGTGAACCGTACTCTTATGAAGTCCCATTCGATCGCTAATTTCCGTGATTTTCAGCAGAGGGGTCGCTTCCGTAAACAAATCTACGATCTTAAACGCCCGATCCAGAGCTTGTATAATAGGCATAATGTTCCGCGCCTTTCTTGTAAATCAGTTCTATATTATAAAACTCAGTTCTCATAATAATTTTACTGGAGTCTCCAATAAATTACAATAACAATTCTCTTAGCTACTGACTCAAGCGGATGAATTTAAATGAATTGAAATTCAATACATGAATTGCAAATAAGCAACTAATTTCAACCTTGGCACAAAAATAGCTTACTTTAATTGCAATACAGCAACTAATTCCCTCATGAGTTACCTTTTTGGCCTCGATCTCAACTATAATTGCTTTTCTGCAACTAAATTGGCCCCAACCACCCCGCATGCTCTAATTAATTGCATTACTGAAACTAAATTCACTCAGCACGTTTCAAACTCTTGCAGCAGAACTCCACCATACTAAATAAAGCAGCCTGATGGCTGATTTATCTCTGAATCCAATTTATCC
>FWWL01005625.1_pt1 | contig 19225 bp, 15 predicted proteins | sample 2228331 | NCBI WGS metagenome assembly FWWL01 (sample SAMEA103939775, study PRJEB20133) | metagenome | reverse complement strand
AACGAAAGATCCGGCGTTCGGGGCCCCTGCGCTTTGGATCGAGACTTCCCAGCGCGAACGGGCCGAGATGTACGGATACACCGTCGTTGAGCCGGCAGCGGTTATTGCCACCCATCTTACGGAAACCATTCGCCGCCACGCGGACGAAATTCTCACCCGCGATGCCACCAAACACCTGATCGAGGAATTGAAGAAGAGCTCTCCGGCGGTTGTCGAGGATTTGATCCCCAACGTGATGCGGCTGGCGGAGGTCCAGCAAATCCTTCAAATGTTACTCCGCGAACAGGTGCCTATCCGACAGCTGGGGTTAATTCTGGAAACCTTGGGAGATTACGCCCCCCGCACCAAAGACCCCATCCTGCTGACGGAATTTGTCCGGGCAAGGCTGGCGCGGACGATCTCCACGCGGTATCGTGATGCGGAAGGCCGCATGCTTGTCGTCACGCTTGACCCCGCCTTGGAGGACCGCATCCGTGCGGGATTCGATCATACCGAACGTGGACTGTTCATACGGATGTCTCCGCAAATGATCGAACGAATTGCCCGGGGCATTGCCCAAGAAGTCAGCAAGCTGACCACCCAGCATCGACCGCCGGTTGTCTTGGTCAGCCCGCAGATTCGGCCGGCCCTGAAAGAGATGATGACTCCGTATTTACCGAATTTGGTTGTCCTCAGTTATAACGAAATCACCCGCGACACCAGAATCGAGTCGATCGGCATGGTCACAGATGTCGCGTAACCGAGTCCTTAGGAGCAAACGGCCGTCACATAGGACGAGATCATAGACGTCAACGGGTTTCGATTTGTCAGGATGGTATCGCATGGATGCTATGGACGTTCGGACGTTTCGCGCTAGCACAATGCACGAAGCCCTTGCCATCGTGCGGAGAGAGCTCGGTCCTGACGCTGCGATCCTTCGCACGCGGGAAATTCGTGTCCGCCGCTGGTTTGGTCTTTTGCCAGGACGGGCGGAAATCGAAGTCACGGCCTCGGCCAACGTGAATGTTCCGAGTCGTTTGCCCCCTAGTTCTTCGCCTCTCGGTGGACTCAACCGGGAGTCCCGGGAATCGGTCGTGGAGACCGGCCTGTCGTTGGAACGTTCGGCAGCAGAGACTCGTGCGTTAGTCATGCGGGCAGGGGCGTTCCACCCCGAAGTGCAACATCGGCTGGAAAATATGGAGCAGATGCTGCGAACCCTCTGCCGCCGCAACAGTTCTTCCGTCCCCTACGATTGGCCCGAGCACCTATTCAAGGTCTATACCGATCTAATCGATGCCGACCTTCGAGAAGAGGACGCCCGGGAACTTCTAGAACGCGTTCGGTCAGAGTCCGTCCGAGACCGCGCCGATGAGCCCATGCTCGTCAAAGCCCGCTTGGCACGTATCCTGGAGAGCGAACTGGCGGCAACGCAACCTATCCGGATCACACCTGGGCGTTGCCGCGTGTGTGCCCTCGTCGGTCCAACAGGTGTAGGGAAGACCACGACGATTGCCAAACTGGCAGCCAACTTCCGCCTCCGCGAAAACCGGCGTGTCGCGCTGATCACCGTGGACACTTATAGAATTGCGGCCGTGGAACAACTGCGGACCTACGCCGACATCATCGACTTGCCGATGCATGTTGTCTCGACGCCGCGAGAAATGCGGGACGCCGTGAAGGACTTTACGGGATACGATCTCATTCTGATTGACACCGCCGGCCGTAGCCCCCGCGATGAGATTAAGATTCGTGAACTTCGGGCACTCCTCAACGAAGCGCGTGCGGACGAAATCCACCTTGTGCTCAGCAGCGTCGCGAGCGCCAAGACCTTGCTGCAAACGCTGGAGCACTTCCGGACCGTCGGCCCCACGGCTTTGGTCCTCACCAAGCTGGACGAAGCGCCGTCCTTCGGCGGCTTGCTCCCGGTGTTGCGATCCGGTGGATTGCCTGTCAGCTATCTCACCAATGGACAAAATGTGCCGGACGATATTGAGATTGCACAACCCACCCGCCTTGCCCGGCTCATTTTGGGAATGGACAACGTCCTGCGGGATGCATCATAGCGTGGCCTTGGGGAGTCAGCTTTAGTCGAATCGACCAGGAGTGGGGAGTGAAATCTTCAGTAAATCGTATCGGAGCATGGATCAATCTGGGGTCATGTACGACCAGGCCTATCACCTGAGGCAGTTGGTTTCGAGGATTCGCCCGGCGGCGGATGACAATCGGCAACCAACGCTTCAGGTCCGCATTTTCGGCGTCCGGCAAGGCGTTGGCGCCTCCACAATCGCTGCCGCCCTCGCTCAGTATTTGCATCAAGTCGGTTGGAAGGTCCGCCTCTGTAACGGTGTCTCAAGGGACCTTGGGAAGCTATCCACCGTTTTACCAGTTGGCCATCACGGTCAATGGGTGGAAACCGTGATTCCCCCCGGTGTTCTCGAGCAGCAGATGCCCATGGCCTTCACAACCCGGCGAAGGAGAGAACACGTACCGAGTATTGGCGGCCAAAAAACGCTGCTTTTGCGAGACTCCGGTGTACCAAATGATCCCAAAGAGCTTGTCTGCGATCATCTCCGGCGATGTGTCCTTGTGACCACACCCGCGCCCACGGACATTATGAAGGCCTACGCCCTTCTCAAACGGACCACCGGAGTCCCGTCACCCCTTCTCCCGACGATTGTGATCAATAAATCGGCCGATCTTGCGGTCGGGCAAGAGATGGCCAGCCGACTTCAACGTGCGTGTGGGAGGTTTCTCAATCGAGACCTGACCAACCTATTTATTTTGCCGATCTTGCCGGGCCCGGGAGGTGAAGGCGAGATCTCAGAGGAGATTGAAGAAGAGGATTCTCTGACGGGAATCGACAGAAGCGTGCAAGGTGGAGACGTTTTCGGCCGCCGGAGCGAGTGGGAAAAAACGATCCAAGTGATTGCAAAAGCAGTTACGGAGGCAGGAATATAAAAAGCCGGCGCAAACCGTTGGCAAGAAAATTGGGCAAGGAATGCCAAAAGTTCTTAGCAAGCGAGGTTGGCAAGTTTTACTAACGACACAAAAGGTTCCGATAAGGAGAAAAGCGAAAACCCAAGGAAACAGACTCAACGTTACCGAACGATCAACCGATACTAATGGAGCACTGCGGGGCCTATAAGCCCACACCCCAAAACAGCCTCGGTTGATTATCTCGGCAAGGGACCGAGGGTTAGTGAAACCAATTCACACGAATTCCGTCGGTGACGTTCAGGACGCGATCCCGTGGCACGTATCTACGCCGTGGTGTTCGGTTCGTTGGGTTTGTGCACAGCACTGCTTCGGGACATGATCCACGGTGTTGCTCCGCAAGATGCGCTGCTTCGGGGATGGGTCGTCCTGTTTGCTTTTTCCTTGGTCGGAGCAACCATCGGGGCGGTCGCGGAGCGGGTCCTCCGCGAAGCCGTTGAGCAGCGACTACGAACCGAGTTGGCAGAAAAAGTCAAGGGGCCTTCGGAAAGTCAGGCTTAATTGTGAGGTGGAAAGGAAACAGATAGGTTACGGACCGATGCCTTAGGATTTCCCACAACACCGCAAGTAACGGTGCGAGAACTGGAAAAACACACGTCCGTGAGGACCTTTCATCCAGCAAGAGGGAGACACACGGATGAGTCGCCCGAGAGCCACGTCATCCGGTCGAACGGTCACGGGAACGGCATCGCAGACGAAAACATCCATTGCAAAACCGCAGAATTCTTCTAAGGATCGCAGCATCAGGGAGGAGTCTATGCCGACAACAATCGCTCCCGAGGATGTGGAGCAGCTTTGGATCGAATTCAAGAAGAATCCTCAAAACCAGGAATTGCGTAACCGTCTTGTGGAGATTTATCTCCCCCTTGTGAAGTACAACGCGGAACGAATCTGGGCCCGCCTCCCCGAAGGTGTGGACCTCGACGACCTGATTTCCGCTGGCGTCTTTGGGCTAATGGATGCCATTGATGCCTTTGATCTTTCCCGGGGAGTCAAATTTGAGACGTACTGTGTCCCACGAATTCGGGGGGCCATGCTCGACGAATTGAGGACCATGGATTGGGTCCCGCGCCTCGTTCGGTCTAAGGCCAGCAAACTCAACGAGGCTTGTAAGACGCTCGAGGCCAGGTTAGGCCGCCAGCCTACCGACTCCGAACTGGCGGAGGAATTGGGCCTGACCATCGAAGAGCTGGAAAAAATGAAGACCGAGGCCAGCGCGATCAACCTCATCAGCCTCAATAAAAAGTGGTACGAAACCGACAGCTACAAGGATGTCAGAGAGATTGACATCCTCGAAGATAAGAAGGGGGAAGACCCCACACGACGCATCGAGAAGAGCGATCTGATGCGGCTGATCACAAAAGGCCTCAATCGCAACGAGCGACTCATCCTAATCCTGTACTATTACGAAGAGCTGACGATGAAGGAAATCGGTGCCACGCTGGACCTTTCCGAAAGTCGCGTCAGCCAGATGCACAGCGCCATCGTTCAGCGGCTCCAGCAACAACTTGCAAAGCGACGGGCCGAATTGGGAACCTAGAAGGATCACCGAGCGTCACGAATCCGGACAAGCCATGGCAGTGTCGAGACGACCGCCCAAAAAGGCGGTCGTTTTTTCTTGACGCGACGATGGTGCGACATAGGCGTCGTTTCCCCTCTCAAAAAGGGTTTCTGAGTCTCTGAGGCTGCAAACCGATTTGGTTGGGCAAAAACCTTACTTTTCCCTTAACGGCCACGCGCCGTCGTGGCCCGATGAGACCCCAAGAAACTGGGCAAACTCCAGACCATCCAAACCTATTTGTCATTGACCTCCCCCCGGAAAGATGGTAAATTGCCAGCATACCGTAATTTGCGCAGTCGTGTCGGCAGTTCGAGGGGCCTGCGTATAAGATTTAATTGGCACCGTTTGTTCGTCACCCATTCGTCAGATGACCCGTGTGGATTCTTTGTTGAGAGGCTCGGCCAACGTCTCTTGTTGCGGCCTCAGTGGCTAGTTGTGTCTTCATCATTCACCCACACCTTCCCACTGATGTTCGCGTCAGGACAGGGCAGAACCAGGCGGAGCCGTCATCGGATTGGTGCCTTGGGTAACTAAAACACAAAGAACACTTGACTGGGATATCAAAGGCTTTTGGAGAGCCATGGAATTATTGGAAAGAATTTGGGAAATCGTCTCGGACACATTCGTTGTGGTCGGCCAAGCGGTGGACCGGGGGATCACGTCGCTGTTTGGCTCGGCCAATGCCCGCTATTTGCGACGCCTTCAGCCGAAGGTCCAAGCCATCAACGACTTAGAGCCCCGCTATCAGCGGATGACCGACGCTGAGTTGCGGGAACAAACGGCGAAGTTTCGAAAGCGACTGGAGGCGGGCGAGACGCTGGACGATCTCCTCGTGGAAGCCTTTGCCGTTTGCCGGGAGGCCTCCCGCCGCGTCCTAGGGATGCGGCATTTCGACGTCCAGTTGATGGGGGGGATGGTCCTCCATGCCGGGGCAATTGCCGAGATGGTCACCGGGGAGGGTAAGACCCTCGTGGCCACGCTCCCTGCCTATCTGAATGCCCTCGAGGGCAAAGGCGTACACGTCGTCACGGTCAACGACTATTTGGCCCGGCGCGACATGGAGTGGATGGGTCCCCTGTATATGTTCTTGGGCTTGACGGTGGGGGCCATTCAGCACGACATGGGTGCCCGGGAGCGGCAACAGGCCTATTCCTGTGACATTACGTACGGGACAAATAACGAGTTCGGCTTCGATTACCTGCGGGACAACATGCGATTGGCCGCAAAAGGCGACAACCGCTACCCGCCCGAGTACCAGCAGGTCCAAGGCCGTCTTCATTACGCCATCATCGATGAGGTCGATAACATCCTGATCGACGAGGCCCGAACGCCGCTCATCATTTCGGGACCGGCCCACGACGACATCTCCCGATACAAGCGGGCCGATCAGATCGCCCGACAACTGATCCGCGACGTCCATTTTGTGGTCAACGAGAAGGACCATACATGCCATCTCACCGAGGAAGGGATTAGAAAAGCGGAAGAGCTGGCCGGCGTGGAGAGTTTTTACACGGCGGGCAATCTCGAATGGCCCCATCTGATTGACAATGCCCTCAAAGCGCACCATCTTTACAAGCGCGATGTACATTACGTCATCGAGAACAATCAGGTAATCATCGTCGATGAGTTCACTGGGCGCCTCATGTACGGTCGTCAATGGAGTGACGGCCTTCACCAGGCCGTGGAGGCTAAAGAGGGGGTGCCCATCAAGGAAGAGACGCAAACTCTGGCGACGATCACCATTCAGAACTTTTTCCGGTTGTACGACAAGATCTGTGGTATGACCGGAACGGCCATGACGGAGGCCAACGAATTCTGGAAAATTTACAAACTCGAGGTTGTGGCCATCCCCACCAACAAACCGCTGCGTCGGATCAACTATCCTGATGTGATCTACCGGACGGCACGAGAGAAGTACAAGGCCCTCGTAGACGAGATTGAGCGGATGCACAAATGGGACACCGTCTGGTATTCCCGCTATGAATATGAGGTCGGCCGAATTGTTGAAGAAAATGACGAGCAGATCGTCTTCGTAACTCGAGAAGGTGAGCGAAAGGTCATCCCGCGATCAAAAATCCACAATATCGAGAAGAAGGGTCGCCCGATTCTCGTGGGAACCGTGTCGGTCGAAAAGAGTGAGATGCTCTCCGAGATGTTGAACCGTCGCGGCATCCCACACCAGGTCCTCAACGCCAAGCATCATGCCCGAGAGGCCGAGATCATCGCTCAGGCGGGCCGAAAAGGGGCGGTAACCATCGCCACAAACATGGCCGGGCGTGGGACCGACATCATTCTCGGCGGAAACCCCGAGGCCAAGGCCTGGTCGATCCTCCAGCACAAGTATCGCAGCCGGTTGGACGTCCCGCGGGAAGAATGGGACGCCTTGGTGAAGGAAATCGAAGAAAAGGAACAAATGAAAGCGGAAGGTCGTGAGGTCGCCGCCCTGGGTGGTTTACACGTCATCGGGACCGAACGCCACGAGGCCCGCCGCATCGACAACCAGCTCCGCGGACGTGCGGGACGTCAAGGTGATCCGGGAAGTAGCCGGTTTTATCTCTCGCTGGAAGACGATTTGATGCGGATTTTTGCGGGCGATTGGGTCAAGAACATCCTCACGCGGCTGGGGATGGAGGAAGGCCAGGCCATCGAAAGCCCCATGGTAACTCGCCGGATTGAGGCCGCCCAAAAGAAGGTTGAGGAGCGGAACTTTGAAATCCGCAAAAGCCTTCTCGAGTTCGACCAAGTGATGGACGAACAACGAAAGCGCGTCTATGGCTATCGCCAAAGCATTCTAGAAGGGGCGGATTGTCGCAGTTTGATCCGCGACATGATCCGGCAAGAGATCGACAAGAATCTGGACCGTTTTCTGGATAAGAACTACGGTGCCGAGACGTTTGCCCAGTGGATCAGCAAGCAACTGTCCGTTGAATTTCGGGCCCGAGATTTCCGCGGCATGGATTTTCCCACCGCCGAGGCCTACGCCAGGGATCATGCCGAACGGATGGCGGAAAGCCAAATCTTTGACTTGATCGAAGAAAACTTACCGGAAGAGGCTGAGAAAACGGATTGGAATTGGGAAGCCCTGACCAAAGCCGTCAATACCCGCTGGCGGCTCGATCTCAAGGATCGAGAGTTGAGAAAAATCCCGCGGGAAGATTTATCGGAGTTTCTCATCGAAAAGGCCCAACAATCGATCCGGACCATTGATCTGAGCGAGGGAGCGAAGTACCTTGATCCCGATTTTGGCCTCAAATCGGCCATCAGTTGGATTCGCAGCAAATTTGGCATTGAACTCACCGTCGAGGAACTGCGTGACCTCGAACCTCCCGCTATCAAAGACCTTGTCTTCGAAAAGGCTTTGAAGGCCTACCAACAAAAAGAGATCGAATTCCCGGTGCGGGCGGCTTTCAGCCACTACACGGGCCGCGATGCCACGGGGCGCCGGGTTTATGACCGAGACGGTATCATCCGTTGGGCTAAGGGACGTTTAGGTGTCGAGCTGACAGAGGAAGACCTCCGCTCCAAAACGGGCCAGGATATTTGGAACCTCTTGGTGGAGGCCAGCGAAAAGGATTACCTCAGGGCAGAGGCCCTCCGCGCCGAGGGGGAGGCCCTTTTGGCATCGCTGTACGAGGGGCTCGGCGACGACCCCCGCGTCAAGTGTGACCGCAACCATCCGAAATTGGGCGAGTTCTGCCGCTGGGTGGCCGAACACCTAGGTCTCGAATTGACGCCGGAGAGCGTCGCCCGCATGGAGCGTCGTGACCTCCAATGGAAATTCCGCGACGCATTCAATGATCGGTACTCGCCAGAAATGCGTCAGATGGAGCGATTCCTGCTCCTCCATACCCTCGATAGTGCGTGGAAGGAACACCTCCTTGTCATGGACCACCTCCGCAGTAGTGTTAGCTTGCGGGGTTACGCACAGGTCGATCCCAAGGTCGAGTACAAGCGGGAAGGGATGCGGCAGTTTGAACTGATGTGGGAGTCCGTCGGGCGACGGATCACCGATTTGGTGTTCAGAATGGAGCAAATGGACGAACGATTTGTGGGCTCCATGTGGAAGGAAACGGCCGCCGAGCGACCCGAGGCCACTCCGGCAGTCAGTGCCGCGGTGGCCACCATGGGAAGTCAGCAGCAAGAGGCCATCGAGAACAGCCAGGCGTCTTCCAAGGCCAAGCCCATTCGCAAGACGGGACCCGAAATCGGTCGAAATGACCCCTGTCCGTGCGGAAGTGGCAAGAAATACAAGCATTGTTGCATGCGGAATCGGCGACCCGCGTAGTATGGGTCCCGTGGGCCGCGTTGGATGATTCGCCGACAAGAGATTATCCGTCGTGATCGTATATTGGGGTGGGATCATACTTAATGTGAAACGACGAGGGAAAGGATTCCCAATGCTTTGGTTGATGGATCTTGTCTATTTCGCCCTACTCCTCGTAACGGCACCGATTTGGCTTAGCCGTCTGATTCTTCATCGCCGAAAATACCGACATGGTTGGGCCGAAAAGCTTTTCGGTTTGGTTCCTAAACGCCGTTCAAATGCACCGTGCCTTTGGTTTCATGCCGTCAGTGTTGGTGAGGTCAACCTCCTTGCGACCTTACTCGCCGAAGTGCGCCGGCGTTTTCCGGAATACGAAATCTGTCTCAGTACCACCACCCAAAGCGGCATGGAGGTCGCGAGGAAGAAATATCGCGACGTCCTCCTCTTCTATTGTCCGATGGATTTTAGCTGGGCCGTCCGCCGTGCCATGCGACGGATTCAGCCTGATCTGCTTGTCCTGGCCGAACTGGAACTCTGGCCCAACCTCATCCGCGCAGCCGATGAATGTGGGACCCGTGTTGCCGTCGTAAACGGGCGATTGAGCGATCGCAGCTTTCGCGGTTATCGACGGATTCGCTTTGCCTTCGCCAACACACTCCGCCGGATCGCGTTGGTTGCGGCCCAGGATGCAACCACGGCACAACGATTCATCGCACTGGGAGTGCCGCCGGATCGTGTCGTGGTGACCGGATCCTTGAAATTCGACGGCACGGAATTGAATCGCCATAACCCACGGACGCAACGTTTTCGTGAGCTCGCCAAGATTCGCAACGATGAAATTGTCTTCATGGCAGGTAGTACTCAAAAAGAGGAGGAGCTCCTGGCGCTTCGGGTTTTTAAGGAGTTGCACGACACTTTTCCTCAGTTACGCCTGATCATTGTGCCGCGTCACCCGGAACGTTTTGACGAAGTGGCCGAATTGCTCAAGCAAAGTGGCCTACCTTGGGAACGTCGCTCGCAACTGACAGAACCGAGCGAGGCAACGCGTAGTCGCGGACAAGGACCAGACCATTTTCATCGAGCAGTCATGCCCCAGCAGGATCGTTCGGTTAACTCCTCCCCCGTGTTGCCCCGGGCGCCGGTGCTTCTTGTCGATACGGTAGGAGAACTCTCGGCCTGGTGGGGTACGGCCCACATCGCCCTGGTCGGTGGGAGCTTCGGCTCTCGTGGTGGGCAAAACATGCTGGAACCAGCAGGATACGGCGCCGCCGTTTGTTTTGGTCCCAACACATGGAACTTCCGCGACATTGTGGCTCACCTGCTCGATGCCAACGCGGCCGTGGTGGTCCACAATTTTGAGGAACTCCGCCAGTTTGTGCGGAGGTGTCTAGAAGACCCGAGCTACGCAGCCACGCTGGGGGAGAACGCAAGAAGATTGATCCTCACGCACCGCGGCGCCACTCAAAGAACCGCCGACCGCCTGGAAGAGCTTCTTCGCCAGACTTCCTCTTTAGCCACCCGCCCGCGATTGAAACGATCGGCTTGACGGACCGACAAATCATTTGCCCGGAAGCTGTGAAGAGGGATTGGGAGACTCTGCGGTATCTTTCAAGAATTCGAGTTGCCACGCCTCGGGGATGGGCTGGACCTGGCCCGATCGATCAACGACGGCCAGTGTCACTTGACCTCGGCAGAGGAGTTCCTCACCGCGGAAGAGATGGTACTCGTGCTCGATCTTGTAACCACTCATGCGCACCACGCGTGTTTTCAATCGCAGGAGATCGTCATAACGCGCCGGGCGATAGTAACGACACCGTGCCTCGACCACAACCACAAACAGCCCCTGCTCTTCCAATTGGCGGTAATTGCCACCCGATGCCCGCAATAGTTCCGTTCGCCCCATCTCGAAATAGACAAAAACTCGGCTGTGGTGCAACAGCCCCATTGGGTCGCATTCGGGATAGCGAACACGAATTTCAATCTCGTGTTCTCGCAACATCAAAGCCTCCTAACAGGCTAAGGTACCCACTCCAAGATGGCTGGCTCACCGCATATCAACCACCGGCGAAACGGGCCGACCCGAATAGTCCTCGATACGGCAACGGAACGGTCCATCTTCCGGTCGCCAGTCCTGAATGACAAACATGAGGTTACCTTGCACATTCAGTTTCACCGGCAGTCGATACACCTTTCCCGGTCTGCCCTCGATGACCCAGACATAGGAACTTTGGGAAGGGGCCCCTGCCCCTTTGAGGCGGTAATCCACACTGAAGCCCATCATTGTCCCTTCCGGTCCTGTCATAGGAAGGGCCACGGCCGCCGAGAGATCTACCTGGATGTCGGTCCCGGTTTCTTGGCGAATGGTCGCCGAGGGTACGGGAGGCGCGGCAGGGGACGAATGCGTGAAGCCCGGCTCGGTCGGCAGCATCAGACCCGGAGAGCTATTGCCATCGCTGGATCGCTCCGGAGCGGGTAGGTTTGGCGGCCCCACCTGCGTCGTCACTTCTCCCTCAGAGGAGATGTGACTTGCCAAGGGCGGTACCTTGGATTCCGGACTTGCCGGTTGAACGCCCGATTGTTTTACCCGAAAGGCCTCACGATCCGCCGATTGCGAACAGCCCAAGATCGCCACTAATGCGAGTGCCATACATGCCAGACTGTGTCGTGCCATGACCGCGTCTCCTTGTGGTCGTGTCGGCAGTCAAGGACATGCCAACACACCCAAATTCAGGTAAGGAACTATCTCTTTGCATCAGTGTAAAGCGTGGCTCGTTCCCCCGCCAAGGGGCGCAAGCTCCGGGCAACACAGGTTGCATTTCGGTACCAGAAGATTCAAAATGGACAAGGTGTTGCAAAACATGGGACGAGCCAATTGGGACACTCGGGGAGGTGCGAGGTGCGAAGTCTGGGTCTTTTGCTTCTGTTGATCGCAGGATCGACGTTCCTTTCGTCCAATTCACACTGCCTCCTGGGAGAAGAGAAACCTTCCCAATTGCTGTCAGGATTGGTTGGCTGGTGGCCCTTCGATGAAAGCGAAGGCAATACTGCGGCCGATCTTTCTCCCACACCTCATCCGGCAACGCTGGAGGGACAGGCCAAATTTGTCCCGGGTCGGATAGGCAATGCCGTGGCCCTTGATGGGAAAGGGAGTCGGCTACGTGTTGCGGGTTTCAAGGGTGTCACAGGAACGTCAGCTCGGACGGTCTGTGCGTGGATCAAGACGAATACGGCCTCGGGGCAAATCGTTTCCTGGGGAAGTGAAGAACCGGGCAAGATGTGGATTTTCGGCTTCGTCCGGTCGCGGATCGGTATCACGCCGCGGGGTGGTTATCTGTATGTGAAGGATCCTCTCCACGACGGGAATTGGCACCACGTGGCTGCAGTTTTGGAAGAAGGATCACCACCTAACCTTCATGACCATGCCAGACTCTTTGTCGATGGCGAATTGGCAGAGATTCATGACATCGGCTTGCTGGATCTGTGGCCTATTGAAACAGGCGACACATTGGATGTGACCATCGGCCAAGGATTCAATGGCCTCATTGACGACGTTCGCATTTACGCCCGGGCGCTGACGGAAGAGGAAATCCGAAGCCTGTTTAAGGGCGCACCGAAACAAACACAATGACGCCAGGTTTTGTGCAAACACATGGGAGGCTAGCATGAGCACTCAAAGACAAACAAGACGGGAGTTCGTCCAACTCACGACCTGGGCCGTGGCGGGATTTGCCGGGGGCTTGCGTATCCTCAGCCCGCAACCGGTGGTAGCTGCCTAGCCGACAACGACACCGCCTGCCGTCGATCCCTCTAAGATTTTGAACTACAACGAGAACATGGAGTATCGCCGCTTGGGAAAAACAGAGTTGATGGTCTCGGCCGTATGTTTGGGTGGGCATTCCCGGAGCGACCAACAATTGCGAAACGAAATCATCAGTCGCTGCATTGACCTGGGGATCAACTACGTTGATGCTTGTTGGGACAATGAGGTGATCCGCGATGCCAAGGCCCTGAAGGGCCGCCGGGACAAAATGTATCTTGCCCTTTCCCACGGGGCCAAAGAGGTCCGCAACGAGGAATATCGCACCGCCAAGAAATTACTCGAGTCACTCGATGAGTTGCTCAAGGCCTCGGAGCAAGAATACACGGACCTCTGGCGGATCACGTGTTTGGAGCCGGGCGGACGTCACAGCTTTGACACCTCTTGCGAGATTGTGGAAGCCCTGACCAAGGCCAAGCAGCAGGGGAAGGCCCGGTTCGTGGGCATCTCCTCACACGACCGCCGATGGCTGAAATTCATGATCGAGTATTTCCCCCAAATCGATGTGATCTTGTTTCCCTTCACCACCATGACTAAGGCGGCCCCGAAGGATAGCCTCTTCCCGGCCATCAAACAGTGCGACGTCGGGGCCTTTGGGATCAAGCCGTTTGGTGCGGGGTCCCTCTTTTCGGGCGACAAGGCGGAAAACATGCGACGGGCACGTTTGGCCATCCGCTACATCCTGGCCACCAACACGGTAATTCCTATCCCTGGTGTGAATAGCCTAGAAGAAGTGGATAATCTCGCCCTCGCCGTCAAGGAACGCCGCAGCCTGGACGTCAAGGAACAGGCCGAGCTTGAGACGTTGAATGGTCACATGTGGGCGAACTTACCTCGCGGCTACCAATGGCTGAAAAACTGGGAGTATGTCTGATCCGGTACGGTGAAGTATCTTGGCTTCCGTTTCTCTCTGGGGTATTTGTGGATGGAGATTTTGCGCGGTCTTGGATTGTTGCTATTGATCCTTGCGGTCGGTTGTTCCCGAACGGTTACGGAAGACAATCGCGACACAGGCCAGCAGGCAGTTCCAACAACAGTTGGCCAAGCTGAGCCCGTGCCGGAGTCACCCTCATCCGAGCAATCAACCCGGCCCAGTGAAGCTGGTGAAGAGAAAACGCCACCTGCGACCGGAGAGGAATCTTCGTCCGCTAACAGTCCGGCTGAAGAACCGTTGCTGTTATTGGACGAACCGGATGAGGAGCAGGAAACCCATCTCAAGGCCGACAACAGCCGTTGCTTCGTCTGCCATCTCAACTACCAGTTCGACGACATCGCCCTGGTTCATGCCAGAGAGGGCTATGGTTGCGCATACTGCCATGGTCCGAGCGATGACCATATCGCCGACGAGTCCTGGGCATCAGGCGGAAACGGGACGGCACCCGATATCATGTACCGCCCCAACGAGGTGATCCCGGCGTGCCTCAAGTGTCACGAGCTTTTCAAGTCAGACCCGGAGTGTCGTTGCGAGTTTCCGCGATTGCCTCAAAAGAAGTCGTGCACCGATTGCCATGGCAATCACCGCCTAAAGGAACGAAAGTGTCACTGGAAATAATCCAGGGCGCTAACGTATTGGGATATCCGCCGCGTCCGTCAAGCCCAGGTTCCTTCCAGCATCAGATAATCCACGGCTGATGCCACGTTTTTGGTGCTTGCCGGGTTCTGGTTCCTGGCGGTGACGGTCTCAAATCCCAGAATCCGGAGGACGTAGGGCACATCGGGAGCCAGAAGCCGGAGCCGTTCTGCCGTGGCATCGAGAGCTACCAGGTCGTCACCCGTATCGAGGGTCGCCGTGTCATCACCTTCACCGCCTGAAATAAAGATGTTCGAGAAGATGTTCGTCTTGATGACCTGGTTTCCCGTATGGAAGTGAATCGTGTCGTCCGTCAAAGAGAGGCTATCGTTACCCTCAGTGCCAAACAACTTCAGTCGATCCTCACCACCGGTGGAGTTGACGGAGACTTCGCCGAAGAACTTGGCCCGCAAGACAAAATCGTCACCCCGGACGCGCAAGAAGTTGGAGGTTCCACTCACAACCTCATGGCCGGCCGAGTCAAAAAGATAGGCCACATCGTTTCCCAAACCCGTTGTGGCATATCCATGAACTGCCCAGTAGTCGTGAACAATGATCTGATAACCCGGTCCCTCCATCCGACTTTCGCCGGGTTTCGCCGTGAATACGTCATCTCCTTCCGAATCATATAACTGGGCCCAATCGTTTCCGTCCAAACCGTGGGCCTCAATCACGACGGCGTCGCCTGCTGGCCATGCGTAAGTGACGCCATTAATGGCCAGCTCCCGCGTCTGGGCCGTTACCACCAACCATTCGATCTGCGGCGTGCCGGAGACCGTAACGTGCTGACCATCGATGGCCACGAGGTTGACCAACGTCAGTGTTGTGGACACGCCCTCTCCGGTAACCTTGACGTAAAAGATCTCTTCGGCCCCCGCTGCCGTTACGTCGATTCGTTCGTTTTGGCCCTGCGTCGTCGAGGTCGCCACCAACTCTAAGTTAGCATTGTAAAGCTCAAGACGTTGGCCAGCCGAGGGATCGAGACCTGATGCAAGGACCGTGAGAATCCCCGCCTGTGTCGTCTTGATCGGATAAAGCACATTCCCGGCGGCCACATCGCTAATGACCAGAAAATCGACCGGTCGAACCGTCAGCGTAATCGTTGCCTTGGGCTCCTCGGGCATCGCTTCCAGATTTTCGGCAAGGTCACTGGCCGTCACCGCCAACTCGTAGGTATAACCCGGTTCCGCCTGGAAGGCTGCCGACGTCGCCGACGTATTCGCTAACCATAGGGTATAAGCCGTCTCGCCGACCCGGCGATACCAGATGTTGTAACTCGCGACACCGGACCCACCCTGGTCATCCCCGACCCAGGACAACGTCACAGGGAGGCCCCACGCTTCCGCAGGAACGGTGGTAAACTGGCTGATGGGGGGTTGGGTATCCAGTTGTTGCAAGAGGATGGAAATCGAGTTACCGTCGTAGTTGGCGGTGGCAAAATCGACTCGGCCATCGGCGTTGATGTCCCCAAATGCCAAGTCCGTCGGATACAGTCCGACGCTGGCCTCTCGCCACAAAGTGAACGAACCATCCCCGGCACCCAGAAAGACCTGAACGATATCCTGATTGGTGCACGCCACCACGATGTCGAGGTGCCCGTCCAGGTTCGTATCCACCAAAGCGATGGAACCTGGATCGTCCTTCGTATTGATGACGGCACCGGCTAGTAGTTCCCCTGAACCATTGTTCAGAAAGACTTGGACGTTATCGTTACCCGCATTGCTCACCACCACGTCCAGGGCCGAGTCGCCATTGACGTCACCCACTGCCAAGCAATAAGGGAACACACCGACGGAATACGTCGTTGCACTTCCAAAGGTGCCATTGCCCTGGCCGAGCAAGACAGCCAAAGTCTTGCTGTACGAGTTAATGGAAATCAAATCGAGGATCCCATCGCCGTTAATGTCTCCGGCCTCAACCGCAAAGGGTGCATCGCCCGATGAATACGACACGGCAGGCTGAAATCCCCCTTCCTCGCCGGCAAGGATTACCGAAAGTGTGCCCCCATTGTAATCGGCCGTGACAATGTCAGGGCGGCCATCACCATTTAGGTCGGCCACAGTGATGGCCGTCGGATAGTCGCCCGTTACAATCGGGTCGCTCAGAGTGAAGTTGCCATTTCCATCGCCCAAGAGAACTGCCAGTCGGTCCTCAAACCGAAGGCTAACCAAAATATCGAGCGATCCGTCCTGATTGATATCGCTGACTGCCAGACCGTACGCCTGGCCCCCGACACCATAGATGGCCGCGTCCTGAAAGGTCCCATCCCCGTTGCCCAAACGGACTCTGACCTGAGATATCGCATCATGGGCGGTGATCAAATCAAGGATGCCATCGCCATTGACGTCGGCCAGGGCAACACTCTGCGGCGATGTGCCCACTGGAAGCGGTCCCTCCGTAAACCAGAAATAATCGCCACTGAGAAGATAACGCGGCTCAAGGCTTTCAAATCTTCCCCGACGGCGTCTGCGAGCTCTGGACATGTTACTTCACCTCGATCGCTGCAAACGTCGATCTGAAAAGAGACCAACCCGAACTGAAATAGGAACCGTATGTCCCCTTGGCGAATCATCCTGCTCATGTCTGCCCTGTGCTCGAGGTAGCTCGTATCGATTTATTCCCAGGAATCACAGCTCGGCGAGATTCGTTCGGGCAGAACCTACCTATAGACTAGACGCAGACGACTCTTGGAAAAGTTCCCCATTTTAACTCTAACTTCTCTCTAGGCTCGTTGGGACGCCGAAAAAGTCAAGAGCGCGCCTCACGAAAACAGGCCTAAACTTCTCTCCGGCAAGCGCTGCCAAGAAAAATCTCGCGACGTTATGATGAGCAGATTTCTTGAATCTTGAGACAAATACGTTTGCTGTAATTTATTCAGTTCTTATTTGCCGAACAGGTCATTTAGTTCCCAGGCTTGACAATCGAGTACCCTTTGTACGGACATAAAAACGGCTTGCCCACGCCACCAGACTTGGGCAACGCCCCCTTCAAGTGTTGTCTCGCTCCGACGATGGCTCAGGTGCGTTTGAACCATTGAGGGAATCTGTCTCCGACGTCCGTCGGACTTCGTAGAGATCGTAAAGATCAAAAAGCATTTCTCGCAAGTTTCCTTGATGACGCGCGAACGAAGCCCGAACGTCATCCCGAGTGATGAGTGGTTCACCACGGGCTAGGAGGTATTCAACGATTTGCCAGGCCAAGTCCTCGTTGGGTTCCGGGGCAAAGAGAAGAGGAATCTCGATATCAGAGTGGGCCGTCACAATCAGTCCAAGATGTCTTCTCCGGCAGAGGCGACGTAGTTGATACCGAGACCAGGCACTCAATTGCTCATAACCGTCAACGGTCACGACGGTATCTTGAAGGGCCTCCAATTGCCGCCACGTTGCTTGTCCCAGCGTCCTTTGGCCATCGTGGAGTTCGAGTGCCAAACACGGTTGGCCGTTCTTTTCCATCCAACTTGTGAAGGCCGTAATAAAGGCCGATTTGCCGGCACCATGGGGACCGATCACCGCCCCCAACCGCTGGTTGGCGAGGAAGACCTCGTGGACTGACTCTAACGAACAACCCGGTGGGAAGATATAGGGAATGACCCCCGGCCGGACAAAGCGGGCCGAAAAGGGATTATCGACCTGTCCCAGCGGTGTTTTCATCGTAGCCTTACCCGGGCCGGGGCTACCCGACCAAGTCGGAAGGGGACCTCTTCCACAAGCTCACGGGCTCGCGCGCGAAAGACTCGCACACGGACACACCAGCGAATCCGAATGATCAAACCGTCGTAACTTAACGGCGTTTGAGGAAGAACAGTTTGAAAACGGAGTGGTTCGCGCAGGTCAAGGGGCAAATCCCCTTCTTGCGACCAGCGACGGAAGTACCGCACGTGAAGGTCCTGATCTCCCTTGCCATCCGTGTACCAAAGGATGGACAACTCCACCGCCTTGATGTCCTGAAGGGGAAAAGGTTCTATCCGAACCTGGCCGGCCAGAACCTCGCCAGGTTCGTAAACTGTCTTCTTCCCTTCAAGATGGATCAAAATGCGTGGCTCGGTCATGGATGCGTTTCAGAGGTCTGACCTGGGGTAACCCGTTCCGCGGATTTTTCGCCACTTGTGCCTTCCGAGGAAATCTCCTCTCGGCTTGGCCGGAGATCCGATCTGCGGTCGCGGTCTGGCCCGGGAAGGACCACGAGCGGAAAAACGCGCTCAAAATTGGGCCAATCCTGGGCACTCCCGCGGACATACAACCGCCAACGGACCTCGTTGTGCGGTGAACGAAAGGAATGCATCATGCCATGCGGAATCTCGATCTCGGCCTCGGTCTCGAAGGGGACACTCCGCAGGATTTCAAACCGCTCATGCCGCCAGAGGGTCTTCTGCCAGACACGGCGGCACTCCCGTCGTGTGTTCGTTCCATGTTGGAACGTCGCTTCTTCCTCACAGACGAGCAACATTTCCAGCCAGTTGATCCGCAGCCAACCCGTCTGTTTCAGATAAACCCGATAACGATGGCCACAGAGGAGGGGAAAATCGGAGATTTCGACAATCGTCTCCCCCACAGCACTGGTGGCCATCCACTGGCGGAAAAAGGCCCCCAACAAGGTAAGACCGATCAGCAAACAGGGCAACAGGAAAAGCGTGAAGCTCCAATCGAAGCGACCGGCGTAGTAAGTTCCCAGTGCGAAGGCGAGGACGGCGATATTCCAGCCCAGGGCAGCAGCCAGCCAAGCGTAAATGGCCCGGTAAGGCGCACCGAGAACGGGCAAGCGGTAAGGGAGATGGGTCCCCGGCTGGCCAACTCGCGGGGGAATTTCCGGCACGAAAGGATACATGGCAGCGTCCGGGTCGGCACTGAAGCTAAGGCTCAGCGGCCGTCCCCGAACCGCTAGCCGTTCTGCCGACTTGCCCCACCGCCACAGGTGATAGCTAACACCGCCGGCCCCAAGAATGACAAAAGAAAGTGGAATCAGTAATACCAACCAGGCCCACCACCAAAAACCACGGTCAATCACGGCAATTTCAGGATCCCGTGGATCATACCAGCAAGT